>WNGG01003981.1_pt1 | contig 24671 bp, 24 predicted proteins | sample 5400661 | NCBI WGS metagenome assembly WNGG01 (sample SAMN13153372, study PRJNA577476) | soil metagenome | isolation source: 100 cm soil or saprolite under Garry oak tree replicate 1 | place: USA:California | collected 2016-06-15
GGCTGGAATGTGGCACTGGCATGGAGCTACGCGGGAGCAGGCGATGGCGCATATTTCAACCATGAAGCGCGGGAGGACAAACTGGACGGTCGAGGAGAAGAACTGGGCATCTGGGTACGAGGAGTGAGGGGGGTATACAGCATGAGTACACGCAACTACTGGTTATACACACATAATGAGAATTCGTGGCAGGAATTTCATACCAAGGGAGGAGGGCAAGTCGCAGGTTTTGCCAATAGTCGTCGGAAGGTCGTTGAGAAGATGCAGCTAGGAGACAATCTCCTCTGCTATCAAAAGGGTAGTTCTCGCTGGATCGGCGTATTGGAGGTGATCGCACCACCATTTTATGTGGATGACGAACCTCTTAAGGACGAAGATCGAATATGGCACGATGTAGAGTTCCGAAACCGCGTTCCAGTCAAGGTAGTTGTTAGTCTGACGCCGGAGAAGGGCATTCCTATGCGTCAGCTGTTAGGCCAGCTCTCGATATCAGGCCCCAAAGCTACTTCGTGGACAGGGAGCCTCCGAGATAATCCGAGGGAATGGAGGGAAGCAGATGGAGAAGTAATCGTAAACGCCCTTCTGGAACGCTACAGAGAAGAGATCGAAAAAGAGGTTGTTCGAGATCTAACGGCTCTACAAGTGGAGGAGGGTGATGAGGGAGTTATTGCTGGTTTTGAGGGCGGGAAAAATCTGGTATATACGAACCGTTATGAACGAGATAAAACGTTAAGAACAGCAGCAATACGAATTCATGGTACTACGTGCAAAGGATGTGGCTTTAATTTTGCCATGATATACGGTCCTAGGGGAGAGGGCTACATAGAAGTACACCACCTGCGCCCCGTAAGCTCTCTTGGAGGCACCGTTCGTGTTGATCCGAAAGAGGATATGACTGTTCTCTGTTCAAATTGCCATAGAATGATACATCGTCACCATGATGATGTGCTCACTGTTGAGGAACTTCAAGCTCTTTTACGACGTTGAAAACAGTAGCAATAGGGAAATCTTCACAGGTCTCTATCTTTCACCACACTGGGTCCACAAAGATCCCCGGCAATAGGCATCAACCTAAGACGCGCATCCAGGATTCCGTAGGGGCGAGGTGGAGTGGAGCGGATGGGAGGGCCTTTATGGTCGCCCATTCTCAGGGTGGTGAGACCTTGTGGCGAGTACACACAAGGCACGACGGGCGACCATAAAGGCCCTCCCCACATCCACCCAACCACTCTCGCCCCTACGGATGGTGGTGAGATGGTGGTGAGCTTTGCACTGGGTGATGTCTATCGGGTCCACAAAGCTCCATGGCCTGCCGAATGCTCCACGGCCTAGGCCGTGGAGCATTTTGTAGAGGATTGTCAGAACTGCGATTGCATCGCGGCAGAACCCGTGAAGTCGTCACTGAGAGCCCTGATGCTGGTCGGCTGGGTTGGGTCGATGGCATAGACAATGTTATCTCGCGTCGGGACGCGATCATTCGGCGCGGTGCCATAGGTTACCGGGGGCAGCAGGCCGCCAAGGTCAACATTTTTCAACGAATCAAAGGCCGTGAGCAGGCCGTCGCGGGTGAGATCGTTGTTCTCGATGGCCTTCTTCAAGATGGCGTAGGTGATCTTTGACTCCGTGTAGCCAAACTCGAAGAATCCATCCGGCTTCTGATCTGGCGCGTACTTGGCGACATCATCCAGCAAGGCTTTCATGCCGGGTTTGCTCGTATCGCCCCAGGCTGCGCCCTGGCTCACGATCCAGGCCTTGCTCAGCAGTGGCACCAGGGCCGGTACAGCCAGCAGCAGCGGTGAGAACGCGGGACTCTGGAGGATCCACTGCGGGTCATAACCCAGAGCATGAGCGGTACCGATGATTTTTGCCGTATAAACCGGTGTACTGGTGAGGAAGACATACTTCGCCCCGGCAGCCTTCAACTGCGAGACCTGCGCAGTGAAGTCTGTATCGGTTACCGCGTAGGATGCCTTTCCCACGTCGTGCAACTGGTAGGCGGTGACCGCTTCATTGTAGCCTGTAAGGCCGTCCTGGCCATACTCGTCGTTCTGGTAGATGATGCCGGTGGCGGGATTCTTGATGCCAAGTTTGTTGACGACGTAATCGAAGGCATTCTCCACCTGCAAGCGGTAGGGCGTGCCGATGAGAATGAGATACTTCTCACGCGCCAATGCTGAGGAGAGCGTGGCAGCAGATACCAGCATACGATCGGAGGCGGCCTGGTCTTTGATGGCAAAGGTGGTGGGTGTGCCCAGGCTCTCGGCAATCATCAAAACCTGGTTGTGGATCAAGCCGTACTGCTGGACCTGGATCTGTGGATTGTACTGTGAATCCTTCTCGACCAGGTTGACCTTGAACCCATCGATGCCCCCGTGATCGTTGACGGACTTGAAGAAGACCTCTATACCGCGCGTCAGCGGTTTGCCTATCGGATCTGCAACCGGCCCGGACAATGGCGTCAGGATGCCAAGTGTGATTGTTTTGTGGGCCAGGTCGACGCCAACACCGGCCTTGATGCCACTTGAGTTACTAGTGCCGCTTGAGCTGACACAGCCAGACAGCAACAGCAGGAACGTGGTGAGGATGAGTACGTACGAGTAGAACGCCTTTTTGCTTACCATGTTTTACACCTCTTCGTGATTTGTCACTGGATGGCGATTTATCGTTCCCTCTCTTGACCTCCATTCCACCCCAAAGCGCGATAAATCGACCCCTAGAGCGGGACGCGGTAAATGGACGGGCGCGATAATGCTTATTTACTTTTTATCGGGCATTCCATTGGAGGCTGGCGAGGCGCGATAAGTCGCGCAACTACGCACGGGAACATACCTCGATTATTTTGTAAAAGAGTATAATCGGCCCCTACGGAGTTTCGCCTGTAGTGGGCACCGAGCTATCGACGCCTGATTCTACATGGACATTTGACGCGGGCAGATTGCTGGTTTCGACCACATCACCTCCTTCCTCTTCAGGGGTTCTGGATGTACGAGTCAGCAGTTGACTGCGGCGTACCAATGCAATAACGCCTCCCGGCTCAAAAAGCAGAAATATGATAATCAGGAGGCCGTAAATCAGGGCGTTTACATCGCCGCTGGATACGCCGGTCGAAGCGCTGCTGGAGGGCAGGAGCGAAAACTGCTCGATGATGCGGGGCAGCGCGAACACGAAAGCCGCTCCCAGGATGGAGCCCCAGATGCTGGCTACGCCGCCGACGATGATGGCAGCGACGAATTGGATGGAGAGTGCCAGGTCCCAGGAACTGGGTACGACGTAGCGAGTATAGGAGGCGAAGAGAGCACCTGCGATACCGGCGAGAAATGAAGACAGGATGAATGCGCCCATCTTTGCTTCGAAGAGGTTGATGCCCATAATGGCTGCGCCGGTTTCGTTATCGCGTACAGCCTGGAAGGCACGGCCGGCCCGCGAGCGCATCACGTTGCCGACGAAAAGCGCCGCTAAGCCAAGGATGACGAGTAGCAGCAGGAAATACTGCTGGCCGGGAGTGAGTATAAAACCGAAGAGCATGTTTTGCTGGTCGAACGAGAAAGTGCCGAAGACAGGTACAGGAAAGGTGCGCCCCTGCGGGCCACCGGTCATGCCTCTAGCGTTCAAAAAGATATACTGACCAATGAAAACAAGCGCCAGCGTTACAATGCCCAGGTAGAAGCCTTTCACCCGCAAGGCCGTTGGGCCAACCAGCGCCCCAACCAGCGCGGCGGCGATGCCGGCGGCCGGCAGCCAGATAAAAAAAGACAGGTTGAGGCCGATAGGATCGAGGGGACTCGTGGGTGGCGTGCCACCAAGCACGGCCGCCGTGTAGGCACCGATGGCCATGAAGAATGCTAAGCCAAGGGAGACCTGGCCCGTGTAGCCGGAGAGGACGTTCAACGCCAGGGCTGCGATGGCCGCGATCAGAGTGTAGTTAACAATCGTCAACCAGTCTTCGCCTGCAACCAGGAAAAAGACGACGATAGCAATGAGCCCGATGACAAAGGCAGCCCTGCGGGCAGCGGTCCCAAGCAAGCGGGGTGGGTCGGCGCTAACGGATATTTTCTTGTTTGCCTGCTGGCTACTCATACTCGCTCCACCTTTCGCGTGCCGAAGATGCCGTATGGCCTGATAAGCAGGACGAGAATCATGATCAGGTAGGGAGTGATCTCATGAATGCCTGTGCCCAGGACGCTGGCGAAGCGACTTTCATAGCCTGCTGTGATTACTTCGGCCAGGCCGATGATGATGCCACCGACAACGGCGCCGCTCACGGAATCTATCCCACCCAGGATAATGGCCGGGAAGGCGAGAAGGGCGGTACTCCCAAGAGTGGTGTCGAAAGCGATGGATTTAGCCGCCAGAAAAACGCCACCAATGGTGGCAATGGCCGCGGCAATGCCCCAGGCCAGCGCATAAACCGTGTGGATGTTGATGCCCATTGCCAACGCTGCCTCCTGGTCAAGCGCGGTCGCACGCATTGCCAGTCCATATTTGGTGAAGCGAAAAAAATAGAAGAGGGCCGCACACAACAGGACAGTGACGATGATGGTCCAGACGTCGTTGGCGCCGAAGTGGACGCCGCCGAAGTTAAAGCCGCTGGTAATCTGAAAGGGCGTGCCGGGAGGAACAGGATCCGATCCCCAGCGCAAAATGACGCCGGTGCGCAGTACGATGTCGAGGCCAATGGTAATCATGAGAATGGAGAATACCGGGCGGCCGATCATACGCCGCAGGATGAAGCGCTCAAAGAGTAACCCGATGACCACGGTGACGATGATGCCCAGAAGAAGCGCAGGGAAGAAGCCCAGGTGCCACTCAAACACACCCGCCGAGATGATGTATGCTCCTACCAGCAGTAGTTCACCCTGGGCGAAGTTAATGACCTCGCTGGCCTTGAAGATAATAGCAAAACCGAGTCCGATGAGCGCGTAGATGCAGCCCACCGCGACCCCGGCGAAGATAAGTTGAAATGCGTAAGCCATGCTCCCTCCTGATGAGCCAATTAACGGCTATTGCCGGCCGTAGCTCCCCGCTTTATCGTGGGACCGCGTCGCTGGATGTTTGACCTCCTAGCTCTTCACCCAGATATGCTTTAATTACGTCGGGATTGGCCTGAACTTCAGCAGGCGAGCCCAGCGCGATCACACGCCCAAAATCGAGGACCAGCACGAAGTCAGCGATACCCATGACAAGCGCCATATCATGCTCGACCAGGACCTGGGTGACACCGAGTTGCTCTTTGATGTCCAGAATGGCGGCCGCGATGTCTTCCGCTTCCTCGACGCTCATACCGGCGACGGGTTCGTCCAGCAGGAGCAGCCTGGGTTCCAGCGCTAATGCCCGCGCGATGTCGGCTCGCTTCTGCAGGCCGTATGGCAGGCTGCGCAAAGGAAAGCTATGCCAGCGTTCCAATCCCAGCAGACTGAGCAGGTGTAAGCAATAGGCGCGGTTCTTCTTCTCTTCGCTGCGCGTCCTGCCGATATAAAGGCCACCCAGCAGGATGCCGCTCTGCATGCGCGTATGGCGACCCAGCAGCAGGTAGTCTAATACCGTGGTATTGGGGAACTGCCCCAGGCTCTGGAAGGTACGGGCAATGCCAGCGCGCGCTACCTGGTATATTTTTAACTGTAACAGGTCGCGCCCATCGAAGGTGACCTGGCCCGCGACCGGCTGGTAGACACGCGAGATCACGTTCAGCAGCGATGTTTTCCCCGCGCCGTTGGGGCCGATGATGGCGAATAGTTCCCCGGGCTGCACCTCAAAAGAGACACCGGTAAGCGCCTTGACACCAGCAAAACGCACCGAGAGGTCACTGACGGTGAGTAGAGGAGGCACTGCCTGATGTTGGTCGTGCGGATAGGGCACGGCGTGTACATCGTTCATAGAGCCCACCTCCTCTCAGGTCGGCGCTGGCGGAGCATCCCCATGTTGCTGCGTTCTCCTTCTTCGTGCAGTCCCAGGTAGAACTTGCGCACACTCTCATGCTGCATGAGTTCGGCGGCAGACTGTGCCAGTACCACTTTGCCGGTTTCTAGCACATAGCCATAATGGGCGATAGAAAGTGCCATTTGTGCATTCTGCTCCACCAGCAACACAGCTGTGCCGCTGGCATTGATTTCTGCGATAATTGTACGAATTTGCTGGACCATAAAGGGGGCCAGGCCCAGAGAGGGTTCGTCCAGCAGGAGCAGCCGGGGGCTGGTCATCAGTCCCCTGCCAATAGCGAGCATCTGCTGTTCTCCACCGGAGAGGTAGCCCGCGAGGCCGCCCCGGCGTTCTCGCAGCAGCGGAAAAAGGTCCATGACGCGGTCATAGGCGTGCCGCACGGCAACAGGGTCGCGCGAGGAGATCGCGCCAGTGCGCAGATTTTCATCGACGGTAAGATCGGCAAAAAGTCGACGTCCTTCGAGGACTTGAACGACGCCGCGCTGGACAATTTGAGAAGCGTTCAGCCGGTCGATGCGCTCGCCATCGAAGAGGATGGAACCGCGCACAACGCTGGCTTTGTGGAAGTTGAGCAATCCGGAGATGGCGCGTAAGATAGTGGTTTTGCCCGCGCCGTTCGTGCCAAGTAGGGCTACGACTGTTTTGTCTGGTACCACAAGCGAGACGCCGCGCACCGCAGGGATAACGCTCTGGTAGGTGACGGCGATGTCCTGGAGAAGCAGCATTCCATGGCCTACCTTCCTCAGATATGTTCATTAGTATTTATACTATACCAGGTTACGAGACGCAAGGGCTTGGGTCTGTCCTGGCAAAGCTCAATCAAGAGGTCATGGGGTGAAGGCCCGCATATCTACACTATAGAGGGCAGATGTTCTCATAATGTTCTGGAAAAACATGTCAGCCCTGACTTGACACACTCCATTCATAATGCTATACTACTCTTATGTACTAATTTTTTAGTACATAATGGAAATGCTATACATACTGGTATTCCAGTCCATTGGAGAAAGAGCACGAAGTGAATGCCTTGCAAAGAGACAATGATCTCGAGGCAATCCCTGTGTTGCCTGGAGACGTGCCGGTGACGATGCCGGAGCTGCCAATCAGGTTCACCGTCACAACTGCCCAGCAGTTCAAAGCTATCAACGATCCTACACGGTCGCGCATCCTGGGTATCATTCAGAACCAGCCCGCCACGGCCAAGCAGATCGCTGACCGGCTTGGTGCGACGCCGGGAGCGATCGGTCATCACCTGCACGTGCTTGAAGCAGCCGGGCTGGCAAAGGTGATCGCCCGCCGCCTGGTGAGGGGCATCGTGGCAAATTATTATACACGCACCGCGCGCATCTTTACCTATGACTTTCCCAACGAGATTACTGGTGGTAGATCAGGCAGCCTCGAAATCATGTCGAAGGCGCGTGACGAACTGGTCGAGGCGCTGGTGGGCGTGGAAAGCGATCCTCATCAGACGATAGCATTTCCGCATGTGCGTCTCTCGCCGGAACGTGCTCAGGCCTATTTTGAGCGTATCGAGGCGCTCGTTGAGGATCTCTTGCATGAGCCGTCTGACCCAAATGGTCAGGTCTATGGAGTCTTAGTCGCTATTTTCAAGGGGCCAGCATATATACAGGGCTCACCAGTAGCGTCAGAAGAAGCTACATTAGGCGATGAAGGAGAAAACGCATGAAATCGACTGTAGTACCTGAAGGCCTGGAGGGGCCTCCACACGTTCCACTGTGGCGCAACCGCGATTATATGCTGTTGTGGAGCGGGCAGGCTGTTTCGCTGACCGGTACGGTCATCTCGCAGACGGCATTCCCGCTGCTGGTGTGGGACCTCACCCATTCAGCGGCGCAGGTCGGGCTGGTGGGCGGCCTGGGCGCGCTTCCCTATGTGTTTCTCAGCTTGCTGGCTGGTGCGCTGGTCGACCGTTGGGACCGCAAGCGCGTAATGATCCTGTGCGATATGGGGCGCGCGCTCAACCTGGTGAGCGTGCTGGCCGCGCTCATGCTGGGACATCTCACGGTAATACAGCTCTGTATCAACGCGCTGGTCGAAGGTACGTTTTTCGTTTTCTTCAACCTGTCGGAGGTGGCCTGCCTGCCGCGCGTTGTTGCCAAAGAGCAATTGCCCGCTGCTACCGCACAGAACGAATCGACCATGGGTATGACAACCCTGCTCGGCCCATTGCTCGGCGGCGCCCTGTACGGTGTGCGCCAGGCGCTTCCGTTTGTGGCTGATGCTGTATCGTATGCAGTATCGGTTTGCTCACTGCTGTTCATTAAGACCAAATTCCAGCAGGAGCGGACACAGGAACGGCGCAAGCTATACATCGAGATCAAAGAAGGATTGGTATGGCTGTGGCGGCAGCCACTGATCCGTTATATGGCCTTTCTTACGGGCGGGCTGAACCTGGTGAGCGCAGGTTTGATCCCCATCCTCGTGGTGCTGGTCAAGCAGCAGCACGGCTCTTCGTTAATTTACGGCGTTATCCTGACTATTGGCGGGGTTGGTGGCATTGCCGGTGCATTACTCGGCACTCCGATACAAAAGCGATTCCGCTTTGGGACAGTCATTATCAGTACAGTCTGGGTTGGGGCTCTCCTGTGGCCGCTCTATGCCATCGCTCCAAATCCAATCATTTTGGGAGTCATCACAGCTCTGAGCTTTATCAATGGCCCCGTCTACAACGTCGTACAGTTCAGCTACCGGCTTGCGCTCATTCCGGACGAGCTGCAGGGGCGCGTGAACAGTGTCTTTCGCCTGCTGGCGTTCGGGTTTCAACCGCTGGGCTGGATAGTGACCGGTGTGCTAATCCAGCTTATCTCGGTGATCCCCACGATCCTGGTGCTGTTCGTCGTTTACCTTGTGCTGGCGATCCTGACCACCTTCAATCCGCACGTGCGTCATGCACGGCCACTGTCTGAGGTGCAGGCGGATTGAAACCTGCCACGGGAAGAGACGCTGGTAGAAAGGCTCACGACCTGGGAAAAATGCGATTACCACTTTGCATTTAACAATGAGGTAATCGCCTCCCACAAAATAATGCGCTACTTGCATAGTGCCGTGCCGGGAGATCAGGCCTGGTTGCGCTGCCCGGCGTTTCTGAGCGCGTAACGTGCGCTGCCTTTCTTGCCAGCTTCCGAAGCTTCTTCGGGCGTCCACTGGTGGGCCGTCCCGTGAGCCTGGGAGGTGCGGCCACCTTTGCTGGCTATCTCTCTACGGCGCTCCGGGCTCATGGCGGCAAGGCCCCGCATTTTCTTCGTGTTGTTATGTATGATCATCGTTTCCTCCTCTCGATGGATTGCCAGGCAAGTAGTAAATCATACAGCTGTGGTTTTTTGCTCTTTTGGAAAGCATAACAGATGAGGAACGCAAGTGGCAAGGCATTTCGGAGCTTGGGCGTGAACTCTCAGAAACCTCTAAGGAAATGTTCAGCTTTTTCTCATGTTACTCTTGAGCTAGAGAGAGATATAGGATAAAATAGGGAGAAGTTACAAAAGGCTGTTTTCTGAAGGGTTCCTGGTACCGTAGTTTTGCAAAGGAGCGATCTATGCAAGGTTTGATGATGGATTACCCGTTGACGTTGCAGCACTTTTTCAATCGCGCCACTCGTATCTTTCCCCGTAAAGAAATCGTTACACAGGCCGACAGCGGAGGACATCGCTATACCTATGGCGAGTGGGGGAAGCGCACGATGCAGCTTGCTCACGCGCTGCGCAAAGCGGGGATTGTAGAGGGCGATCGTGTTGCTACCTTTGCCTGGAACACGTATCGCCATCTTGAGCTCTATTTTGCCATCCCCTGCATGGGAGCGGTCTTGCATACGCTCAACCTGCGCCTGTTTGCCGAGCAACTGGTGTATATCATCAACAACGCGGAAGACAAGGTGATTTTTGTTGACGGTGACCTGGTACCCCTGGTGGAGAAGTTAGCTGACAAACTGCCGACGGTGAAGCTGTACGTCATTATGGGTGATGTTCCTCAAGCTACGAGTAAGCTGCAGCCGTCGGTTGACTACGAGACCTTCATTGGAAGCGAGCTAGAAAGCTACGAGTGGCCCCAGCTCGATGAGAATGCTGCGGCTGCCATGTGCTATACCTCCGGCACGACGGGCAATCCTAAGGGTGTGCTCTACAGTCATCGTTCCACCTTCCTGCACTCGATGGGGGCCGGGCTCGCCGACGCCATGGCCTTGTCCGAGCGCGATACTATCTTCCCAATTGTACCGATGTTCCATGCCAATGCCTGGGGTATGCTGCATGCTGCCGTAATGATGGGTTCAAAAGTCGTTCTTCCCGGGCGCTTTATGGACCCGGCGCGGATAGTGCATCTTATTGCGCAGGAACGCGTCACGGTCGCGGCCGGCGTGCCAACGTTATGGATTGGTGTGCTGAATGTGCTTGAAAAGGAGCAGGCCGACCTTTCCTCGCTGCGGGCCATCTATTGCGGCGGCTCGGCGGTACCGCAGGCCTTGATCGAAGGGCTGGAGCGCAAGAACCTCACGATTGTGCATGCCTGGGGTATGACCGAGACCTCACCTTTAGCAGCACTGTCGAAGCTGCGCAGTGACCATCAAAACCTGCCAACGGAGGAGCAGTTCCGCATCCGGGCGAAGCAGGGGACGATCATTCCAGGCGTCGATTTCCGCGTTGTGAACATGGAAACAGGGGAGGAAGTTCCCTGGGATAACCAGAGCTATGGCGAGTTACAGGTGCGCGGGCCGTGGATTGCTCGTGCATACTACAGGGACAGCGAGTCCGGCGCAAAGTTTGCCGAGGGCTGGCTGCGCACAGGCGACGTGGCCGTGGTCGACGAAGATGGCATCCTCCAACTTGTCGACCGCACCAAGGACCTGGTGAAGTCAGGCGGTGAATGGATCTCGTCGGTCGAGCTGGAGAGCCTGATTATGGGCCATCCCAAAGTGCTGGAAGCCTGCGTAGTGGGCATACCCCATCCGAAGTGGGATGAACGTCCCCTGGCCTGCGTGGTCCCAAAACCCGATTTTGTGGGACAGATCAGCAAGGATGAGATTATCGAATACCTGCGCCCGCGCGTGGCGAAGTGGTGGCTACCGGACGATGTCGTTTTTGTGGAAGCCATTCCCAAGACAAGCGTGGGCAAATTTGATAAGAAAGTGCTGCGGAAGCAGTACGAGGCGCACAGCGCTGCCCAGAGCTGATCGGGTAAGAGTTGAGAGCAGGGCCGTGTTAGTTGCCCCTATCTTTGCGCCACGGCGTATCTGAGCGGCGCATCCAGCGACCATTATAGTATATATAGGTATCCTCGCGATTGAAGAACGAATCTGTCAGGTCGCATTCTTCCCATTGGCCGACTGTGCCTTCTGCACTGATTTTCTTCACCAGGTGATCTATGATAGCTGGTCCATCGCCGAGGTTTACGCCGGGAAAATGCTCTTCGTCGATATCCCCTTCGATTTCGACAAGCTTTGCAGCCTGCGTTCCGCGCAGGATGTAGTAAATATACATAGCGCACGTCCTCACTCTTTGATGCTACTGATAACTGATAGCTCTGCACTAACTCTATGATACGCTATATTTTCTTTTCTTTCACGTTTACCTTAATCGCGGCCAAGATCCCTGCCTTCAAACATGGGGATGAAAGCCGCGCCACCGACAGGTGGAAAAACCTGTACATTTGTTCTATTCCATGTTATACTGTGTTCAGCAGCAGCCCTCGGCGAAAGCCTTCGGGAGTTGTCACTAAAGTTGACCCCAAGTAGATTAGCGGGGATTTCTATCTTGCCCCGGCTGTTTTAAGTGGTTGCCTGACTCATTGGTAATACATGTATTGCATAACGATGGTATGTAATGATACACTTGAATGGTCGAGACAATGAGGCCGACCGATGTGTGCCGATGCCGGCGGATTTATTTTAGGTATTCTTAGTTATAGGTAGAAGCTCGCACCTATGCCATTTCTTTTGCTCACGTTTCTCGCCGTTGCCCTCGTGGTGACGATCATCGGCCTTTTCCTTTCTTCCAAAACCTGGTCAGGCGATGAACCAGCGGCGCATTATGCCGAGCGCAGCAAGTATCGTTTTACCGGGCCGGTACGTGCTCGCGTAGGAGCTGTATATCGTAGCACCGAGCCGGTACCCTCACGCGCGCTTGCGCGGAGCACAAGCACTAGCATACCAATGGTATTTGACCGTGGGCAGCGGTCCGATGGTTCGACTTCGCTGACTGTGATCGTCATCGGTCTGGTATCGGTGTTCATCCTGGGTCTCTACATGCTGCTGCACCTGCTCCCCAGCCACGCGCTCATCGGCTTCGTCCCATTCTATGGTGATACGTCTTCTGCTTCTTCATCCGGTTCCAATCAAACCACCTCTCAGCCGGCATACGCCGCATCGCAGGCCCTGCTGCGTCTAGGCCAGCTTGATCCAGGGCAATACGCTACTAGGGGCGAATATAACACCTGGGCATACTCGGCCTGTTCTGCTGCCTCGATGACCGAGGTGATCAATGCCTATGGTCATCACTACCGCATCACAGATATTTTGAAGGTAGAGGCTCGCCTGGGCGAGATTACGCCTGCGCTGGGGCTGCTGGAAGATATTGGAATCCAGCGCACGGTGGCGCAGTTTGGTTTCAAGACGACCTGGGGGCATAACCTCTCGCTGAGCCAGGTCATTGATATCGCGAACGGCGGTCGACCGGTGATTGTCAGCTTCCCCCCTTACAAGTACGAGGGCGGTCACCTGGTCGTGGTGACCGGGGGGAATGCCGAGTTTGTGTACCTGGCCGATTCATCTTTCTATGATCGCCACGTCCTGACCCATGCACAATTCTTGCAATGGTGGGGCGGCTTCACAGCGATTGTAACGCCGCACTGACACTCCCCCGCATCGAATGCAGGGGGTTCTTCCTTCATCCAGGGGGCTTGCCACTGTCCATCACTGGTCCAATGATAGAGGTCCCCTGTCCAGAAGCGTTTTACAGGGCAAGCCTGTCGGTTTCCAAGTGCCCCCCGGTACCGCCTCGAATGGACGAAAGCGCTTCTTGCAGGATATTCTTGGCTGCGTTGTGATCTCGGTCCAGCACCACGCCACAGCCAAGACAAATGTGTGTACGCACACTCAGAGATTTCTTGACCATCGCTCCACACGCTGAACACTTCTGGCTGGTGAACTGCGGTGGCACGGCAATCACCGGAATGTCATGCAGCAGGCCATAGTGCCTCACCCATCGGAGAAAGGTTCCCCATCCGGCATCGTGAATACTCTTGGCAAGGTGATGATTCCTCACCATGTTGCGTATCTGCAAGTGTTCATAGGCAATCAGGTCGTGAGATGAGATAAGCGTGCTTGCCGTCTTGCGGGCAAAGTCTTCACGCTGCCGTTGCACTTTCAGATAGGCTCTTGCCAGGTGCTTCCTGGCTTTCTTGCGGTTGCTGCTCTTCTTTTGCTTACGAGATACAGCACGATGCAGCCGTTTCAGCTTCTTTTCCGCCTTGCGATAATGGCGTGGGTTCTCAACAGTGCTGCCCTCGGAGTCGGTATAGTAGACTTTGAGTCCGACATCAATGCCTACTACGTTGCCAGTTGAGACATGCTCTACCTTCCGCTCTGCTTGCACGGCGAATTGAGCGTAATAGCCATCGGCACGATGCACAATGCGTACGCGCTTGATCTGCTTGGTGGGAAAGGCTGCAATGTGCTGTTTCTTGTTGCCCATGAGCCGCAATCGTTCAATACCACATCCATCAGTCAAAGTGATATGTTTCCCGTCAGGTTCCAACTTCCAACCTGTCTGCTTATACTCAATAGAGCGGTTATCATGTTGGAACCTGGGATAGCCCTTCTTCCCAGGCTTGTGGTTCTTGCAGTTGTCATAGAAGCGGGAGATAGCAAACCATGCCCTGTCAGCACTGGCTTGACGAGCCTGGGAGTTGAGACGAGTAGCAAAGAGATAGTCTTTCGCGAGTACAGCACAATAGCACTGCAAATCATTCTTGGAGATGCCACGCGCATCCATCCACAAGCGCAGGCACTTGTTACGGATGAACTGTACTATTCTGATAGCTTCATCGATAGCAGTGTATTGCGCTTTGGAGCCATCTAGCTTGTACTCAAAGATGAGCATGCTTACTCCTTTGCCTTTTGCCTCTTGATATGCTCTCGCACAGCCTGTACCACTTCACTGTTGATTGAGCGGTCATTGAGCACTGCCAGCCGTTTTAATTCGTTCACCAACTCAGATGGAAACCGAATGGTGATGCGAGTCTCATTGATCTTTTTCATAGTGACATTGTATCACCACAATGTCACTATATCAAGTGTTGTGCTGCTGCGGCAGCGGGCTATTCATCCCTAGCATGAATGACCAGAGCTTTCTAGCCCGTCCTCTGTAAGGTTGTTATCACATTTCCTGGTCTTTTTCTTCTTTGGGGACGTAGAGTTTGATCCTGCGGAAGGCCTCGGCGTACTGCATATCCAGGCCCTTCTTCTCCTTAGCCGCTTTGGCGGTTTCAGCGCACCATTTGCGCGTTGATTCGAGCATGTCGGCCTCTGGGCCGAACTGGGTGACGTGGCACTGTAAGCCCTTAGCTTTAAGATCAATGGTCTCCGTTATGTCGATGTAGGTGTTGTCCTTGCCGGAGAAGAAGAGATAGAGTTCGTGGATACGGCAGGGTGGTAAGCCTTCCGCCAGCAGTTCACGATATGAACGGGGGTTGCCTACCGCGGGAAAGATTGCATCAAGGACGATGCTGCCTGTTGCCCGGTGGTCGGGGTGATTCAGGTAGGCCGTCTGATCAGGTTTCTCGTCGGGGTCGGGCGCGAAGATGTGCTGCGACGGATCGTGCGTGAGGACAACGCGCGGGCGATATTTGCGAATGAGCCTGACAATGGCTTTGCGCGCCTCCTCGCTGTTGGTGAGGTGGCCGTCAGAGAAGCGCAGGAACTCTACTGTCTGAATGCCCAGCACTTCGCAGGCCATGCGCTGCTCCTGCTCGCGTGTGAGCATCAGGTCTGTATCTATGAGACTGGGAACTTCGCTGCCCTCAGCGCCATCGGTCATTACTACCCATACGATTTTTTTCCCCTGTTTGGCCCACAGTGCGCTGGTACCGGCGGCAGCAAAGTCGTTGTCATCGGGGTGCGCACCGATCACCATGGCCTCGTAATTGGGCTCTGTCACTACTGCCAATGCGCCAGGGGCTTTTCTATCTGCCATTATTAAACCTCTCTATGAAATCTACACGGAAGCTTGCTCAGTATAGGATGTGGGGGAAGCGGGTGTCAAGTTGAGCTGATTTCTACAGAGCAAGATTTTGCAAGACCTATGAAACGTCGAGCACTTGTTGAAAGGCAGCAATTACCTCCTGCGGGGCTATGGAGCGGCCTACCAGGGTGTCCAGTCCAGCAGCGCGTTCGAGTAATTCGACGCGCAGGAGAGTTTGTTCCTCGGGCGTGTGTCCCAGCAATTGGGCCAGCGTTTCGGTCTCCCAGTGGAGTAACACACCTGCCTGTAGCAGGCTGCCCGTACGGCGGCGAATCATGTCGAGGCCTACGACTTTACGCTGGCCTACGACGACCTCGTAGGGTGAGAATGCGCCGTAGCAGGAGCGGCACAGGATAGACTCGCGAGCGCGAGTCTCGTCGCGTTTGAGCAGCGCGCGCTGCTCGTGCGCTTCCACCGGTGGTATTGCGCGCGCCTGGATGCCGAATTGCGCCAGCGCTGCTGCCCATGCCTCGCCGAGCCAGCGATATGACTCCACCAGATCGGGCAATACCAGGGGATGGTCAGGTGGCAGCGCAACATCCAGGCCTAGTAGATGTGGCCCCACCAGCACGGCTGTTCCACCTGCCCGCCGGTGATAGATGGGCAGGTGTAGGCCCGCGAGTGCCGCGTGATTGAGAACGGTGTCCTGCTGCGAGAAGCCAAGCACGAGTCCCTGCGACTCCGCCATAGACCAGTAGAGCGTTGGTGAATCGCCTGCGGCCATAGCGGAGAGCAGCATCTCGCTCTGCTCGATATGGTGCTGCTGATCAGCAATGGTGAGCGGCAGGATATGCCAGTTACGTTGAAGAGCGTACGGATTCGGCAAGGCTTTTCTCCGCCGGGGCGCGCAGCGCCCCGGCAACAATGGCGGCGACCAGGCTCAGGACTGCACCGGCGAGCAGGGCGATGGGTGCACCGAACAGGTGCGCTAGCCCGCCGGTGAACAGGTTACCCGGTGGGACGCTGCCGGCGAAGACCATCATATAGACGCTCATTACCCTGCCGCGCAGGCGGTCGGGGGCTACGGTCTGTACGATCGTGTTGGCGGTTGCTGAAAAGGCAATCTGTGCGAAGCCCACGCCTGCTATGAGTACGAGCGAAAGCAGGTAAAGGTGCGAGAGGGCAAAAAGGATCTCGAGCACACAGAATATGCCTATTCCGTACAGCAGCCAGGTCACGCCCGGCCTGCGATTACTCCAGGCCAGCCAGAGCGCTGAGCAAAGTGAGCCGAAGCCGAAGGCGGAGGAGATGAAGCCGAAGCCTACGGCTCCCACATGTAGAACATCCGTCGCGAACAGGGGCAGTACAACATTGAAGTTGATGCCGAACAGGGATACCACACCTATGACTGTAATAATGAGCAGGATGGAAGGAGTGCGCGCGACGTACGCCAGTCCCTCGCGCAGGCTCTGCAAGGTACCCTGCCCTTGTTGAACAGCGAGGAGTTGAGGGCGATAGCGTTTGGTAAGTCCTCGCGCCCTACCATTTCAACGACGAAAGCCTGGCGGGTGGGCATATCGAACGAGTTGGTGAGGCCAAGCAAGCTGGCCAGGACCAGTACATGCCAGAGGCGCACTTCACCAGTAGCGACGAGTATCCAGAGCACGAACGCCTGGAGCGTTGCGAATGATTGGGTGAAACGCAGCACCGTGCGCTTCGGCAGGCGGTCGGCCAGCACACCACCAAAGAGTGAGAGTATCAATACGGGTAAAAATTGCAGCGCTCCTACCAGGCCGAGCAGCAAGGCGCTGTGAGTCAGCTCCAGCACGAGCCAGGCCTGGCCGGTGGTTTGCATCCAGGTGCCGATCAGCGAAATAAGCTGGCCGGTCCAGAAGAGACGAAAATTGCGGTGGCGGAGGGCCAGAAAGGCGCGCAGCACCCCCCTGACCTGGTCCTTGTGCTCGAACTCAGCGAGGGCTGCGGTAGCCCCTCCCTGGCTTTGAGGAAGTGTTTGCATATGAGTCCAATCTAGATTTGAATATATCAGTAATTATTTATTGGTTTTTTAGTAATTCGCTGCGGTCGCGTTTATGATGTTCCAATTTCGCCAGGAGCGATGCACGCATCTGCTCCAGGCCGTCGATTTTTTGTTCAATAAGGTGAAGCTGGCGCTGTATCAGTTCGTCAGCACGGTCCAACTGAGCTACTTTTGCTGCAGCTTCAGTTTCCTGCCTGTACGCGACTTTGATCTGCCCGCGCTCATCCTCGGCATCCAGTATTTCACGGATATCCGCCAGGGAGAAGCCAAGCAGGTCACGCAGTTTTTTAATGCGCTCCAGGTGCTGGACGTCGTCTTCGCTATACAGCCGGTAGTTTCCTTCGGTCCGGCCTGTAGGCGGCAGGAGACCAACCTCTTCGTAGTACCTGAGTGTGCGCTTGGTCAGGCCTGTACGCGTTGCCACTTGCTCGATGCTATACACGCGCCGGGCAGGTGCCTCGCCTGAATTGGGTATTGTGTTTTGTTGTGCGTCTGCAGAGACCATTTTATGTTTATCCTTCCCACGAGTGGGATGAAAGTAGTGATTTCAGGAGGAAGTGTTTACATTATACCACAAGCTTACCGTTTACGTCAATGTGAGTTTTCCGAGATCGACCCATATTGAGTTGAAGGATCAAACACCTGCTGACAGAAACACATTTGCCAAATGGAAGGAAAATGGATAGAATAGCTGCAAATCACCGTTGTCTACGAAGAATTCGTTGCTGCCTATGAGCAAACAGCCATCCAGATTCTCCATGAACTTCGTGTTCCAGTTCCTGAACCATTGCAGTTTGCTCCCAGGAGGATGAGACGGCAAGCTGATGTGCTTTCTGAAGAGTGGACGCAGCACTATCACGAACTCAAGCGTGCATCACACTCCTCATCAGCTCTTGCTTGAGGAAAGTGGCGACCCTCTTGAGGGAAAGAGGGGGAAGCCCCTTTTTAGCTCAGGCCTGCGATGTTCTGCTAGTCTGTTGCCTTCCATACCTGCACGTTGGTATCCTCGGCGCAGGAGACGATGATCCCGCCGGTGCTGGCATTCAGCACGTATACCGGGCCTGATCCGCTGGCTATCGCGAGATAGCGGCCATTGGGGGACCAGGCTATCGGCGCACTCCCGCTCACGCTGAGTTTCTGTTTTTGCGTAGCTACATCCCAGACGCGCACCGTCCGGTCAGTTCGATTCGAGGCGATGGAGGTGCCGTCAGGTGACCAGACAGCGCCTTCTCCTCCGGTCGCATACGCATAATCGTGTTGTTTGAGCTCATGCTGGCCGGTGAACGCGTCCCACACATGCAGCGTCTGGTCGAAGCTGGCCGAGACGATCCTTTGCCCATTGGGCGACCAGTTGGTGGTGTCTACCCAGTTGCTGTGACCTGTATAGACATAGACAGTGTCGCCTATGGCGCTGGCAGGCGCGGCAGCGGCAGGAGTGAGTGTGGGCGAAGGCGTGAGTGTAGGCGATGAGGAAAGGAGCGTGATGCGTGCCACGAGGGTTTTCTTCGGAGCAAGCGCCAGCCAGCCCAGGCACTCGCCGCCTGGTTGACGTATGTTACGACGTTGGCGAGGGGGACGTGGGCGCCTTCGGGATGGCGCTGGCGCAGGTTACCGTGTGGGGCATAGCTCATTACGAGAAAAGGGATGCCTTCTTGGAGGCCGAAGTCCTGCACCTGGATGATGTGCGGGTGGTGAAGATGAGCGATGAACTGGGCCTCACGCAGGAAGTCCTGCTGTTCCTCCGCGTTAAAAAAGTGGATCTGGAGGATTTTGATCGCGTTATAGGTGTGCAGGTAGATATGCTCGCACAGGTAGACATCGGCGAAGCCGCCAGAGTCGAGAGGGGCGTGTGAAATTCGAGCAAACCTCCGGGTGATTGCCAGTCATGCTACAATAGCAGGGGACCGTATCCCGGTCACTTCTGATGCAAGGGAAATTCTTATGCATGACACCCTAGCACCCCTGGTGGAGAGGGCAATGATGGGCAACCGGCGCCCGCTTGAATTCTACTTGCGCGAGCAGAGTCGCCTGCCGGGGCAGCGTGCAAACCTGGAGTTGATGAACGACCTGAGTCACCTGCTCGCCGTGCTGACACAAGAGCAACCTGATAACGTGCGGGCATTGTTGCATCACCTGATCCATCACCATTACAAAGGGGTCGACAGTAATACCCCCGATGAGTTCGTGATGCTCTGCGGGGTCGTTTCTTTTGGTGCGTGCGCTGCCGTCAGGCCTGAGTGGCGAGGCGAAACCATCGAGTTTCTGAATGATTGCGCCCGCAGCAGCTCCTGGCGGGTGCGAGAAGGCGCGGCGATAGCCTTTCAGCGCCTGCTGCAGGTGGCCCCGCAAGAAACGCTGCACCACTTAACCGGCCTGGCGTGTACGGGGGACTACTGGCAGCAGCGCGCAGCAATCGCGGCAGTGGCTGAGGCAGCGCTGCTCAACGCGCCCGAAACGGTCAACGGGGCGCTGGACATACAGCGTGTCGTACTGGAGCGCTTGCACCTGGCTCCTTCTGCCGAACGCAAACGCGAGGATTTCCGGGGACTGCGTAAGGCATTGGGCTATACGCTGAGCGTAGTAACGGCGGCAGCGCCACAAGAAGGCTTTGCCTTGATGCGCGATTGTGCCGGGTGGGGCGATGCAGATATCGCATGGGTCCTGCGCGAGAACCTGAAGAAGAAGCGGCTGGCGAAATTTACTGACCATAGTAGAGAGTTGAGCAGGCTTCTGGATGGGGAATCAGAAGTGTAGCTTTGACACACCATTTGTTCTCTTCTACAATTGGCATAGTATCAATCTGTTCCATCTTAACACAACAGGACGACAAATATGACACTTCCACCCGGTCCAAAGCCCAGGCCAGTAGTAGGCAACCTCCTGGAATTCCGTAAGGCGCAACTTGCCTTTGTGACCAGCTTGCAGCGGGAGTACGGCAAAGCCAGCACGTTTTATTTTGGTTCTACTCCGATGGTGTTGTTTACTACACCGGAGGCGGTACGCTATGTGCTGGTTGAGCACGCCAGGGATTTTACTATACGCGAGATAACACAGGGGCTGCGGCGGCTGCTCGGTGATGGCCTGCTGACGACTGACGGTGATTTTCACCAGCAGCAGCGTCGCCTGATGTTGCCGGCTTTTCATCGCAAACGCGTCGAGAGCTATCGCGACGCGATGGTTACCTATACCGAACGTATGGTGCACCGATGGCAGCCGGGCTGGCAGGTCAACATCGCGGCAGAAATGCAGCGCCTGACATTGGAGATTGTCGCCAAAGCGCTCTTCAACGTGGATATCTCGCAGGAGAGCACTGCGCTTGGGAAAGCCTTTAACGATGTGCGCGAGTTTCCAGGTCGCCGTCGCTTTTCGTTTCGCAGTTGGCGCATCAACCTGCCCTTCACGGTTTATGGCAGGTACGTGCGGGCAAAGGCCGTGCTGGATAAGACAGTATACGATATTATCGCACAGCGACGCTCGACGGGCGAGGATGCGGGTGATGTGATATCGATGCTGCTGGCTGCGCGAGACGAAGATGGCGCTGCCTTGAGCGATGTACAGGTGCGCGATGAAATCATGACGTTATTTGCAGCAGGCCACGAGACAACTGCCAACTCACTCACCTGGACTCTCTATCTCCTCTCGCAGCACGCGGAGGAACGGGATAAGCTGCTGGTGGAGCTGCAGAGCGTGCTGCAAGGGCGCGCACCTACGGTAGAGGACCTGGGGCGGCTGCCCTATCTTGAGATGGTCATGAAGGAATCGATGCGCCTGTTCCCACCAGCCTGGATGGTAGGGCGGCGCGCGCTGAAAGACTACGAGCTGGAAGGCTATCACCTGCCCACGGGCAGTTTTGCCGTGCTGAGTCCCTGGGTGATACACCACATGGCTGAGTACTTTGTCGAGCCAGAGCGTTTCTGGCCGGAACGGTTTGACCCGGCGGCAGGCGAAAAACATCCATCTTCCGCTTACTTCCCATTTGGCGCGGGGCCGCGTATGTGCATCGGGGCAACATTTGCCATGATGGAGGCGCGGCTGCTGCTGGCAACGATCATGCAGCGCTATAGTCCGGCGCTGGTGCCGGGGCATCGCGTCGAGCCAAGACCGATGGTGACATTGCATGCAAAATTCGGCATGCAGATGGTGCTGGTGCCGACGAAGAAGATGGCGGTAGTCGGTTAGAATTGGGCTGCCTGGTTTGTGTTATGATGTACGCATGACTGCGCCATCTTATTATGCTATGACGATGCCGGGACTGGAGACGCTGGCCTTCAGCGAGGTCCGCGCTCGCGTGCCCGACGCCGAACTGGTGAAGTTCGCACGCGGCATAGCAGTTTTTCGCACGGCGGCCCGGCCGGGCAATTTGATGGAACTGCGCACGGTTGAGGATGTCTTTGTCACCCTGGCACATCTCACGAGACTGGGACATGGACCCGATGCTTTGCATGTGCTCCACGGTGCCACCCTGAATGCCGACCTTGACAGCGCCCTGGCTGTATGGCGGCGCGCACATAAAGTGGCGAAGCCGCAAACGTGGCGTGTGGTCAGCCAGAAGTCTGGTTCGCATGACTTCCGGCGTTTAGATGCGGGTGAGGCGGTAAGCGATGCATTGCGGCGCACTTTACCGCGCAACATGCATCGTGTGGCCGATGACGCCGACCTGGAGTTCTGGCTCTGGCTCTCCGGCAGTGAGGCCTTGATCGGGCTGCGTTTGAGCGATGCGACGATGCGCCATCGCACATATAAACGAGAACATTTACCGGCATCGCTGCGGCCGACGGTCGCTGCTGCCATGGGCTGGCTCGCGCGCCCGGCACAGGAAGATATTGTGCTGGACCCGCTCTGCGGCGCAGGCACGGTGCTGATCGAGCGAGCATTACTGACGCCTTTGCAACAGGCGCTGGGCGGCGATATCCGTGGCAGGGCCGTGGAAGCGGCCCGCCGCAATGCCCGCTCGGCGGGTATCGAGGCGAGCTGGCGCGTGTGGGATGCGCGATCGCTCCCGCTGGAGGCGGCCAGCGTCACCCGCATTATAACGAATCTACCATTTGGCAAGCAGGTCGGCACGCGCGAAGTCAACGCTGATCTCTATGGCAAGTTGATCAGGGAGTTCGGGCGCGTGCTCAGCGCCAATGGCGTGCTGGTGACGCTCACCAGCGATGACCGGCTCTGGGACTCTCTGTTGCGCAAGTGTGACTGGCGCGTGATCAAGAAGGTTGTGCTGGTTGTGCTAGGTCAACCTGCCAGCATTTTTGTTGCCGAACGAGCGTAACGATCAGCATATAGTAAGAGGAGGATTTACTTTTGGCAGCGACAACAACCGATTTCTACAACGGCATGGTTATACGTTTCAATGGTGAATTGTACACGGTAGTCGAGTTTCATCATGTGAGCCCAGGAAACTGGCGCGCTTTCGTGCGTACGCGCCTGAAGAACCTGAAAAATGGGCGTGTGATCGAGCATCGTTTTCGTGCGGGTGAAGAAGTTGAAGACGTACGCGTTGAACACCAGAGCTGGCAGTTCCTGTACGTCGATGGCGATGATTATATCTTTATGAATACAGAGACCTTCGATCAGCAGCCGCTGCCGAAAGAGATGCTCGGCGATGCTGTGAAGTTCCTCAAGGAGCAGGATGTCGTGGAGATGCTGATGGATGGGGAGAGGATCATCGCGGTCGAGCTGCCGAACTTCCTGGAGCTGGAGGTGGTGAGTGCTGAGCCGGGTGTACGCGGCGACACTGCAACTAATGTTACCAAGCCGGCGACCCTGGAGACGGGCGCCGTGGTGAATGTGCCCCTGTTTATCAATCCGGGCGATAGAATTCGCATTGATACGCGCTCTGGGCAGTATGTCGAGCGGGTGAAGTAGACAAAGACCTCATTGGTACAAAAGTGTCTCTTGTATTAAGTATATAATGTATGGCAGTGCCGGGTTTCCCGGCGCGTGCTCTATGTCGCCCTGCTCTCGCTTCTTGCGATGGGAACGGGGAGGAAGGAGAGAGAACGAAAAGAGCATAAGAAGCGGTCTAAAGCACTCTGACCCCGTCCATGCGCGGTCAGATGTGAGCGAATAACCACGTGTTGGCCGATCTATTTCTCATTTTTCAGCAGGCTGGAGTTATTGTGCGATATGACCCAAAGCAACAAAAAATTTAAAGATGCCAAAAACTGTTTTCGTCCTAGAGTTGTTTTTCGATGCCATACTAAATGTTGTGTAATGGCACATAGTAGAAAAGGCTGGAAGCTAGGCCCGGATTGGGTTTAACACCTTCTCGCTGCACATCATTACACAAAAATCGAGATGGCATCATAAAGAACAGCAAAGTAAATCGCAGGAATTGGCCTGTAGAATGCACCACTATTGAACAAATTTGACCCAAGCAGTTCAGGAAGATTCAGTTGATGAACTTGGGGATTATTAAGGATAAAAACGATATCGTCCCAAACAAACCCATTAAACAGACTGATAAGAAATATAATGCTGCCAAGTGTGGCAATTATTAAGATCGCTTTTTTCTTTGTTAGGGGAACAAAAAGCCGTTTAAAGTTAAACGAAAAGTCCTGCTCGTGCTCAAACATAAACTCATGCTAGCAATAATACAGGAAAATTTCAATGGGTGTGGAGTATTCGAACGAACGCCTTACATTGCACATTGTGCGACGCGGGAAGGGGGGATTATGGGCTTATCGTTTCTTTTTGTCTTTGTCTAGTTGCTCGCGTGCAGGTGTGAAGTAGTGTTCTGTATTCCACACGTTCCATGCTTCGCTTCCTTTCGGGTAGGGGTTGTCTCCAAGCTGTTCTACCGCACTGATAAAGTCCTGTCTCGCGCTATTCGTTTCCGCTATTGCTTGATCGAGTGGGTTTCTGGCGCTGCTTAACGCGTCAACGTGAATAAGATAGTTTCTGGCAGCTTGGCTGACCTTTTTTTCACGCTGTTTTCTTGCATCCTCGGCTTCCTGTGGCCGCTCTGTGTAAGTTTTCACGAAAATGTTACATCATTTTGCATGATTTTGTTACATCCTCAGGCACAAATTTGTAACATTTTCTTGCAAAATCGTGTCACAAAACACTGAAAACTTACACCTTCCTCTCAGAAACACTTCCACTTCCTATTGTAGTCCCTTTGAGGAATGGAGCACTAGCTTCCTGGCTTTTCTGAAATGTGCTGTTACACAAGATTCGGTATGGCATCGCGATAGCGGTTTGAGACTGCTGAAGGATGATGCAGTGTCAAAATGACCATGATGCGAATTGGCGGGCGGAATAGGTACTCTATGTGATGCAGGTCATATTCGTTTCCTTCAGTCTTCGCGTATCCATGCACATGGATCGTGCCAGTGTCCTGACCTGGTGATTACCCAGAAGTGACAGGGGTTCCTCCTTCGGCTCTGAAGAGAAGTGATCAAACAGGTCACACCCTGCAGAGCGAAGGAGCAATCACGAAGCGGTTTGCCTGGCAAAAGAGCGTCCTTGCCAGCACGTCTCCACACGCTAATGGACAACGAGCGCAT
>WNGG01003046.1_pt1 | contig 24669 bp, 18 predicted proteins | sample 5400661 | NCBI WGS metagenome assembly WNGG01 (sample SAMN13153372, study PRJNA577476) | soil metagenome | isolation source: 100 cm soil or saprolite under Garry oak tree replicate 1 | place: USA:California | collected 2016-06-15
CTTTCTTAATCTTGCTTGCAGCACAAGCAACCCGGCACGCACCTGTTTCCCGGCGAAATTGCCCACCTTGCTCCCAAGCACTAATCGTCCACCACTCAAGCGCATGAACAGCAGATCGGTCACGGTGAGTGTACCCAGGAAGGCAAGGACAATGATGCACACAAAGGCAGCGATGATATTCAAGTGCCACGGCATTACAAAGTAAGCAGCGACGACAACCACTGGGAAGTGCAGCAGGTAGAAGGGAAACGAGGCTACGCCGCCATAGTTGAGCAGGCCGTTCTCAAAATTGAAGTATTTATTCCCAACATACAGGATGACTATCAACCAGCACCATGTGTTCCAGCTTGCCAGCGCCTGGAAGAGCAAACAACCAACGGAGTAGTCCGGCGTACTTGTCCAGGGCCCTAAAAGACCAGCGCCCCATAGAGCAATAACAGCCAGAAATCCAATTATCCCGAGCCATAAGGCCAGTTTCCCCTGCCGCTTGATAGCCTCCCCAAAGCGAGGTTTGGAGAAAATGATGTAGCCATACAGGTAGAACATCAGCCAGCAGCAGACATCTGACCAGTTTTGATAACCTGGAAACGAGGCGTGCAGGGCCATCTGAATCAGCGCGATTGGCAGAAACAGCACTAGCAATCCGCCAGGCCTCTCACACATGCGTACCAACAATTCAATGAACTGTTGCCCGGCCGTTCGCTTCAAGTAAAGGCACACAGGTAAAGTAACGAGAGAAAACACAAAGAGATCGACAAGAAACCAGAGGTGATGAGTAACGGCCCCCGGCCATTGCGGGCTCAGCACTGGATGAATATGTCCCAAAAAGTAAGGATAAAATTGCCATAAGTTGCCACTATAAAGTGAATTGCTCAGAGCCTCGAAATAAGCCTGGAATGGAGCAATGATAATAATGCCAGCTATCAATGGAATGAGTAAGCGTAAGAGCCGTTCATTGATGAATTGGCGACTCGTCCTGTGGCGCAGCGCAAACCATGTACCAGCTCCGGAAAGCAAGAAGAACAGCGACATTCCCCACTGCGGTAGAAAATTGAGAAAGTACATCCCGCCAGAGACAAATCCATCGATGGCGCTCATACTCGATACCACACTGCTTGTTTGCCTGGTGCTGCTAATTGGCTTATACAACATATTGAACATATTGCCACTATGAATCAAGAACACGCCAACTATTGCCAGCATTCTCAGCCAGTCGATATAATAGATCCTCTGTTGCTTTTCACCTACGAGAGCTTCCGCAGCAGGTTCTTCGACACTAATTGATTTCATTGCGTTTCTTCTTCCTGTAACATAACCCAATAAAATGAATGAAATGATTGCGTATCTATGCCCTTTGGCTGTCGTGATACCCTGCAACCAGTCAGGCTTCTTATGAGTAAGTATATGTTGGGGAAGGCTCATGCATGCAGTGTCATGTGTCCCATTTCTTTGAGATTCTCTTGATCCCAAAACGAATATGCTGGCTCTTTAATCATTCGGATATGCCAAAATTTGAGGCACGAGAAGCGCGATTCTTCGCTGCAGTGCTTTTTGATAACGAACTCTACAACCGCCTCGGCTCAACCCTGCTTCACGCACGTGAAGCAGGAAACGTGTATAGTAGGGTTGACCCTTGCGGTCGACCTGGGGCGGGGCAGGGTCTTGCGGCCGACCTGGGGCTTGCGGCCGACCTTAGGCGCGGCGGTCCGCGCGGAGTCATCCTTTCGCTATGCTTTCTCTCGCTCCAACCCATATCTTATGCATACCATCCCACTGCCAACCTGTTTCTGCCAAGCCAAGCAACAACGGTAATTGTTCCCAGCCAACCGCAACGCGTTTAGCTGTCTCAGGCCAGCTGCGTATACCACTCAGTGCATCAACCGCCTCGACGCTGCAAGCGCCCACTGCGCAGGCTGCAGCCAACGTCTCAATGGGGTTCATTCCTCTCAATATCCCCATCAGGAAACCTGCAATCGTCGCATCTCCCGCTCCGGTGGTTCCGGCAACGTCTGTCTTGAAACAGGGAGCCCAAAGTTCGCGCTCTGACCATGTTTGTACATCTACAGTCTGGCTATGTCCCATTTGCGCCAGCCTGGCTTCATTGGCCGTGCGCAGGTACAGTCCACGATCCCCGGCCTTGATAGCCACAATTTTTGCTCCCATGTCGAGCAGCGTCTGACCCAGTTCCGTGATCACTTCAGGGGCTAAATATTCGAGCGGCCTGCTTTCCCTTGACTTCCCGGCAAGTTGATCAAAGAGCGGTCGCCTCAACATGAACAGGATCTCTTCGGCGCTGGGCAGAAAGACGTCCACATAGGGCAGCGTTGCGTGAAGAATGGCATGCCAGTCAGCACGGCCCGCCACGCTGTTGGGATCTGGCATCGAAAGATCAAGAGAAGTAGTAAGGCCCATCGCTTTGACGCGCTTGAACATCGTCGCCAGTTCAACGCCATTATCAGCATACATGCGCTCCATGAGCGGTGGGTAGCCGAAGTGGAACAGCCGCACCGCTTCCAGCGCGTCATAACGTACATCCTTCGCGCCAAAGGTGGCGTTGCAGCCAGGAGCATGAATGAGCATGCGATCAGCGTTGGGCGGGCTGAGAATCACGGAGTAGGAACTGAATTCCCCCGGCACGACAACCATACCTCGCGCGAGTCCCGGGCCATGCGCTTCGACGATTTGCAGGATGGCCTGGCCAAACAGGTCTGAGCCAACTTTGCCCATTAACTGTGTCTTCACGCCCAGCTTGTGCAGCGCCAGCCCCGTATTCGAGACCGCTCCACCGGTCGAGAAGACAACAGGACCCGCCTCAACCGTCTGCCCTGGCATAAACAGCACCGTTCCACCAACGAGCGTTGGGATCACATCCAGGCAAATGTGTCCGGCAACAACCACTTCAGCCGCTACTGGTGTTGCATCGTCATTTCGCTCAATTTCACTCATTTCCCATCCTCGCGCTTGAGCTGTACCACCTGCGCCAGGCGATTGGAAGCCAGCGCGGCCGTCAGAATGCGATGGCTCTGCTCCGTTTCCTCCGGCGTCGCGCACCGGAATGGTTGACGCATTTCTCCACGATGGGTCAATTCGTCACAATAGGCTGCCCACATCTGCAGAATCGAATCAGAGAAACCTGCTTCAAAGATGTTGCCTGTAATAGTTGGATAGGCCGATTCTGAGCCAAGGTCCTGTACTTGCCAACTCTGAGAGGCGCCTGGAGTGTAAGCCATGGTGCGCAGCGTCTTTGGATATTTGGTACTGAATTCAGCGGAAAAGGCCGTGCCAAGCACACGCAAGTACCAGGTATTGGTCTCGCCAGGGGCAATGCGCTTCATCTCAAGCAACATGGGAAAATGCTGTCCCTTCCCTCGCGCGGTAGCCTGGCCTGACATGCCTTCATGAAACTCTCCAGCCCCCGGTACCATTACTTCGCAGGCCAGCGTGGCGTTATCCCAGGTCTCACATGGCACCATAGCTCCTCCCGGTCCGGGTCGCTCCATAACGATCTTAGAGAGCAGCGCGCGCACATTGCTCGGATACCAACCCGCGCGCAATGGAATATGCAGCGCATGCATCCCCAGGTCACCCATACACCCATACTCCCCATTGAGCGCCACCTGCCGCTTCCAATTGATCGGTTTGTCTGGATCCAGGTCGCTACTGTGCAGAAAGCCTGCCTGCACCTCTAAAATGGTCCCGAAACGCTCCTCGCGAATGAACTGCGTTATCTTCTGCGCTCCAGGGAAGAAGGGAAACTCCGAGGAACAGCGCACCAACACTTCTGGATGAGCCTTCACTGCTGCCATGATACGAGCATTCGCGGGCTGGTCGATGCCAAAGGGCTTTTCACCCAGCAGGTGCTTCCCTGCCTCAATAATGTCCACGAACAACTGCTCGTGAAGATTGTGTGGCACTGCACAGTAGATCGCGTCAATCATGGAAGAGTCAAGCAAATCAACATAATTTTGCGTCACAATGCGGATACTCTCAAAGTGTTCTGAGAACCAGCCGGTCATGGCAGGGTTTGTGTCGCACACGCCAACAATGCGCGGCAAGGCATCTTGATCGAGCAAATGACACCATCGTGCCACAGCACTAGCGAACTCACGCCCCATCAGACCACAACCTATAATACCAAAATTGATTATCCGCTTTTGCATTGTTCTCCTCGCCTGGTCATCCTGGTATGGCCATTTAGATATGGCCATTTAGAATGTAGGGGCCGATGTATCGCGCCCAGCGCCGATTTATCGGCCCCCACATCTTTCCTTACGCTCGCGCACACCTACACTATTTCATATACCCTATACCCCATTTAATAGTCAATCTTCATCATTGCACACGCCTGGAAGGCCGATTCACCTTACAGCACGCAGTATCATCAGTGCTTGCTCAGGGGTCGCCTCGTCGTGAACCAGCGCCATCAGCGCGCGCGTCATCTGAGACGGACGTTCATGCTGGACCACATTACGTCCATAGACAATCCCTGCTGCTCCCAGGCGCATCAGGTCAAACGTGCGCCTCAGAATCTCCTCCTCGGACGTTTTGCCACCCCCGCGCACAAGCACCGGGCGACCTGCTGCTACTTCAATCACCCGGTGATACTGGCTCACATCATCGCATGGGTCAGCCTTGATGATATCGGCTCCCAGTTCGACCGCCTGGCGCACCAGAGGCAATATCTTGTCCAGGTCACCGTCTACCATATAACCACCGCCACTGGCATTCTCCTGCATGACCAGCGGCTCAATCATCAGAGGCATTCCAAAATGGTCGCACTGCGACTTCAGGCGGCAGATATTCTCGACGCACTGGGCATGTAGCTCGGGTTGATCGGGCAACAGCAACAAATTCACCACCACACACGCAGCGTCCAATCTAACTGCCTGCTCGACAGCATCTTCCACCAGGCGGCTAAACAGAAAGCGGGGCAGAGCTTTACCGTAGACATTGGCCACATCGGTGCGCAACACAAGTGACGGCTTCGTCTTCCCAGGTATGCTCTGCAACATTGGCGCCAGCCCGGGACTCAGCTGTATAGCATCGGGATTCGCCTCGACAATATTGGCAACTACGCGCCGCATATTCTCTATCCCATCCAGAAATGTGCGCTCGTTAAAGAAGCCATGATCGATCGCAACATCGAAACAGCGGCCATCCCCGCCAAGTAAGCGGTTCAAGCGTGGTGTGTTGTTCATTGACGTACTCCGCGTAAAGAGCAAAAAATAAAACAGGCTAATTTTTCGTGCTATCATTATGCCATACTGTTTCGTTTACCGCACTGGTAGCTCAATATCACTCGGAGGAACTATGCTTCCTCCTAACACCATGTCATTCTGAGCGAAGCGAAGAATCTGTCGGTGGGCTGAGAGATTCTTCGCTAGCGCTCAGAATGACAGACACTATAGAAAAATACGACTCTCACTTCTTGACTAACCGAAAACCCTATCTCAACCGTTTTCTTTAGAGAAAGAAAGAATAGTAGCTGAGAGTTTGACAAAGTAGAACAATAGGGTTCGTTTGTAGCGGCCAACAAAAACAAGCTCAACGGACGAACTTAACAACGGTGCAACTTAAAATGTCTCTCTAGCTCAAACAGTACAGAAAGAATGCTGATCTTATGCCAAGAGTAGTCCATTTTGAAATCCACGCGGATGACCCGCAGCGAGCTGCAAACTTTTATCAGGGCGTGTTCGGCTGGCATATCCAAAAATGGGATGGGCCAGCAGATTACTGGCTCGTGACCACCGGACAGGTGCCTGAACCCGGCATCGATGGCGCAATTGTGAAGCGCATGGGGCCGATCAATGGAGATGCAGTTATCGCCTATGTCTGCACAGTAGACGTGCCTTCAGTTGATGATGCTATCGCGAAAATTACTTCCCAGGGTGGCACAATTGTATTGCCCAAAATGCCTGTGCCGGGAGTCGGTTGGCTTGTTTACGCCAAAGATACCGAAGGCAATATCTTTGGCTCCCTGCAAAGCGACCACAACGCAGCTTAATACCCGTTTTCCAGTAGCACAGAAAGGGGTTCTCAGGTCTATTTTCCTGAGAACCCCTTCATGCGATCACCTTGACTTCTTAATCCTCCAGCTTATCCAGGATATAGTCAACAAATCCTCATGAGAATGCTTCGATCGGCGGATAGTGCTTCCTCAACAGGTCCCAGCGGGCGTCTGGGCTTCTATAAACTGTGACAATATCGTGTGAAAAAACCATACCGGGGTGATAACATTGTGATGTAAATGAATTATAAATGAAACAGGAAGTCGATACGCTTAATAAGCGCTTTGATGAAAGCAGCAACTTTTGAGGTTCTCCTTCCGAAGATGTTTCCCTCATGAAAGGAGGTTAGCTTTATGCTTACGCAAACGCCATCCTCTACCGCATCCACACCACCTCTAGAGGAAAAACCTGGGAAGGCCGATCGTTTCTGGCGCAGATTTGTAGCAGTGTTGCTCACTCTTGCGACTTTAATAACCATGAGCTATGCGGCTGTCGGAATCAACATTGCCACACGGGTTGAGGTTATGGGGCGTACACCAATTTACGCCACACCTGCCTCGCTGGGGTTACAGTACAAGGATGTGACCTTTCCCAGCCGGGGAGATGGTCTGCAACTGAAGGGCTGGTTTATCCCAGGCGTTCTGCCAAATAGTCATCTAACATCGCAGCGCACCATTATCATGCTCCATGGGAATCAAACCAACCGTGCTGATAAGGATGCTAGCATCCTCAGACTCAGTGGAGACCTGACTCGTCGTGGATTTGCTATCCTGGCCTTTGATATGCGCGGCGCAGGTGAGTCGGCAGATGCCCCTAGATCATTAGGCTACCTTGAACAGCGTGATGCCCTTGGGGCCGTGGATTTCTTACGCTCAGGACCGCTCCCATTTCCGGAACTCGGCCGGCCACATGCCATTGTAGGGTGGGGCCTTTCACTTGGTGGCGCGACTCTGATTTTGGCAGCTGCGCAAGAACCGGCTATTCAAGCCATTGTTTCCGACTGTGCCTTTGCCAATGGCCTTTCTAGACTCGAGCGCGATATCCCTGCTCAGGGTCATCTTCCTTCAGTGTTTACCCCTGGAGGACTCGTAGCATACCAGGCGCTCTATGGGGTTGACTTCTACCATACTAGCCCTGTAGCTGTGATAGCCAGTATCGCACCCCGTCCTATTCTCTTGATTCACGGGGCCAACGACAACAAAACTCATAAGGACACTCCACCGTCGGATATGTATACCTTAGCTGCCGCGGCTCTCAGTGCACCCAATGCTAACGTCCAGACCTGGTTGGTACCAGGCGCTACGCACGCCCAATCCTACAATGTAGAGGGTAAAGTGTACGTTGATCGTCTGGTCGCCTTCTATACAGCGGCGCTTGGACCAGATACCAGCGGTTCGTAGTGAAGTAACGGAGGAGAAAGCCATGTCTACACATTCTATTGACGAAGCCACGGTTCCAGCGCAAGAACCTTCTTCTCAGTCGAGAGGAAGCGCAATACGTGGCGTCCTGGTCGGGTTGGTTCCATTGGGCCTTCTAGCAGGCTTTGTCGCCCTCGCACTAGTCTTGACCGCGCTTGCTCGCCAACTGGTTCCTAATATGGATTTTTCCGTACAGCAGCAAGCCGTGTTGGTAACCCAGATCGCTGGATTGATTGTGGCCGTCGCAGTTTTTGCAGTGGCTATATGGCGCGTATTGCAGCGAGTGGCAGTTTGGCAACAAGTTGGGAAGAGAGTACAAGCTAGTGCGACATTGTGGACACTTGGTGTTACAGCCCTGATTGTTGTAATGCCGGTCCTGCTAGCAGTTCTTCTGCCCCAGCATCCCTTCCCATGATTTGATCTTGCTTTGAATTTCGCGAAGTTGTAGGAAGTGCGGAACAGAGATCGCCAGCACCTCATACAACTTCGCTGTACGCTCGCTCAAGCGCCACCATTCACACCCAACGATGGCACACCAAAATACAACTTCCCCAGCGCAGTATTTTGATTCGTAATCCGTACCAACAACCGCCCCGTCTGATCGATATATGCACCCGGGTTCGTCCGTGAAACAGTCCTAAAGCTATCTAGCCCCAATGCTAATGTATCCCAGGTACCAGCCTGCCAGTTAAACAAGCTGGCTTGCAGGTGATGGATATTTGTTGACGGCCCACCAAATCCGGAAAGCAGATCCGGCACTGTCACATTCAGAGCATTCACCTGTCCACCACCGGCTTGGGACAGTGTAAACGCAAAGGTTAAACTACCTGTGGTCAGCGCATAGACTCCTGGCAGGATGGTCTCAGCATCGAAGCCTTGAACATCTTCCAGGTGCCCCGTAATTACGCCGGGAGGAATAGTCGCACTACCAGAAACATCGAGGTTCAGCGGCATTTGGATAAAGTTTTCGTGCTGACCCGTAGGATTGCTGCCATTAATTGTCGTATCTTCTGCGCCTCCTACGGGCTGATTCGCCCAGGCGATCAAAGTGGCAGGCGCTCCTGCCACCAACAAAGGATCAGTAGCATCGCTCAACCCAGGAAGCGGCGCTTTCCCCCCGGTGAGAAAGATTGTTCCTCTGTTTGTTATGGAGTTCGCGCTGCATGATCCACCACAGAGAGCACTGGAGGACCCCGCGCCCTCCAGTGCCGACAACAATGCCATGTGGCGCTGGTAAGCACTTCTGGGCTTATCGTTCTGCGAGTACGGGAAATAGGGCGCAGTCAGGCCGCCATTCTCGGCAATCTGATCGGCCAGAGACATACTCCTCTGCCCGTTTGTAGCATTCAAAGGAAGATCTACCTGTTGCGTCTCACCTGCCGCAAGATCACCAATGCGCACAAATGTATGTGCCAGCAACACGTACACATCGCTCAGGGAGGAGCTCAGCGTATTAGTGACCATCCCCACCACGTGATTGTTACGTAAGCTCAAATGGGCGCTGAGTTTACCTTGCAGTGGACGATCTTGTTCCAGGACAAGCGGATTGTACGTCCAGGGTCCCAGGTTCGTCAGCTTCATGACTGTCCCACCGGGGGCAGTTATCATAGCTGCTGAGACGTCGCCACCGGAAAGAAGAGTGTTTTTGCCCTCTAGGAACTGACTGGCGGCAGGTTGGGCGAGGCTTTCACCAGGAATATGTAGTGTAACATCACCCTGGTCGGGTACATAGATACCCATGTATGTCGTGACATAGGCCATTGATCCTCCCTGGTCAATCTGAAGGATCGAGATACTGTTATCGCTGAGGGACGCGCCTCTCTGGTAAAAGGCGAGACCATACGCGAGCAGCGAAAAAATGACAATGCTATTTATAATGATGGGCCATCCCCAGCGAGGTCGCTTCAACCTCCTGACGATATAGAAGCGCACTGGTCCAAGAATCAAAAGATAGCTGATCAGTAAAACGGCGATGATCCACGGCCCCCACAGCGTCTGTGGTGTAATAATACTGATGACCCCGGCCCTAGTCAATAATTGCCCTGGCCCACTATTCAGAGTAGGAACCCCACTAGATATCAGTAATTTATCGCCCAGCGCCTGAAGCAGTACCGCTCTCCAGAGTGCTCCCGTGTTCTGCCAGTTGAGGAGTGGAGGACGGACAGGATCGAAGCCAAGATAGCAAATAACCCCCTGGCCGTATTGTGACCTGATAATCAGCGGAATCGCACCACTCGTAGGGACCCGATTTATCGCGTCCCCCGCGGGGCGGGGAGGCAAAGACAATAAGGTCTCGCTATTGAAGCCTCCCTTTTGCTGGCGCAGTGTCGCCACGCTTGCAATGACAGGCTCCGTCAATGTATCGACAAGCGGTGGCTGACCGGGGAGGTTTATCGCCGGACCAATTCTGGGTAAAAGATGTGTGCCCGCCGGCAGTTCGCCAGTGCCATTGACTACCACAGGCACCATTTCAGAGGGCAGGTTACCGAGGGTACGTTGCCAATCCTGGCCACCCACTTCGATCAATATACCCCCGCGGTTAACCCAGCTTTGCAGCACGCCGAGTTGTGCGCGACTAAGCGTGCTGCTGGTAAAGTCAGCCAGCACAATCACGTCAAAGTTATCCAGCGTTGTAGCGATGGTTGGCATGGTGCTGGCATCCAGTGAGGACGTGGTGGGAGAACTGGTCTGGTTGGGCAGTGAAACACTGCGCAGAGGATCAAAGTTCGCATTCAAGTCCGAGATTAAACCAATGAAAAGATCTCCTGGCTTCACCTCGTAGCCGCCTGTTGCGGTCTGCGTGGCTACGATTTTCCCGTGCATATCACGCAAAGTCACAACAACGCCGGTGGGTGTAAAGTTGCCCAAAAAATAAGGCACATTGATGGTGAACTGTTTCTGCACCCCCTTGGCGAGTGCAATAGGCTGCTGAAAACTCCACGGTGACAATATACCAATCGTCGTCGAGCGAGGTGGCCCTGAAAATATACTTACAGAAAGTGTACCGGCAAAATCGGCGCTGCCATTGCTCATTCCAATATGCACTGGCGTCCAGTACCCGGTTCTGAAGGTTGCATCAAACCCAAAATCCACTTGCAAGGTCGGGCCATTGGTAACTGTGGTCGGAGTAATGGCGGTACTCGCTGAAGCTTGAAGCGGGAAGAGCGATAAAGAAACAGCCAGCGCCAGGCAGGAGCCTACCAATATTTTGAGCAGGGTCGTAAACCGCTGCCTGGCGGCATTTTGTTTCAGCATGATCCGGCACCCTCCCGCGGATCCAAATCTATCCAATATTATATAGGATGATTACGTTTTGAAGAATGCAGAGTTCACAGGTTACATGTCTCACAGAGAAATCTTTCACCCCAAAACTGTGAACTCATTCATAGCACAACATCTCCTCGTAAGCTATCTTCTTATTGAGATAACGACCATCTTATGATATTGTCCCCATCGAAAAAAAGAGTGTTGCAACGTCTATCCACTAGTAGCGCGTTTGTTAGAAAGGCTATGTCAGTTTGTTGAGATAGAGGCTCTCACCCGTACCTCCCTTCATCAAAAGGAGATCACAAGCATGAATATCAACGATATCATTACAAAAGCCCTAACTAATATCCTCAATAAAGGCCTTCCTTTCATGGGTGGGACAATAGATCTCGCAAGTTGTGTGATCTCCATTACGTTTTCTTTTGTGGCTATAGCTTACGTATACAGTGTCTGGCGTCTCTGTCGAGACACCTCTGGTTTCAGTAAGAAGCGCCTTGCATGCTTAAATGAGCGGATGGATACAAAAAAGTGGGACTTTACGACAAATTGGATCGGGCCTGTTACTACATTATTAAGCGTTGTGGCTGCCACGCAACTTAACAGGGCAAATACCACAGGAAGCAGCCAATTCGTGAGCCTTAGCTTGTTTTTTGGCATGATAATGATTATAGCTCCTCTCCTGCATAACGCAGCCTGCAAGATGCAAAATAACGGTACATCGAAGAAGTCACAATACAAAGTAATGGCGCTCATTTTCCTGGTCACAAGCGCATTCTCTCTATGGGCTATTCTGGGGGGAGCTATAACAATTATGCTACTGTTAGAAGCGCCCGTAAGGGTTGAAAATTCCGCGCTGTTTATGCTTGTCCTCCTCGTGGTTGTGGGTCTGGCTATCTGGCAAAATACCCGCTCCACTTATGAGCTTATATACAAACATATCAAAGACCACCTGGAACAGGCAGCATCTCCTCAACCAACGCAGGTCCTTCCTTTCATCCCTGCTGACTGAAAGTAGACGCGAGAGCGTCGTTGCAGGGATGGCTTTCTAGGTCCTTCCTTTCATCCCTGCTGAATGAAAGTAGACGCGAGAGCGAACTGAGCTTGCCCTGGGCGTAGCGAAGGGTTGCAGGGATGGCTTTCCAGGTAGCCGAAAATTGTAGTGTTAGTGTAAAACCTCCAGACCTGGCCATCACTCAAAAGTTAACGTTGGTATAACATTTCTTCGTGATGCCACCGAAATAATATGTAGGTACTTCCCAAAGCGACCTAAAGCCACCCACGCTTCTTGAAAAACCAGATTTGCATTACCGTAATCAGTCCCATGAAAGCCAACACGATCCAGAACAAATACCCACTGTCATGCTCCACTTGTGGTAAATGCCCAAAGTTCTGACCAAACACGCCAGTGATAAAGGTGATGGGCATAAAGACGGTGGCTATAATTGCGAGTTGCTTCATTACAACGTTGAGTCTGTTGGAAACAGTGGTAAGATACACGTCCAGCAATCCACTCATCAAGTCACGATAGGAATCCAGCACTTCAAATGCGCGTACCAGGTGATCATGTAGTTCTGCGAAATAGGGTCCGATTTCCGGCGAGATGGATTTGCTCGCGCGTGACACCAACGCATTGGCGACTTCGACCTGTGGACTGATAACGCGCCGCATCTGTGCTAAAGAACGTTTGATGCGGAAGATACGTACCTGTACATCGTTTGAGGTGGAGTTCACCGTCACATCTTCCAAATCATCAATAATATCATCGATATCATCAAGCACTGGAAAATAGCTATCAACAAGTGCATCAAGTAGAGAATATAAGAGGAACGCTATGCCCCGACTCATCAGATGTTCATCAGCGCTCTTTTCCCGGGCATCTTCGAGCAGTAAGTCAAGCCAGGATAGTGATGCAGTGTGCGCAGTAATCATATAATTTTTCCCAAAGATGATATCGAGCTTGGGCGTGTCAGCCTCGTTTGTTTGTGTGTTAAATGCCAATGCGTGTACTACCAGGTAATAGTAGTTATCTCGCTCGATAAATTTCGCGCGCTCATACTCCTCTCGCATGGCCTGAATAGTGATAGGGGCCAATGCAAAAACGTTGTGCAAGTACGCTTCCTGTGGACCGCAATCGCCCAAAATATCGAGCCAGATCAACGCGCGTTGGTCCTGCAACACCTCCTGTAACTTTTCAAGCGAACTTTCTGTACTGATCTTGCCATTTTGCCAGACAACCGTGCGGAGTTTTTCCTCCTGTAGTGGCTTGTCTTGTTGAGGTTGTACCTGCTGCTGCATGTTCTATCTCCTCATAATATACCTCATCCCTACTCACGATACGCTTGAATCGTGTCGTAAGCCCCAATCATTGGGTATCATATCCAGCACAATAGCGCCTGACTACGCGTCGGTCACTCCAGGTTAACCGAGACCCGATCCGCCAGCTGCATCGCCCGGTACAATTGCTCATATTGCACCCCGGCATGATTTTGAAGTGGATGTATCCAGGGTAATAAGAGCGTTTGCGAATGATCTCCACCGTATCGATGATTTTATCCTGCGTGGTCACGCTACCTTTGATAATCCCCGAAGAAAAGAAAACTCAACCGGATTGATATATTCACAACCATATCTTAACACACTTGCAACTGACAAACACCACAAATCAAGCATAATTGTCCCCTGAGAAACGTTTATTTGGTTGTCCTCTCTATCCTGGTCGCGCAAGCAACTTCAGGGAAGGAATAGATCATTATGAAGCATGAGAACAGATATGCTCTCGGCAAATGGATGAAGCGATGGATATATCTTTGGGTGATATTGGGGATGCTCGCTCTGATTTTGACAGCATTTATCCCCACCATGCTCAAGGCCCGTGCTGCGTCTGGTGACTGGACAACATATATGGCCGATAATGGGCGCAGTGGCTACAATCCAAACGAAACAGTCATCAACCCATCAACGGCTCCTCTTCTGAAGTTGAAATGGACACACACCACAGCAGGTACTATCTCGACCCAACCAGTGGAAGCCAATAGCCTGATCTACTGGGGATCATGGGATGCGGGTAATGAGCACGCGACGAGTCTAACCAACGCTCACGTGTGGACGAACCAGTTGGGCACAACGACGGATACCAGTTGCAATCCTGCCAGTGTCGGTGTGGCGAGCACATCCACTGTGGCAACTATCAATGGACGCTCGATGCTCTTTGTAGGTGGCGGGAACGCCCACTTTTATGCATTGGACGCCCTCACCGGGAAAATCATCTGGAATACCTCGTTGGGTTCCTCACCGAGCCACTTCATCTGGAGCTCACCAGCCATCTACAATGGGAGCGTGTACATAGGCATGGCGTCCTTTGGCGATTGCCCGCTGGTCCAGGGGAAGATGATTCAACTGAACGCCTCGACAGGAGCCATTCAGCATGCCTTCAATGTCGTGCCCAACGGGTGCTTAGGCGGTGGCATCTGGAGTTCACCAACAATCGACGCAGCAGCTGGTACCATTTACACCTCCACAGGCAACCCTGGCACTTGCTCAACCTCCGAACACTACACCATCGCCCTCGTCGAGCTAAGCGCATCAGACCTGTCATTTAAACAAGTTTGGCAGGTACCAACATCTGAGCAAATATCTGACGGTGATTTCGGGGCTACCCCAACCCTTTTCACTACCAGTACAGGTACCCCAATGGTGGGCCTGGAGAACAAAAATGGCAAATTCTATGCGTTTAAACGGGATGCAATAGGTAGTGGTCCGGTGTGGAGTTCCAAATTAGCCACGGGCCGGGGCAGCCAATCATCCGCTGCCTGGGATGGTCACGCACTCTACGTAGGCGGTAACAGCGTCACACTCAACGGCACCAACTGCCACGGTAGCGTATCGGCGCTTAATCCTGATACTGGTGCTATCATGTGGCAGCATTGCATGAAAAGCGGTTCGGTGGTCGGTGCTATCACTGCCGTTCCAGGATTGGTAATCCTTGGACAGGGCACGTATCTCATGGTGCTCAACGCAACTTCAGGACAAACCCTCTTCCGCTTCCAGGATACCAACAGCAGTTCACAGTTCTGGGGCTGGGCATCTGTCTCAAGCGGTGTTCTATACATAGGAAACGCAGATGGACACCTCTACGCCTTCGCCCCGTAAATGGTAAATCCTAAGGCATGGCTCAAATAGCGTCAATCCTGCTTGACAATGTTTCTGTAGGATAAGCATAAAAGTGTTAAGCGCATTTGAACCATGCTTCAGTTTCGTAGAAACAGATTAGAGCGTAGTACAATGTTTAAACTAAGCAATGTAGGGTTCCATCAGAGCGCTGAAGCCCAAAAGCTGGATGACGCGCAACTGATACCCTGGGAAGCTAACAAACGTCTCTGGCCCTCCCTGGTGAATATAATAATCATTGTGGTAATGAGTCTCCTCTTGTATTGGGGAGCCTGGGTACGCTACGCTGCGGCTGGGCTACCTGAGCCTGCAAAATACCGTTGTTATGCTTTGGCCTTCTGGAAAGGCACAGCCAATTTAGGGGATATTCCGAGAACTGATTGCTGGTTTCTTAGCCTGAGCTCTTCCGCTTCCCTCATTAACCACATACAAGCAGGGGGATTTCCCAGTATTTTTATCAGGCTAGTAGAATTGCAATCTCCAGCGAAACCTTTCCATGCCTTGCCCCATGAGTATCCACTTTTGAGCATCATTCCTTTCACTCTTACTATGCTGGCACCGTCGCATTGGTACCTGTTGGTTTTTGCGATATGGATGTCGCTTATAGCAGGAGTGGTCTATTTTATGCTGAAACGCTTCAAGTCTAGCGGGGCAGCGATAGCATTTGTGGTTTATTTGGTGGTTGGTAGTTGGGTAACGGCGTTAGCCAGGTTTGATTTAGTTCCTGCTGCTTTGACACTAGGAGCTGTGATGCTAGCGGAGCGAGCGAGGTGGAAATGGGCATTTGTGCTTTTGGCTTTGGCAACCCTCTTAAAGTTTTATGCGTTGGTGCTGATCCTGCCTTTATTCATAGCGCAACAAAAGCAGTGTAGTAGTGTCAGGTGGTTTTCCTGGCGTCGCTGGGATGGTTTTGCGTGGTTTATAGCTGTTTGTGTAGTGGTAACGACTATTTCATTCCTATTGAATGTTGATGGTACGCTTGGCTCATTAGAATATTTTAAAGATCGCCCGATTCAAGTGGAAGCATTTCAGGCGGGGCTGCTGTGGCTTGGTAGCTTTCTAGGCTACTCGTTGCAGTTTGTCTACTCATTTGGCTCGGGCAATGTGCTCAGCGAATTATCTTCGCCAGTTTCATTGGGGGCTACGTTATGTTTTGTGGCGGGGCTTTGCTATACATACTGGCTGCAATGGCGTGGGAGGCTGGACGTTGCTACTGCGAGCTTGGTGGCATTGCTGGTTGCAACGGTTACTGCTAAAGTATTTAGCCCCCAATATTTAATCTGGGTGACCCCATTTGTTGCTTATATGGGAAAGAGCAACTGGAAATGGCTTGTCAGTTGGGGAGGTGTTGCGGTATTGACTAGCTTTATTTACCCCTATATCTATACTCTTGCCTCTGCTACCCCCGGCGTGATCTCTGTAGGCCAGATACCGGCCTTTTATCCTGCTGTGCTTTTGCGCGGGGCAATTATGCTGGGAATGATATTCGCACTGCTGTACCAGGCTGTGCGAATCAAAGCTAGTAGACAGTCAAGCCTGGTGTCACCTTCGTGATTAACTGACTCTTCCACAACATTCTATTTGCCACACATTGACAAGTAGAACATGGGTTCTGTATAGTATAGGTATGTTAGTACAAACACTCCCTGATACATTGACGAAACTCGCCCGGATGGGTGAAGCTACCATCTACGAGCCTGCGGGTGACCAGCCACAGAAGGAACGCCGTCGTGGAGCCTACCAGTCTCGCAGTCTGGCCGAATGCATCACGAATGTATCGACGCCAAAGGGGAGCCTTCCAATTGTAAAGGCTATGTTAACAACTGCTTGCGAACGGAATTGCTATTATTGTCCTTTCCGCGCTGGACGCAGCATGATGAAGCGGATTACCTTTAGTCCAGATGAACTTGCGCAGGGCTTTGATACGCTTCAACGTGCTGGTCAGGTAGAAGGCATGTTCCTCTCGTCTGGCATTATCAAGGGCAGTGTGACGACGCAGGACAAGATTATTGATACGGCAGAGATCATTCGCAAGCGCTATCACTATCGAGGCTATATTCACCTCAAGATCATGCCCGGCGTCGAATATGACCAGCTGTATCGACTGATGCAATTAGCGGATCGTGTCTCGGTCAACCTGGAGGGCCCAACTCAGGAGCGCTTGAACGAGTTGGCACCCAAGAAGGATTTCCACAGGGAATTGCTGAACATGTTACAACTGGCGGAAGAGATACGACGTGAGCACCCCTATGAAAAGCTGGCCGGTACAGTGACACAATTTGTGGTAGGAGCGGTGGGCGATACCGACCAGGAATTGCTTTCACTTAGTAACCGTCTCTATCGACGCTATGGACTCACTCGTGCCTATTATTCGGGCTTCAGCCCGGTCATCCAAACTCCCTTTGAAAACCTGCCAGCAACTGATCCTCTCCGTGAGCACCGCCTGTATCAGGCTAGCTTTTTGCTGCGCGATTATGGTTGGAGTATAGAAGATTTGCCGATCACGAGCGACGGAAACATGCAACTCGAACTTGATCCCAAACGGGCCTGGGCCGAAAAGCATCTTCGCTCTGCACCAATCGAACTTATGACGGCGAGCCGCCAGAAATTATTGCGTGTTCCAGGTATTGGCCCAATAGGGGCCGATACCATTTTGCGCGCACGACTCCGTGGTCGTCTCACCGACCTCTCTCACCTGCGACAACTCAATATCCACGCTCCCGAACAGGCCGCCCCTTATATTCTGTTAGACGGACATAAACCAGTTATACAGCTGGACTTATTCTCGTGAATCTTACTCACTTTTCCTTCACAGAAAGGATGACTCTTTGGTGTTCCTGCGGAAAAGGCGGTTTCTCACATCATAAAACGCAGGGGAGCCAGGATGCGCTCACTCACTTTGATATACCACGGTCGACTCTCCCACTGCTCCATGGTCAACTCAAACCTCTTGGCCGTATCTTCTGTGAAGAGCGCGGACATCTGGCGGGCAAACTCTTCACTGTAGATCGCGACATTGATTTCATAGTTCCCAACCAGACTCAAACGATCAAGATTGCACGTTCCGACCGTCGACCACGCTCCATCAATGGTGCAGGTCTTCGCATGCAGCATGGTATACCGGTAGCCAAAAATACGAATTCCGCCCTGCAGGCAATCAGTAAAGTAGCTATGCGCAATCCAGTCCGTCACCACATGGTTGGATTCCCACGGTACAAGCACACGCACATCCACTCCACGCCTGGCAGCGCCCTTCAGTGCATCCAACAGCATGTGATCGGGGACGAAGTAAGCGGTGGTGAGCAAAATCGATTGCTCTGCCTCATCGATTGCTGCAATGTACATATCGCGAATAGGAAATGACGCACGCATAGCTTCATTCTGGCTGACGGTAATGAGAGCATCGAACTGGTGGTGATACCGCTGCGTGATCTGCTCGTCTGCTGGACAGAAGCGATTCCAGAAGCCCATGAATGCTCGCGCAAGTTCCGTTGCTCCTGGACCGCGCAATCTCAGATGCGTGTCGCGCCACTGTGTGGCATACAGCGCGCCCAGGTTGTAGCCCCCAATGAAGCTGGTGGTGCCATCGACGATCAGCAACTTGCGATGATCCAGGGCATAACGACGCGGATCCAGCAGTTGCCAGGGACGACGGATAGCACGGTATTCCAGCACATGAATAGCTGGATGAAAAGACGACTTGAAGGTGCGGGGGACGACGAGATTGCCAAAGCTATCAAAAATGACATAGACTGCAACCCCCTCCTCGGCTTTCCGCGCGAGATGCTCTTGAAATTCCTTACCAACAGCATCATCTTTCCAGATGTATGTTTCTAGATAAATACTCTCTTGTGCCGCATCGATTGCCTCTAGCATCGCATCAAACAGCTCACGACCGTAGGAATAGAGTTGGAGGGAATTCTCGCCAACCTGAACTTCCTCGAAGGGTTCATGGGGAAAGCTCACCTCGTGTTTGCGCCGTTTTCCTAACGCGGCAATGACGAGGAGGATTGCCACTGTCAGGACCTGCAATGTCAATACACCCAGGATGACTTTCCCTACCATACGTAGGAGAGATACTCTATACTATTCGCAAAGCGTAGCAAAAAGCGTGGTTGGAAGTGTAAAAAAGCTCAGAGGGCTTTTGTAGTATTCGTTTCTTGCTCCACTGAAGTCGAGAACAGGGCTTTATTACGCTCCGGCAAACGCATTTCTTCACGCGCGATTGGTACTATAATAACAGGTAATATTCCTTATTCATAGTCTATGAAGCACAGTGGATACATTCACTCTCACCAGAGAGTAAAGAAGAGGGAGATGCACGTATAATGTTATCAGAAAAAAGCGCGCCGGGCAAGTCGTTACTGCAACGCATTGGAAAATCCTTTTCCGACTCCATTGGCAAGCTCGTCACCCGCTAGACAAAGGATGGATTGATAATATGAGTACCAATACAGCACAACTCCTAGCAGAGATACCGCTCTTCTCCACAATGGATGACGAAGAGCGCAGGCAGCTTAGTGCGATCATGAGGGAGCGAAGCTTTCAGCCTGGTCAAGTCGTCATGGCAGCCAATGACCCAGAAGCTACCTTCCTTATTATTGAACAGGGTGAACTGGAGGTCTGGCTCACCGACACCGATGGAAAGAAGGTGGTGCTGGAGGTGCTGGGACCAGGAAAGGTCTTCGGTAACGTGTTCATGCTCTCTGGAGAGACCCGTTCGGCCAGCGCCACCACCTCTGGAGAACTGGTCACACTCGAATTAGGCCGGGAAGCGTTCTTTGACTTTTTGCGCCGGCGACCTGATACTGCTATCGACGTTTTAGTGGAACTGGGTCAGCGGCTCAAAGACACCGACGACATCTTGCGCACGCGCGTCAGCCGCAACGCGAACGAGGAGCACGACGAGACCATTTCACCGGGGCAGCGGGTCGCCGATATCATCGCGGATTTTAGTGGTTCTCTAGCATTCCTGTTGATCAACCTTGTGGTCTTTGTTGTCTGGATTGTGGCGAACACGGTGGGACCGGCGATTTGGCACTACGATCCCTACCCCTTTCAGTTTCTCACGATGGCAGTGTCACTTGAGGCAATCTTTCTCTCGATTTTTGTCCTGATCAGCCAGAACCGGCAGGCTGCCAAAGACCGCATCAAGGCGGACCTGGACTACCAGGTGAACGTCAAGGCGGAAATGGAAATGAGTGCGATGAACGAACATATTCGGGATATCGAGCAGAAGCTTCATCACATTCACCACGATGTTTTGGAAGCCAGAGGTGGGAAATTATGATGTCATTGTGGAAAGCCTATCAGGCGAAGGTAGTCCATCTGACTGCGCTGTTACTCATGCTGTTCTTCTCGCTCGCGTCACTGGTCAGTTGTAATCAGCCCGCGCCTCCTCAGTATACGTCGCTCAATCTGGGCATCCCGGCTGCGGCGCTGCAATCGCCTGTGAAAGGCCCATTGCCCAACGCGACAGTGTTGCACGTGGGCGTCACTTTCAAAATTGATCCCCAGCTGCTCGGCCAGGCTGATCGTCAGAAGCTCCAGCCGGGGCAGCGTTCCAATCTGAAGGTCCTGGCCAATCGTCTCGGCATAGACGATGCCACCTATCAAAACATCAAACAGTTCTTTCACCCCCAGGGGATCATCCTGAGCCTGAGCAAGTTGCGCACACACCTCTCCATTCAAGCTCAGGCGAGCACCCTGGCGCAAGTGCTGCAAACGAAGTTCGTCATCCACCAGTACAAGGGCCGGACATTCTACGCGCCCGCGACGCCGCCCAAAGTCCCTACCAATTTCGCCAATTCCATTGATGCCATCACAGGATTGGATAATTTCAGCAAGCCTCCCAAACACGCGCTGGATATCACCTATCCTCAAGCATCACGCGTATCCAGACATGGAGCACAGGATTGTAGCCCTGATAACCAGACGCTTTTTCCAGGTGACGTAGCCACTGCATACGGCTACAATACCCTCTATCAGCACGGCCTGCATGGTGAGAATATGACCATTAACCTCGTGGAGACCGATGGCTCGTATCCTGATGATATTCAGAACTACCTGAGCTGTATTCACTTCAAGGGGCATCTCTCGTTCATCAACGTCGATGGTGGCCCGTCGGATACGGAGGGTGAATCGACACTGGACGTACAAATGGTCGCAGGACTGACCCCAGCCGCCTCGATCAAGGTGTACCAAACTGATGGTAATGCAAATGACGATCCCTGGACACAGATCAACGATGAATTGCAGCATATCCTCAATGATAATACAGCCAACGCGAATGCGGGCAGCGTGGTAAGCATCAGCCTGGGCATAGACGAAGCAGATATCTCCTCCGACGACATCCGCGCCCTCGATAGCAGCCTGCGACAACTGACGCAGGTAGAGCATATGACGGTCTTCGTCGCCAGCGGCGACTGCGCCGCCTATGCCGACGAGACCTACGGGGACCTCTCGGTGAGCTTTCCGGCCAGTGATCCGTGGGCGGTAGCGGTCGGGGGTACAAAGCTGTCCGTCGATGGTCAGGGCAACCGCGTAGATGAGGTGGCGTGGTCGCAATTTCCCAACATTTTTAAGTGTAAAAATAGCTGGGGCACCGGTGGAGGCAATAGCAGCCTGTTTCACCGCCCGGACTGGCAAAATGCCAACGGCGTCAAGAATAAATACTCGCAAAACGATCGACAAGTGCCAGACCTGGCAGCAGTCGCGGATAATCTCGCCGTCTACTTTCAGGGACAATGGGAAGACGTTGGTGGAACAAGCGCCGCTGCACCCATCTGGGCCGCTGGTCAGGCGCTGGTGAACGAAGACACGATGCAGCGTCTGAGCACCTTCGGCTATTCACCACGCTTCTATTATGCCGTTGCGGACAAGAATGCTGGCGGAAATGCCTACTTTGATGTCACGAGCGGCAATAACCTGTACTATCCAGCGACTCCGGGTTGGGACTATACGACCGGTCTCGGCTCACCAACCCTCGGAAGCTTTGACCAGGCCGTATCCAGCATCCTGACCTAAACCGCGAGAAAGGAATACTTGAGAGGGAGCAATCATGAATAAAATACTCAAGCAGTCACAGGAGCAAAGCCCGCCGGTAGCACCGAGCGTGCCTGACCGCGCATGGCATACCATGACACCCAACGAGATAGAGAGCCATTTCGGCACGGACAGCAGCACTGGCCTGGACGAGGCAACCGTCCTTCAACGACTGGCCCAATTCGGACCGAATCGACTCGCCGCAGCCAAACAGCAAACGATCTGGCAGGTCTTCCTGGAAGAGATTCGCGAACCTATGATCCTGCTGCTACTGGGGACGGGTGTCCTGTACTCTGTGTGGGGGAATATCGGCGACGCGCTCACCATCCTGTGCGTGATCCTGCTGCTGGTCGGTGCGGAGGTGTTCAACGAGTACCGGGCCAAAAAAGCCATCGCCGGACTCAGTACCCTCTACGAACCGACTGCCGTTGTTCGTCGCAATGGGCAAGATGCGGAGATGCCCGTAGAGGATATTGTTCCTGGCGATCTCATTCTTCTTCAGGCAGGACGACGTGTCCCTGCCGACGCACGCCTTCTGGAGAGTTACAGCCTGGCCGCTGACGAAGCCTCGCTCACCGGCGAGTCGGTGCCAGTCGAGAAAGATGCACACCTGCTACTCCCTGATAAGACTGCCCTGGCCGAGCGGTCTAACATGCTCTATGCCGGCACGACGGTCACCCGTGGTCGTGGTACTGCTATCGTCGTCGCGACGGGGATGCACACCGAACTGGGGCAGGTCGTCGGGGTAGCGCGTGAAATCAGGCAGCCGCGCACGCTCCTCCAGCAGACCATGCGCGAACTGAGCTTTGTGCTGGTCTGGGTTGCCCTGGGCTTAAGTGTGTTTGTCCCGTTGCTGGCATGGCTCTCTGGGAGCCTGTCCCTGCAGCAGGCGATCTTGACTGGCCTCTCGCTGGCCTTTGCGACCATCCCTGAGGAACTGCCAATTATTATCACGATCGTCTTAGCCCTGGGTGCCTACCGTCTTGCTCGTCAGCACGCCATTGTGAAGCGCCTGCAGGCGGTGGAAACCCTCGGCGCTGTGACCACGATCGCGACCGACAAAACGGGGACGCTGACCGAAAACCGCATGGAGGTCAGTCAGCTCTCCCCTCAACAGCTTGATCGCACGCTCCTCGAACTGGGGACGCTGTGCAACAGCGCGATCGAGGACGAGAAAACGTTTATAGGCGATCCCCTGGAGGTCGCACTGCTTCAGGCAGCCCGAGCGGCAGGTGTGGACGTGGATACGCTACGTAGAAAGTATGTCTTGCGCGACGAATTTACCTTCGATACCTCACGCAAGAGAATGTCCGTCGTGTATGAGCGAGACGATCAACGCTGGGTCATCGTGAAAGGCGCACCCGAGGCAGTCCTTGCGCAATGCACCCATCACAGAGGAGAAGGGAAGACACAACCGCTGACTGAAGCCGATCGCACACGTGTGTTGGACATCGCTACCCAGATGGCAGGCGAGGGACTACGGGTGCTGGCTTTTGCTGAAAAGCTGGTTCCCAATGAATCGATGTCTCAAGACGAGGCGGAATCCAATCTGACCTTCATAGGCCTGGTTGGCCTGCTGGATCCACCGCGTCCAGAAGTGAAAGCAGCCATTGCCGCTAGCCGTACCGCAGGGATCCGCACCATCATGATTACGGGAGATCATCCGCTGACCGCACACACCATTGCAGAGCAGATTGGACTGGACGGGAACACGCGTGTGCTGACAGGGCCAGAGCTGGATGCACTGTCAGACGATGGGTTGCGAGAAGACGTCAGCCAGGTATCCATCTACGCGCGCACGACTCCAGCAAACAAACTGCGCATTGTGCAAGTCTTGCAACAACAGGTTGAACGGGTGGCAGTCACCGGTGATGGCATCAACGACGCTCCTGCCCTGGCCGCTGCTGACATTGGGATAGCGATGGGCGAGACAGGCACCGATGTGGCACGCGAGGCAGCCGACATCGTGCTGGAGGATGACAACTTCACCACCATCGTCAACGCGATCAGAGAGGGACGGGTGCTGTTTGACAACCTCAAGAAAGGGATACGCTATTACCTGGCCTGCAAAGTCGCCCTGGTGGCGGCGGTCTTGCTGCCGGTGCTCTTACGCGTGCCGGTCCCCTTTGCCCCCATCCAGATCATCTTGATGGAACTCTTCATGGACTTAGCCGCTTCGGTAACATTTGCGAACGAACCTGCTGAGACTGACGTGATGTTCGAACCGCCGCGCAACCCAAAGGCCCGTTTTATCGATGGACCCATGGCGGGAAGCATCTTCAGTGCAGGGGCCGGATTGTTTGCCGCTGTCTCTGTGGCCTATCTGGTCACCTGGTATACCAGTGGTGGCGACCTCCTGAGGGCGCAAACGGTCGCGTTTGTGTCGTGGTTGCTGGGGCACGTCTTTCTGGCGATCAATTTGCGTTCGGAACGGGAACCGCTTTTCCGCCTGGGCTTCTTCTCCAATCGGCTGATGATTCTCTGGGCTGTGGCAGCGATCGCTTTCGTCCTCTTTGCGACCCTTGTCCCTGGGGTGCAGAACATCCTTAGGACTACCACGCTCAGCGGTCAGGACTGGCTCCTGGTGCTGGTCGTGACGGTGATTGGAACGTTCTGGATCGAAATTCGTAAAGTGATCTTCTGGCGAGGCAATCCCCAACAGTAGCGAACCATAAGTATGAAGCGAGTGAGGGACGAACACCATGGCAGATACAACGAAATCGGCTACAAGTAGCGTATGAGAACTGAAGTTGGCGGCGGGGACA
>WNGG01001842.1_pt1 | contig 24665 bp, 28 predicted proteins | sample 5400661 | NCBI WGS metagenome assembly WNGG01 (sample SAMN13153372, study PRJNA577476) | soil metagenome | isolation source: 100 cm soil or saprolite under Garry oak tree replicate 1 | place: USA:California | collected 2016-06-15
CCGCGCAGGACGAGATGAGCCGAGGCCAGGACGCGTTCTGGTCGTTGGAGCACCTCACGAAGCCGACGATTGCCGCTATCGCCGGGGCGGCGCGCGGCGCGGGCGCGGAACTCGCCCTCGCGTGCGACTTGCGCATCGCGGACGAGAGCGCGATCTTCTCGCACCCGGAAGCGGACCTGGGATGGATGCCGAGTCATGGCGCGACCGCGAGGCTCTCGAAGATCGTCGGCCGCTCGCGGGCGCTCGAAATCCTCGTGAGCGGAAAAGAGGTGAAAGCGCTCGATGCCCTTCGACTCGGAATCGTCAACCACCTCGCCTCTCCGGGCGGCGCGTTCAACCAAGCGAAGGTCCTCGCCACCGCGTTCGCCTCGAAGCCCCGCTCTGCGGTGAAGGCGATCAAGCGCGCGCTCACGGAAGGCGACGAAAAGCCCTACCGCAACCGCTTCCTCCTGGAGTCGCAACACGCGATCCAGCTCCTCTGGACGGACGAGCACAAAGCGGCGATGGAGCGGCTCCGCGAGAAACGCGGCTGAGTCTGCAAGGCGTTCGCGGTTCAGCCGTGCCGCAAGATCGTTTCTTTCGGCCCCCACCGCTTCAGCTCGATGTCGACGCCGACGTCGGTGGCGACGAACGACCCGTTTCTCAGGCGAGCCGCTTTCAAGATCTTGCGGCGTTCCTCCTCGCTCGCAAAGGCGAGTTCGGATCGGAAGAACCCGAAGTCGATTTCGACCCGCGAGTTCACGCGGACGGCGCCGACCAATCGGGAGCCGCTCTCGAGGACCGGTCCGACCATCGAGGTCCGTCGCCCGCGGACTCGTTTCAGGAAGCCGAAGCAGACGACGCGCCCTTCGGCCCATTCTCCCGCGCGGACCTTCGTACCCTTCCGCCTCGCAATCCGAGCAGAGGACGGTCTCCAGCACTCGGCCTTTCACCGGAAACGAGGCTTCGAACTCGAGGCCGGACTTGATCGGTTGGGGCACGACCGCGAGAACGGCCGCCGCGCCGATAAACCCCACCACGCGAGAGCTTCAAGTCGTGGCCGGGCTTTACACGAGCGAACAGCGGGGGAACGGCATCCGGGAGGAACGCTTGGTCCACAACTACCTCGTCGAGGCGGGCCTGGCGGCGCGGATCCCGAAGGGGATCCGGATCTGGGAGGAGACCTTGCGGGACGGCGAACAGACGCCCGGGGTCGCGTACACGCCGGAGGAGAAGGTCCGGATCGCCCGCGTCCTGGACGAGGTCCACGTTCCGATGATGGACGTCGGGATTCCGGTCGTCTCGAGCGAGGAGGCGCGGGGCGTCCGGATGATCGCGAACGCCGGCCTCGACGCGACCATCATGGCCGCGGCCCGGACCGTCCGGAAGGACGTGGAGGCGTGCATCGCCTGCGACGTCGATGAGATTGCGCTGTTCACGGCCGGATCCGACCTGCACATCAAGCACAAGCTCGCGATGACGCGCGAGCAGGTGAAGGAGGCCGCCGTCCGGGAGACGGAATATGCGGTCGCCCACGGCGTCGACGTGTCGTTCGTGACCGAAGACACGTTCCGCGCGGACCTCGACTTCGTCGTGGATCTGTACGATGCGTGCACCGCGGCGGGAGCCCACCGCGCCGTCGTGTGCGATACGGTCGGCGTGATGACGCCGCCCGGGATCACCTGGTTCTTCGAGCAACTGAAGCGCCGACTGAAACCGACCGAGTTGTCGTTCCACGGACACAACGACTTTGGGCTCGCGGTCGCGAACAGCCTCGCGGCGGTCGAGGCGGGCGTCGCTGTGCCCCACACATGCGTGAATGGCCTCGGGGAACGCTCCGGGAACGCGAGCTTCGAGGAACTCGTCCTGTCGCTCGAGGCGTTGTACGGATACGACACCGGGATCGACATCTCGAGGATCTACGAGCTGTCCCAACTCGTGGAGACGCTGAGCGGGATCCCGGTTGGGATGCACCAGCCGCTCGTCGGCCACAACGCGTTCGCCCACGAGTCCGGGATCCATGCCCACGGCGTGATCAAGCACACCGCGACGTACGAGCCGATGCAACCCGAGAAATTAGGGAGGCAACGCACCTTCGTGTTCGGAAAACACACCGGGTCCCTCGCGGTCGCCGAGAAACTCCGCGGCCGCGGGGTCGAGGCGACGCCAGAGCAAGTCGCGGCGCTGGTCAAGCTGATCAAGGACTTCGCCGAGGCGCGATCGAAGGGAGACCAGCAAGCATTCGTCGTTTCGTTCCGCGACCGGGCCGAGCGGAGGCGCGGCGTGACGGACGAGGAGTTCTGGACGCTGGGCCAGAAGGCCGGCCTCGGCCGGCCGAAAACCGCGGCGAAGTGAAGCGGCTCAGGTCTTTCGGGGTGGCGGGTCCGCGGGGTCTGGGTCGGCGATTCCTTGCCCCATGGCCGCTCGGGCAAAGGCCGCCGCCCGCCGGGACGTCGAGACGTAGATCCCCAGGAGGACGATTCCCGCGCCGGCGAGGTCGATGACGTCGAACGTCTCGTTGCCGAGGCTCGCCCCGAGCAGGACGGCAACGATCGGAATCACCAATGCGATGTACGAGAGGAACGTCGCCTGCATCTCCTTCAGGAGCCACTGCCACGCGACGAACGTGACGACGGAGCCCGCGATCGCGAGGTACAGAATCGCTCCAAGGCCCTGGGGCCACGTCGGTACGGTCCACGACTCGCGGGCGATGAGCGAGACACCAGCCAAGGCCCCTGCGCCGACCGCCATGGACGCGGCATTGAAACTGATTGGTTCCGTGTCGTGACCCCACCGTTTCACGGCCACCGTCGCAAACGCGGCGCACGTCGCGCCGAGGACGATCGACAACATGGGGAATACCTGCGCCAGACCCGCGGTCCCGAGCTGGCCGCGGAAGATGAGGACGACGCCGCCGAAGCCCACGGCGATCCCCAGGAATTTCTGGAGGGTCAAGCGCTCCGCCTTCAGGAACGCGTTCGCCACCAAGGCGGTCTGAAGAGGAAACGTCGCGAACAGGATGGCCGAAAGGCCGCTCGGCACCCCGTTGTTCTCGCCCCAGTAGATCAATCCGTAGTCTCCGGTGAACAGGACGATCCCGACGAATCCGACGAGCGCCCATTCGGTCCGGTTCTGCGGCCATTTTGATCGGAAGGCGACCGCGAGGAGCACGAGGACGATCGATGCGACCGCGAACCGCAGGGACGCGGACAAGAACGGCGGCGCGCCTTCGAGGCCGATTCGGATTGCGAGCCAGGTCGATCCCCAGATGAGACACAGCATGGCGAATGCCGCGGTCCGCGTGGAACTTGTAGCCATCGGCCCGGGGATTACAGCGGTCTGGTAAAGCCTTGGGGCCGTCCATGGCCATGTTTATAGGCCGCGCCGCACCTGTGCATCCACCGATCCCGATGACGGGCCAGACGATGTCGGAGAAGGTCCTCGCGCGTGCGAGCCACGCCGCGTCCGTTCGCCCCGGCCAGATCATCGACGGGGACGTCGACCTGCTGTACATGCACGAGATGCTGGCCCTGGCCCTCCTGCCGTTCAACGAGATCGGCACGATGAAAGTCTGGGATCCCGAGAAGATCGTCGTCACGCTGGACCACTGGGTTCCTCCGCCGACGCCGGAGATCGCGAAGATGCACCAGACGATCCGGGATTTCTGCCGGAAGCAAGGCATCCGGCGGTTCCACGACGTGGGCGACCATGGCATCGTGCACCAGTTGATCGCGGAACGCGGCTATGCGCATCCGTGGGACCTCGTCATCGGGAGCGACAGCCACACGAACATGGTCGGGGCGCTCGGGGCGTTCGCGGCGGGGATCGGTGCGACGGACACCGCCGCGGTGATGGCGAGGGGTCAGCTCTGGCTCCGCGTGCCCGAGACGATGCGCGTCGACATCCGCGGCACGCTCGGCGCGCGCACCGGCGCGAAGGACGTCATCCTGAAGGTGATCGGCACGACGGGAGACGACGCGGCGCGGTACGCCGCGGTCGAGTTCACGGGTCCGACGGTCGACGCGTTCCCGATGAACGAGCGGTTCGTGCTGTGCAACATGACGACCGAGATGGGAGCGAAGGTCGGGATGATCGCGGCGGACGACGTGACGAAGGAGTACCTCGCCCACTCGGGTGCCCGATTCGAGCCGATCCGGTCCGACGACGACGCGACGTTCCTGAAGACGTTCACATTCGATGTCGATGGGATGGGCCCCCAGGTCGCATGTCCGTCGAATCCCGCGAATCTCAAGCCCGTCGAGGAGGTCGCGGGGACGAAGATCGACGTCGCGTTCCTCGGCTCGTGTACGAACGCCCGAATCGAGGATCTTCGGATCGCCGCGGAACTCCTGCGTGGGGAGAAGGTCGCACCCGGCGTGCGCTTCCAGATCACGCCCGCATCTCAGATCATTTACCGCCAAGCGCTCAAGGAGGGCCTCGTGGAGGTTTTCATGGACGCGGGAGCGACGTTCACCTCGTCCACGTGCGGTCCGTGCTTTGGGGGCCACATGGGCACTCTGGCCGGAGACGAAGTGTGCATCTCGTCAACGAACCGCAATTATCCCGGCCGAATGGGTTCGCCCACCGCGCAAGTGTATCTCGCGAGCCCGTGGACGGTGACGGCGTCGGCGATCCACGGGGAAATCACGGACCCACGGAAGGTTTAGCGGTCATGCAAACCCGATTCCAAGGTCGCGTGTGGACCTTTGGCGACGACATCTCGACGGATCACATCATTGCCGGCAAGTACCTTGGGACCACGGATCCGAAGGTGTTCGCGGAGCACGCGTTCGAGGCCGTTGATCCGACATGGGCGAAGAACGTCCGGCCCGGAGACATGATCGTCGCGGGAGCGAATTTCGGGTGCGGTTCGAGCCGCGAGCAGGCGCCGGTCGCCTTGAAGACCCTCGGCATCTCCGCGATCCTGGCGAACTCGTTCGCGCGCATCTTCTTCCGGAACGCGATCAACCTCGGGTTCCCGGTAGTCGAGTGCGCGGGCCTGCGCGACCGCGTGAAGTCGGGCGACGTCATCGAGCTGGACCTCGCAGGCGGCGAGGTGCGGATTCCCTCCGGTGGGATGTACGAGTTCACGCCGCTCCCGCCGAACGTGCTCGAGATCCTCGAGGCCGGCGGGCTCGTCCCAAAGTTGAGAAAGGAACTCGGGACCAAGCCGATGTCTTAGCGTCCGTCGGCGAAGTCGGTCCGCCATGGATTCCCGTTGACTTGTCGCCGGACAAACCTTAAGCCGCGCGCTCCGCATCGCCGCACGGATGGCGTTCAAGATCGTCCTCCTCGCGGGGGACGGCGTCGGACCGGAGGTGATGCGGGAAGGCGTCAAGGTCCTCAAGGCCGTCGAGTCGGCCTACAGCGTCTCGTTCGACCTCGTTCCATTTCCTTGCGGTGGTCAGCACTACCTCGAAACCGGAGAGGAGTGGCCCGACGGCGCATTCGAGTCCTGCAAGGCCGCGGACGCGATTCTCCTCGGAGCCGTCGGGCTCCCGCAGGCGGTCCTGCCGAACGGAGACATTGCGGGCGCCGGGGTCGTGTTCGGATTGCGGTTTGGCTTGGACCTGTACGCGAACGTGCGACCGACGAAACTCTACCCGAACGTCCGGCACAAGATCCACGACGGATTCAAGCTCGTGTGGGAACCGGGAAAAGTGGACTTCGTGATTGTTCGGGAGAACACGGAGGGCTTGTACACGCCGACCCGCGGTTTTCTCGATCGGGGCGGGGTGAAGGAACTCGCGGTGGACAGCCGCGTCATCACGCGGAAGGGCGCCGAGCGTGTGATCCGATTCGCATTCGAGCTATCGAAAGAGCGCCATGGTGCGCCGTCCGACGGGAAGCACCGCGTGACGTGCGTCGACAAGTCGAATGTCACCGCCGGATGCAAGCTCTTCCGCCAAGTGTACGACGAGGTCGCCGCCCGGTACCCGACGGTCCTGAAGGACTACGCATACATCGACGCATTCCAGCAGTGGCTCATCCGCTCCCCGGAGATTTACGACGTCGCGGTCACGTCGAACGTGTTCGGCGACATCGCGACGGACCTGGCCGCGGTCTTGCAGGGGGGAATGGGCATGGCCGCCGGCGGGAACATCGGAGACGCGCATGCGATGTTCGAGCCGATTCACGGGAGTGCGCCGAAGCACGCCGGCAAGGACGAAGTCAACCCGACCGCCATAATCTTGGCCGTCCAGATGATGCTCGACTGGCTCGGCCGAAGGAAGGGAGAGAAGGCGTTGCGGGACGCGGCGAGCGCGGTCGAGCAAGCCGTTGAGTCAACGCTGAAAAAGGGCACGATTCTCACCTACGATCTCGGGGGCACCGCAAAGTGCAGCGACGTTGGAACGGCCATCGCCTCCGCGGTCGCTCGACCGCGGAAGAAGTCATGACGTGAGCGACGGTTCGTCCATCCGAATGCTGCTCGGGATTCTTCAGTCACCTTTGCGGCGATGAATCCGGAATCGTCACCGCTCGCGCCACTGGTACAGCCGCCACGCTAGGGCCAGGCCGATGGCCGTCGAGAGGATGAGCAGACCCGCGTCGAGCGCCAGACTCGTCGCGGTGGCCGGTTCGAGTCCCAGCGTCCCTTGGACGAGCAGTGCCGCGTAAGTCGCGGGAAGGAGCTGAGCCAGTTCCCGCCACACGGGCGGGAGGCGGGAGAGCGGGTAATACAGGGGCGAGAGAATCCCGAGGAGTGTGAAGATCAGGTTCCCGACCGGCCACACCTCTCGCTGGCTCCGCAACCGGCTGGACACCGCAATCCCAATCGCCGAGTAGAGGACCCAGATGATCAGGATGCATGCGACGATCACAAGCCAGGCCGTCAACGAGACTGGCGTGACGATCGCGAGGATGATCCCGAGCGCCACGAGCGCGGGCAGGGCCGGGATGATGTTCGAGAATGCGACGCCGAACAAGTATCGGACCTTGTCGTGAGGAGATGCCACGAAAATGTCCTGGAGACGCAGCTCGATCCGGAAGACCGCGGAGTCGGAGAGGCACCAGCTTCCGATGTTCTGGGTCGAGAAGATCATGGCGCCGGCAACCTGGAGAGGGAAGTACGAGGGGTCCGAGATCAGGTGCAAGAAGTAGAGGAAGAAGAACGGCTGCAGGAGCGGGACGATTGCCGCGGCCGGGCTCCGCCAGATCCACCGCCATCCGATGAGGCCCCACGCCGCGAACACGTGGCCTTTCTGCGGTTGCGCCGCCAAGCTGACTTCGACCGCCATGGTCAGCGCTCCCGGGCCATCCTTCGGGCCCAGTAGATTCCGAAGACGAACATGACGACGGATTCCACTGCCAAGGCGGCCGCGGCGAGGAGGACCTCATTCCCGGTGATCGGCTCGAGACCGGCCGCGCCGTTCACGAGGACCGCTGCCCCGCTTGTCGGGAGAAGCAGGACGACGGATCGCCACTCGACAGCGACGTACCGGAGCGGATAGAAAACGGGCGGCACAATCCCGAACAAGTTTGTCAGCAGTGCCGAGTAGGGCCAAATTGTCTTCATATCCTTGAACAGAGTCGAGACGACATATCCGATTGTGGACGACACGGCCCACACCGCCAGGAGGGAGGCCGCCAGGACCAGCCACGCGACGAGGGACAGCGGATGGAGGATCTCCAAGATCGCGAGGACGAAGAGGCTCGGAGGCAGGTACGCGACGAGCATGCCTCCCGCGATGCCGACGAAGTACGCCTCGGGGGATAGCGGGCTCGCGTGGTACAGCTCGTTCAACTTGTGGTCGATCCGGATGTACGCGGCCTCGTTCAGGACGCGCTGTCCGATTAGGAACATCGAGTAGACGAGCGAGCCGATGAGCGTCACGGCAATCAGGCCCGGCGCGAGGATCGCGACGAAGATCAGCAAGGCGCCCGGCGTTAGAGTCCCGGTGACGATCGCGAGCCACTCGTGGAACTGGACCCGGATTTCCGTCGCGAGGAAGACGCCGGTGCCGCTCCATCGAAGTCCGAATGCCATTCGATCACTCCGCGTCGATCGAGCGGCCGACGATCGTGAGGAACGCCTCTTCCAGGGTCACGGGCCCGACCGTGGCGGACAGATGTTCGCGTAGCGCGACGTCCATGATCTCGTGGACGCGCTCCGGTTCGGTGATCACGTGCAATGCGTTCCCCTCTTCGACGCTCTGGCCGAATGAGGCGAACTGCTCCCGATGGTTCCCGCCGTTCTCGATCGAGACGCGCAACGTGCCACCGATCTGCCGCTTCGCCTCCTCCGCGGTCCCTTCGAACAGGATCGCGCCTTCCTCGACGATGTATAGCCGTTCCGAGAGTGCCTCGGCTTCGTCGAGGTAATGCGTCGTCAGGAGGACCGTGCCGCCCTTTCGCGTGAGGTCCCGGAGGACGTCCCACACGGCGCGACGGGCGAACGGGTCGAGTCCGATCGTCGGCTCGTCCAGGAACAGGAGGGGGGCCTCCGTCGCCAAGACCGTGGCGACCATCGCTCGCTGCTTCTGGCCGCCCGACAAGGTCACCGAGAGCCGATCCGCCACCTCGTCGAGGCCCATTTTCTCCAGCGAGGCTTCGGTCCGGGCCTTCGCCTCCTCCCGCGGCAATCCGCGCGCTCGAAGGTAACAGTACACCTGCTCCCGCGGCGTGAGGTGGAAGAACGGCTTCCCCTCCTGGGGCACGACGGCGATGAGGGGCCTCACCGTTTCCGGCGCGCTCACGACATCGTGGCCGAACACCTCGATTCGTCCGGACGTTGGGATGAGGAGAGTCGAGGCAATCCGAAGGAACGTCGTCTTGCCGGCGCCATTGCGGCCGAGCAGTGCGATTCGTTCGCCCCGGCGAAGGACGAGGGAGACGCGTCGCAAGGCCTCGACGTCGGGCGAGCCCCGACCGTGGTACACCTTGCGCACATCGACGGCGCGGAGCGCTTCCGGGGGCACGGGCCGGAGCAAGCGGACGCTGCGTATAAAACTAGATTCCGCTCAGCTCGATTCCTCGAAGCCGGGATGCTCGCCTTTCTCGAACACCGCAAACGCGGCCTGGCGCTTGGTCTCCTTCTCCGCCTCGCTCATCTTGACGACCGTCGCGACCGACCAGATGTGGCCGAACGGGTCCTGGAGCTTCCCGTACCGCTCGCCCCAGAACTGGTTCTCGAGCGGCATCGAGGCGGTTGCGCCCGCGGCGAGGGCTTGGTTCCAGAGCTTGTCGACGTCCTTTGTGTACACGTGCAGGTTGAAGGTCGTCCCCCCGGCCGAGTTGGGCGATTTCGTGTCGCTACCCGGGAACTCGTCCGACAGCATCACGAGCGAGTCGCCGATCTTGATCATCGCGTGCATCAGTGTGCCGTCCGGCATCCCTTGGCGGGTGATCTCCTTCGCGCCGAACGCTCTCTTGTAGAACTCGATCGCCTTCGCGGCCCCGTTGATTACAAGGTATGGCGTGACGGTTCGCATCCCCCGTGGGATCGGGGCGACCCGTGCAGCGGTCGTTCGCTTTCTCGCGGATGCCTTCTTGCTCTTTCGTTCTTTCGTTGCTTTGCGCGCCATGGGGACTCCCCCGTCGTGCTATCGCCCGGGGTCGGATAAGGGTGATGTCTCAATTTCGATGGACTCCTAGTCCTGAAGCCAGAGACCCATGAGGATCTCGTCCTCGTACGCGCCGCGAATGAGGAGATGGCGGCGGCTGATGCCCTCGCTCTCGAAGCCGAGGGATTCGTACAAGCGGCGCGCCCTCCGGTTCGAGCCGAAGACCGCGAGTTCGGCCTTCTTGAAACCGCGAGCGCGCATCCACTCGAGGATCCGCTCCATCAGGATCCGCCCGAGGCCGACCTCCCGCCACCCGTCGCGGATCGCGATCCCGATTCCTCCGACGTGGCGGGTTTTCGCGTACCTCCCGCCGTGACAGTCTGTCGAGCCGATCGACTCTCCGTCCGCGTCGGCGACGAAGAGGACCGATCGCACGCCGTCGAAGGTTCCGAGCCACTGCCGCTCCTCGTCGAGATTCGGACCGACCTCATCGATGAGGATGAAGACCCCTTCGCGACCGATGAGATTCACGTTGCGGAGGAGCGACTCCGCGTCGCTCAGGCGGGCCGGCCGGACGACGACCTTCCGACCGTCCTTGAGGGTGACGACTTCGGCCCTCATCGGATCGGCCATGGCGTCACAGCGGGAACTTGTCGAGCATCTCCGGCCGGCGGCGCTCGCCGCTCGCAAGGAACGCATCCATCTGCTCCTTCAGCTGGGGCGTCAACTCCGCGTAGACGTCGGTGAAGAGGGTTTCGATCGGAGGTGGCGGGCCTCGCTCGACCTCCTTGATCGTCGTCTGGAGGAGGTCTTCGAGCTCGACCCGGAGCTTGTCTTCGGAATCCTTCGACCACAGTCCCTTGAGCTCGAGGTACTTCCGCATCCGTTCGATCGGATCGCGCTTCGCCCAGGTGTCGACCTCGTCCTTCGACCGATAGCGCGTCGGGTCATCGCTCGATGAGTGCGGCCCCATGCGGTAGGTGAGCGCCTCGATCATCGTCGGTCCGCCACCGCTGCGGGCTTTGTCCGCGGCCGCCTTTGTGACCGCGTAGACCGCGAGGAGATCGTTCCCGTCGACCCGGACGCCGTCGAAGCCGTACGCCAAGGCCTTCTGCGCAAGGGTCTTCGAGGCGGTCTGCCGGGAGACCGGAACGGAGATGGCCCACTGGTTGTTCTTGCAGAAGAAAATCGTCGGGGTCTTGAAGACGCCCGCGAAGTTCATACCGGCGTGGAAGTCGCCCTCGCTCGTCGCGCCGTCGCCGAAGTACGTGAGCGTGACGATGTCCTCCTTGCGGATCTTCGCGGCCCAGGCCGCGCCGACCGCCTGCGGGATCTGCGTCCCGACCGGACTGGAGACCGGCACATAATTGATGTCCCGCGCTCCGTAATGGTTCGGCATCTGTCGGCCCTGTTGCGGGTCCTTCGCGTTGCCGTACGCCTGAGCGATCAGCGTCGCGACGGAGAAGCCGCGCCAGAGGGCGGCCCCCGGCTCCCGATACGCCGGGAAGACCCAGTCCCGCTTCTCGAGGGCCATCGCGCTGCCCACCTGGGCCGCCTCCTCTCCGGTGCTGGGAACGTAGAATCCGATCCGCCCTTGCCGCTGGAGGGAGAGCATCCGGTTGTCCAGCGTGCGGACGAGGACCAGGTGACGGTACGCGCGCTTCAGGAGGTCCGGCGCGACGCGCGGCTCGAGCTTCGAATCGTACGTGCCATCGGCGTCGATGATCCGGAGAAGCCCCTCTTCCGCCGTGCCCTCACCCCGCCGGAACCCGCTTGCGCTCACGAACGACCTTCTCCAAGAAGAATTCACCGGCGCGATACGACGACCGCACGAGCGGTCCCGCCGCGACGTAGGCGAAGCCCATCGATTCGCCGGCCACCCGCAGATTCTCGAACGCCTCCGGGGGCACGTACTCCTGGACGGCGAGGTGCCAGCTGCTTGGGGGGAGGTACTGGCCCAAGGTCACGATGTCCACCGAGTTCGCGCGGAGGTCTCGCATCGCCCCGAGCACTTCCGCCCTCGTCTCGCCGAGCCCGAGCATGATCGAGGACTTCGTGAAGAGATCGGATCGCATCTCCTTCGCGCCTCGGAGGACCTTCAGGCTCTGGACGTAGTTCGCGCGGCGATCCCGGACCGTTCCTTGCAAGCGCTCGACGGTCTCGATGTTGTGGTCGAGGACGTCGACGCCGGAATCGACGACCGTCCGCACCGCGTCGAGGTCTCCCTGGAAATCCGGGATGAGCGCTTCGACGAGCATGTCCGGACGCCGGATCTTGATTTCTCGAACCGTCTTCGCGAAGTGCGCCGCGCCGCCATCCGAGAGGTCGTCGCGGTCCACGGACGTCAGGACCACGTAAGAGAGGTCCATCTCGGCCAGGGCCATCGCGACTTTCTTGGGCTCATCCAAGTCGAGCACGCCGTGCGGGTTGCCCGAGGTCACGGCGCAAAAGCGGCAGCCCCTGGTGCACGTGTCGCCCATCAGCATGATCGTCGCGGTCCCGCCGCCCCAGCACTCCCAGACGTTCGGGCAATGGGCCTCCTCGCACACGGTGTGGAGGTCTAAGGACCTGAACAGTGACTTCAGGTGGGCGTAGTTCTCGCCGGACGGTGGGCGGACCCGGAGCCACTCCGGTTTGCGCTCCGCGAGCATTCCGCCGTTGCTAAGGGCGACCGCGTTTAAGAGCCTAACCCACGCCGAGAGCGCTGACGCGAATCAGCCAAACCGGAACTCAACGCCGTACGAACCGCGAGGGTAATTCCAGTGGATCGCGTCTTTGCCGAGGTGCTTGCATACGATGGCGCACGCCCCGAGCTCGATGCAGCCTTCCGTGTTGTAGACGAGTTCGTCCTTGTCGAGGCGGTAGACCTTCGACGGGCAGACGTACAGACATGGCTTCGTGTCGCACGTCCGGCAGACCTCCGTGTCCACCGTGATGAACGGTTCCTCGTCGAACTCGAACTTGTCCAAGCCGACCCGCTCTTCCACGGTTAGCGGCTTCGAGGCTTCCTGCTTCGCCGGTTCGGGCATCGCTGGAACGTCGAGAACAGGGGGCGGATAATAAACCGTTGGTGATGGTCCTGGTTGCACGTTATCAGGGAAGGCACTCACGTGGAAACTTTCTATAGCGATTCTCTTGCATCGGTGGCCGTCCGATGGCCGGTTGCCAGAGGACGCAGGGATAGCTTCGATGCCCGCCCGCGATCGCAAGGCCGCCACAATCAGTCCGCAAATGGACCTGGCGGGAATGGGTCCGGAAGAGGCCCGCGAACTCCTCGCGGCGGCCCTCGTTCCCGATCCGGCGTCGGGGGTCCTTCGGCTATCGGATCAGCCGTGTCTCATCCTCCGCGCGGAGGTCATCGTGAGCATCCAGAAGCAACTCGAACAGACGGTCGGCGGATCCGCCAAAGGGATCTTGTATCTCGCCGGCGAGCGGAGCTCGGATCCGGGGCTGAAATTCCTCGGAGCGTTGACGGGCGGGGTCTCTCTGCCGCTGACGATGGACGGCGCGAAGCGAATCATCGACGCGTCCGCGCTCACCGGATGGGGGCGGACCGAGATCATCCACTTCGACCCGGATCGAGGTCAGTTCACGGTGGCGAGACACAACAGCCCAATCGCCTACGCGTACGGGCCCTCGAAGAAGCCGGTGTGCCATTTCCTCGCTGGTTGGATGGCCGGGATCGGCCGTCTCCTCGTCGGGAAGGAGCTTCTCTGCGAAGAGCTCTCTTGCGCGGCGCAAGGCCAAGATCGCTGCGAGTTCGAGCTGCAACCGATGCCAATGGCGTGAGCCGGCGGAAAGCCTTGTCCGATCACCCGCCGCCCGTGGTAAAGGGCAAGTCAAGGCCTCACGAAACTCACATGCGTCGGAGTGCGTCTTAGCGCGCGGAGTAGTTTGGTGACCTTTTCGCCCGCCTCGGCCGGGTCAATTTCGCCTTTCTGGGCTCGCTTACAGATTTCCTGGTACTCGGTGGGCATGCAGGCTTTCGTACAACGTACTGGCAAAAGCAAGCCGAACGGTCATGTGGCCCTCGTCGAGTGGAAGCCGGAGCGCGGACTCTACAACATCTCCGGGATCGCCGAATCCGAACCGCCCCACGCCCCGTGCGCGCGTTTGGGGTCCTTCATGTTATGAGGTAGTCTCCCTCGACTTCCGCGAACCGACCTTCGCCCTCGCCTTCTCAAGATATAGGTCTCCGGCTTGCAAGAGCTTGTACACATTCTCCTTGCTCTTTCCGCTTGTCCTTCCAATCTCTGTTGCTGGAGCCTTTGACAAAATGCTAGTGAGAGTGCCATCTGCTATCCCAACTCGAAATTTGTCTTTTGCGATTCCGCGGATCTCCGGCGTGGTCAATCCGTCAATGCCGAACTTTTCGCGAGCGACCGAGAGAACCGTGTAGACCTTCGCCTTCGCATCAAGGTCGCGAAGATCAGAGTAACCCGCCGCTAGTTCGGGGGGTGCCTCTAGGATCGCCTTTATTCGTTCCATAGCGGCTGTGTCAACCTTCGGTGGTTTACGGCCCCCGTGTTGTCCTCTACTCATCTTGCGGGGTGCGGTGAGTGATGCGTTCGTAGAACCGTCGCGAAGGAGAAAATCAAGCAACTTGTCGAAAGCCCGCTCTCCATACTTTGGTGTCGCATCCGCCAGTTCCGCGGCTAGGAGGACTATCCTCGTCAGGTCGCGTTTCTGGTCGTCGTCTTGGTGCTCCCCGTTCTGTTCCATGGATGTTTTCACCTCGCCTGCATCTCGATTTCGTTGAGGATCTGAGGGACGCGTGCGAACACGATTCGGCTCTTACCTCGAGCCGGTGCCTCGACCTTTCCCTCGTTTCGGAGTTCAGATAGGCGTGCAGAGAGAACCGGGCTGCTCGCCCCCACTCCGTTGGCAATTTCTGCCAGAGAAGCGGCGTCGTCCTCGACGAGTTTTGCCCCCAGTGCATAGCTCCTGCCGATCAGATAGAGAGCGACCGCGTCCTTCAATCTGTAGCGAGTAGGATTGTTCAGAAGGACACGTCCTTGATTGTCAATTCTCAAGTGAGTTGCCACGCGCTGCAATAGTTCCTCTTGGAGCCGGGTGTCGTCTACCATCAGTTTCTCTCGTATCTTCTCCGGATCGATCATCGCGCAGGACATCCGTTCATACATATTTAGATATTTGCACGTGCAGAGTATTCATGGGAGTCGCAATCACAAGCACAACCCTTATTAGGCGAGATTGCTTGTGCTTGTTTGACATACATGGGCGATGAAGCGAAGATGGTTCGGGACCGATTGGTGGTCCCCAAGGAGCAGGTGTTTGCGGACGTTGTCGGGAAGGCCGAGAAGTGGTTCCAGTTAGACGAGCGGGGAAATCCTCGTTTACTGGTTGAGATTTCGCGTTTCACCGACAGGCCGAGGGTCGAGCTCTTCCTTCTGAGTCGGCATCTCGCTGGGATTGGCGAGTTAAGGGAGAACGATGTTGCTACGCCAGAGGAGATCTCCGGATTCTGTGGACTCAAGGTAAAGACCGTTCACAACCGGTTGGGTGAGTTGAAGACCGAGGGGAAGGTGGAGTCTCCCAGCCGGGGGCAATATCGGCTCGTATCAGGTCGCATGAGAGACATTCTTAGAGACCTCGAGGGGGCCTGAGCGGTTTGGAAGCCAAAGAGCAGGACCTCAGGGAGTGGGTCCTCTCCCACATGACGACGGAGGCCGGCAGCGAACTGGACCTGTACAAGGAGCAAGTGGCGAAGCTCCTGTCATTAACTTCCACCGGGGACGTCATCTTCAACGTTGACCGAACGAAGCTCGACCAGCCCACAGAAATTCTTCTGCTGCTGATCGGCAAGGCGTACGCACGTATTGCAGGCTTGGCCGCCACGGACGTACTCACTAACAACGAGCTAGTGAAACTTGCAACGGGGTCATCTGGAGGCCAACGCTGGGCTCTAACGAAGCTCAGAGAGGAGAGCTTGATCACATCCACTGCTCCGGGTACGCATCATATTCTGCCGAGTCAAATCGGTCGCGCCCTAAAGCGCATCGGTGAGAAGATCACACCTTGAGTGCTCCGATGTTCGCGCAAGGCGTCTTGAATACGATTCGCTCCGGGGTGTGCGCCGTGGGTTACTTGACCGTGAATGCCAAGGAGTATTCCCGAGACCCCACGCGCCCATTTTTGAAGGTGGTCGGAACGGGTTTTCTCGTCCGAGAGACGACCGTGATTACAAATCGACATGTCATCGAAGGTTTGCACTCGGCACAAACTGACCTTGGGTTCCCGGATGATCAGAAACTGCTTCTGTTCGTATTCCCCGCAGGCGCCGGGGAATGGCACACTGCATTTTGCTTCGCCAACCAGACGAGCATTTCAGAGGATCCAAGAGTGGACGTTGGTTTCATCGAACTTTCGCGTCGGCCTGAACCCCAGTTCGAGCAATGCAAGCCGCTGTCTGCAAGAGGATTCATGACCTTGAGCGTCGGCCAGCCCATCGCGGCTTGGGGGTATGCGTACGGAACGGAAATGCTGACCAAGGATGGGCGAACGTATCGTTTTGGCCCAGTGCTGCAACAAGGACATGTTTCCGCACTCTCACCGTTTGACAAGGCGGGTGTTATTGACGAAGTACTCCTCGATCTCAGGGGAGCCCCGGGCATGAGCGGATCGCCCGTGTTTCAACATGATGGGAATGTCGTTGGAATGATATATGCAACATGGGAGGCAACTACCGCCGTCGCTGTCCCTCTCGATGGGACGAACTTAGGCGTGTGGTTAGAGGCGCATGACAAAGTCATCGAGAGTAGCCAATGATGGCGTGAAAAGGGCCGGGCCGCGAAGGCCCGTCGTGAGGCGACGGAAGGTTCTTGCCCGGAGTGGTCATCGCCCGCGCTGGTGTGGCACGTTCGCGTGACAGCGAGGAACGACGTGGCATTGGACTGGCTGAAAGCAAACGAGTTCCCCTTGCGCAAGTTGTTCAGGGAGCGACACCGCGCCGGGCCGGAGGATCGCCAGGAGGAGCACCCACACTCCCTATATATCGGGCCCGAATGGTACCCGACGTTCGGACTGGAGGTCCTTAGCGATAAGCCTGTCTTTGGGGCAGGGGCGCGAGCCGCGACGAGGCTGCATTGCGAGCAGACCATCACGGACATCGCCGCGTTCTCGGAGGGACCCCCGCCGACTTCGAGACGAGATGCTCGGAAGACACAGGCGAACGGATCGTGGCGTGAGTCGGCAATCGGCGGGTGGCTCAAGGATGGAAAGGTGCCTGCCCTTTCGGGTGGGCGTGAGGGGCAGGCGACACTCGGACAGTTGCCCTACCTCGACGAAATCTCAAGCGGATGCACAAGAGAGAGGGCCCGGCACCGGGCAGCAGTATCAGCTTTCACCAATCTTCCTTTTAAACACTAGGGCGGGTGCGCCGGCGACCAAGTGGGGGCCGTCGCAAAAGAACACAAACTCCCATCCATCGAGTGCCATTTTGTCGAGGGCGCTCTGGATGTCAGTGTCGCTGGCGGCTCCGCTGACTCGGGTTAACCCCACGACCTTCCATTCGTAGAAGTCGATTCCCCTTCCCTTCAGCCGCGCGATATTCCGATCCTTTTGCTGTTGTCTCTCTTCTAGCGCAGTGGAAACTCGATCGGCGTCCTTGGGTCGGACCATCTGCGTCCCGCATTCCGGGCATTTCGGATACTGGCTTGGGAGTACGGAAATCTTGAACATTGAAATCTCAGACACGCGGCCACACTTGGGACAAACAAGCTCTACCAAGAGTTCACCTCAATCTTGGATGAACTCTTTGCCGATAAAGGGAAAGGTGACCGCCCGGTGACGGGCGGGCATGAGGACAGGCAGCGAAGGAGGACGCAGCTCTTCGAATCTTTACCGCGGGTCAGCGCCGGTGGTAAAGGCTTTTACCTATCAAGATTTCGCCCGGTAAAGGACAGGACTGCCCGACTGCCTGAGTGCCCTCTGTCCCCATCATGCCGGGTCGTAACGACCCGGCTCCTTCCACTTCGATATTTTCATACGGCCTGGCAGGTTGAGCATGTGCTACTGTGCCAGATGTCTACGGATATCCCCAGAGCGAGGGAGCGATACGATGGTTGGGCCTGAATCTGGTGCAACTTCAGCGACTTTTCATGAAGATTCACAATGCGGCGTTGGAAATGGACAACCCGCTGGTGCGTCGGTCTCATCCGCACGGTCTCGGAGTCGCGGTCTTGGAAGCCGAAATCCTGGGCAAACCACCCATGCATCTCGTGATTCCCGCGCACAAGAGCCCCAGACACGCGGACCGGACCGTGTCCGATCTCTTCGAATCCATTAGGTCTCTTGGCGGGCCCATAGTCGACTTCAAAATAGTCGCCGTCGGAGACTAGTCCGCGCTCGCCGTACGGGAGCCGCACCACACTCTGGGCGAGGTGTGAGACATTGGATTTACGGGACTGGAAGGAAGGCAGGCTGAGCATGATGGACCTGATGAGAGACCTGGAACGCCTACAGCGCGAGACCGTCAGGGTGAGTGTTCCGTAACCGCCCAATATTATGGGTGGTAAAGCCTTTTACCCGTCCCGCTTTTCCACAGCGGGGCCTGGGAGAGCGTGGAGCGTTTTGATGTCATCGTGGTGGGGGCCGGGCCCGCGGGCTCCGCGGCCGCGCTGACCCTCGCCCGCAAGGGCTTCTCGACCCTTCTCGTCGAGCGCGGCCGGGCTCCCGGGGTGAAGGGGATGTTTGGGGGTCGCATCTATGCGTGGCCCCTGGTCGATCTGCTTCCGGAGTGGGCGAAGGACTGCCCGGTCGAGCGGTTCGTCGTCCGGGAGAATCTCGCCTTCCTGACCGAGGACGCGTCCCTTACCGTCTCGTTCGACTCCCCGAAGCTCGCCCAGGGGCGCGGGACCAGCTTCACCGCTCTCCGCTCGAAGTTCGACGCGTGGCTGGCCAAGAAGGCACAAGACGCCGGGGCGATGCTCGTCACCGGAATCCGCGTCGACGACCTCTGGCGGGAGGGCGGTCGGGTGCGGGGCGTTGCCGTCGCGCCGAACGACCACGTCGCATCGGACCTCGTCGTCCTCGCGGAAGGCGCGGGGTCGACCTTGGTGCGGAAGGCGGGCCTGAAATCGGATTTGGAGCCGCGAGAAGTCTCCGTCGGGATCAAAGAGACCGTCGAGCTGCCGCCGGAGACAATCCAAGACCGATTCGGCCTCGGCGAGAAGGAAGGCGCCGCGTTCGTGTACGCAGGGCAGGCGTCGATGGGCCTCCGCGGTGGCGGATTCCTGTACACGAACAAAGCGTCCGTCTCGCTCGGACTCGTCGTCTCGTCGGAAGACTTGTCTCGCAAGAAGATCGAGGTCCCGGACCTCCAAACGAAATTCCGCATGCACCCCGCCGTTCAACGCCTCCTCCGAGGCGGCAAGGTCGTCGAGTACAGCGCCCATCTCGTGCCGGAGCTCGGGGCCGGGATGATGCCGGCGCTATGGGCCGACGGCGTGATGGTGGCGGGAGACGCCGCGGGCTTCCTGATCAACAACGGCTACACCTTCCGCGGGGTGGACCTCGCGATTGCTTCCGGAATCGCCGCGGGCGAGGCAGCGGAGGCCGCCCGAGCCGCCGGCGGCATGACGAAAGCGAATCTCGCGGCATACGAGAAATTCTTGCGGAGCCGGAACGTCCTCACGGACCTCGAACGGTTCCGACGGGCGCCCCTGTACATGAAGAACGAACGGCTCTTCGACGTCTACCCGCGCATGCTGATGGAGATCGCGGAACGGATGTACACGGTGGACGGAAGCGGGAAGGAGCGGCTGTTCGACGTCGTCCTCGACGAGGCGTCCGCCGCGAAGGTGCCGAAGCTCAAGATGCTCCTCGATCTCCTGCAGGGAGCTCGATCGATGTGACGGCCGAGGTCCCCGCGGCGCGACCGATGCGCGTGATCGTATGCATCAAACAGGTCCCGCGGGCGCAAGAGCTCCAGGTCGATCCGGTGACGCAGACGCTCAAACGGGTCGGCGTCCCGAGCGAGATCAACCCGCCGGACGCGAACGCGCTCGAGATGGCGTTGCGCCTCAAAGACCAGCACGCGGCCGAGGTCATCGTCCTCTCGATGGGGCCGACGTCGTTCGACGAGAGCCTGGAGCGCGCGGTGGCCATGGGGGCAGACCGGTCCGTCCTCCTGACCGACCGAATCTTAGGCGGCTCGGACACGGTGCCGACGGCGTACGCGCTGAGCGAGACGATCCAGAAGATCGGCGGGTACGATCTCCTCCTTTGCGGCGAGGAGACCACGGATGCGTCGACGGGCCACGTCGGCCCGGGCATCGCGGGTCACCTGGACCTCCCGCAGATTACGTATGCCTCGGAGGTTCGGATCGAGGACGGCAAGGTCCGAGCCCGCCGGACGGCAGAGGACGGCACCGAGTGGTGGCAGACGACGATGCCCTGCCTGTGCACGGTCAACTTCGGTTGCAACCGGCCGCGGGAGCCCACGCTGTCGGGGAAGATCCGCGTGGAGCGCGGAGGCCTGGTCACCCACTGGTCGTGCGCGGACGTCGGCATCGATCCGAAAAAGGTCGGTCTGTTCAACTCGCCGACGATCGTCGCGAAAGTCGACACGGTGAAATTGCCCCCGCGGGCGGGACGAATTTTCTCCGGTGAGCCGGAGGAGACCGTCCGACAACTCCTGGACGCCTTGATCGCGGATCGGGTGATTGCCCTGTGACGGACGGCCACGTCCTCGAGGACAAGTCCCATTTCCGCGGGGTGTGGGTGTTCCTCGAGCACCGGAAGCAGGGACTGCGAGACGTGAGCGTGCAGCTGATCGGCGAAGGCCGGCGCCTCGCGGACCTGCGGGCGACGACGCTGACAGGGGTCCTGCTAGGGGACGGCGTCGACGACCTCGCGAAGCACGCGATCGGATACGGCCTGGACCGCGTGATCGTCATCAACGATCCGATCCTCGAGATTTACCGTTCGCGGCCCTACGCCCAGGTCATGGCGCAGCTGATCCGCCGCCACAAACCGGAGATTGTCCTCTACGGCGCCTCGAAGAACGGGCGGGACCTCGGCGGACGACTTCACGCGATTCTCGAGACCGGCCTGGCGGCGGACTGCGTCAAGTTCGACATCGACGCGGAGGGCAACCTCGACATGATCCGACCGAGTTTCGGCGGGAAGAGCTTGGCCCACATCCTTTGCAAGAAGCACCGCCCGCAGATGGCTTCGGTGCGGCGGAACGTCTTCGTCGCGCCGCCCCACGATCCGAAGCGGACGGGCGAAGTCGTCCCGGAGACGGTCGAGCTCGGGCCCTCGGACGTCGACGCGACGCTCGAGGAGTTTCAGGAGTTCACGAGAGAGGGCGGCCTTCGACCTGAGGAAGCTGACGTCGTCGTAAGCGGCGGCTACGGCCTCGGGGACCCGGAGCGCTTCGCGATGCTTCAGGAGCTCGCGGACCTGCTCGGCGGTGCGATCGCGGCCTCCCGCAAGGCCGTCGACAGCGGTTGGGTGCCGAAGATGCTGCAGGTCGGCCAGACGGGGATGACGGTCCGGCCGAAGCTCTACCTGGCCGTTGGCATCAGCGGTGCGGTCCAGCATCTCGCCGGGATGCAGGAGTCGAAGAAGATCGTCGTCATCAACATCGATCCGAAGGCGCCGCTGTTCGAAATCGCGGACTACGGGATAGTAGGCGATCTGTTCGAGGTCGTCCCCGAGATGGTGCGCCAATTGAAGGCCCTCAAGGGCGGCGCGGCCGACGCCCGGACGGCGGTTCCGGCAAGAGCTCGTTGAGGTTGACCCGGCGAAACGTCACCCCGAAGACCGCCTGGAAGTGGGCGATCACGGAGGCCTTGACGTCCTCCAGGTCGACGGCATGCCCGAGGGACTTCTCCATCGAGGTCATGATTCCCCCGTCGTGGCCGCACGGCCGGATCTTGAGGAACTCCCGCAGATCCGTCGTCACGTTGAGGGCGAAGCCGTGCAAAGTCACGTTGCGGTGGACCGCGAGCCCGATCGACGCGATCTTCTTGCCGCCGATCCAGACGCCGCGCTCCGGTCCCTCCCGGGTCGCGTCGATCCCGAAGTCCGCACACGTTCGGAGGAGGACCTCCTCGAGGTCCGTCACGAGCCGCTTCACCTCGAGGCGGTCGGGGAGCTTGAGGATCGGATAGCCGACGAGCTGGCCGGGTCCGTGATACGTCGCCTCGCCGCCCCGTTCGACCTCGAAGATCTCGAGCCCGGGGTCGAGGACGTCCTCGCGGCTCCCGCGTCGGCCAAGCGTCGCGACCGGATCGTGCTCGACGAGGATAAGGCCGTCCGGGATCTTGTCCTCCGCCCGGCGGTCGACGAGCGCCTTCTGGAGCTCCCACACCTCCCGGTACGGCTTGCGGCCGAGGTCCAGGAGCCACGCATCCCGGACGATGAGGATCGGCGTTGACTCCCCTTCCGTCGTCGTGAGCATGGGATCAGCGGTTCAGCACGTGGATCGCCTGGCCGAGGGCGGCCTCCGCGCTCTCCATGACCGCCTCCGGCAACGTCGGGTGGGGATGGACGGTGAGGGCGATGTCCGCGAGCGTCGCACCCATCTCGATCGCCAGGGTGAGCTCGCTGATCAGGTCGCTCGCATCCGGACCGACGATCGTCGCGCCGAGGAGGACTTTCGAGTCCGCGTCCGCGATGAGCTTCACGAAGCCGTCATACTCGCCGGTCGTCAGCGCCCGGCCGATTGCCGCGAAGGGAACCTTCCCGACCCGGGTGCGTCGGCCCTGCGCGGTCGCCTCCGGTTCCTGCAAGCCGACCGTGGCGATCTCCGGATCCGTGAAGATCGCGGCGGGCATCGCGTGGACGTCCAGCTCGACCGGATGACCCGCGATCACCTCGGCGGCCGTGACGCCTTCTTTCGTCGCCTTGTGCGCCAGGAAAGGCGGGCCGATCACATCCCCGATCGCGAAGACGTGGGGGTTCGACGTGCGCAGCTGCCGATCCACCTTGACGTATCCGCGCGGCCCGAACTCCACGCCGGCGACTTCCGCATGGAGATCGTCCGTGTTCGGTCGGCGGCCCACGGTGACGAGGATCGTGTCCGCCCGCCGCGCGATGAGTCCCTCCGGCGTCACGATGTCCACGACGGTCTGGCCTTTGTCCTCGCGCCAGCCGCGGGCCTGGGACTTCACGTGGACCTCCACGCCGAGCTTCTGCAGGTTCCGCGCGACGACGCGGACCGCCTCCGGGTCGGTCCCCGGGAGAAGCTGCTCCATGATCTCCGTGACGACGACGCGACTGCCGAGCTTCGCGTAGAACATCCCGAGCTCGAGGCCGGAAACCCCGCCGCCGATGATCGCGAAGTTCTGGGGGATGCGGGGGAGCTCGAGGGCCTCCTTCGTGCTGATGACCCGCTTGCCGTCGAACCGAAACGCCGGCAGGTCGGAAGGCCGGCCCCCCGTCGCGATGATGGCGTCCGAGAAGGTCACCCAATCGGATCCTTCGGCCTTCCGGACCTCGAGGTCGTTGGGTCCCATGAACGAGGCGTGGCCCGCGAGAACGTCGACGCCGTTGCCTTTGCACAGCTGGCCGACGCCGTTCACGAGGCGCTGGACGACGGACGTCTTCCATTGCTGCAACCGGGCCAGGTCGACTTTCACGGGGCCCGTCTCAATGCCGCGCTCGCTCGCCCGCTCGATCGCGCGGACCAGGTTCCCGGTGTGGATGAGCGCTTTGGACGGGATGCATCCGTAATTCAGGCATTCGCCGCCGAGCCGATCTCGCTCGACCAGGAGGACGTGCTTCCCGAGCTGCGCCGCGCGGATCGCGGCCGGATAGCCGCCCGGCCCCGCCCCGATGACCACGACGTCCGCGTGCCGGTCCACCATCCGACCGAACAACTCCGCTCTCTTAATCTCTTTGCGGACGTCGGATTCAAACCGCACCGCGGCGAGACGCTAACCGGTGTCGACGAAAATCGTCGCGGGATGTTCGAGGAAGTTGCGCACCGACTGGACGAACGCCGCGCCCACGTGGCCATCGATCACGCGGTGGTCGAACGAGCACGACAAGTACATCATCTCTCGAATCGCGATCTGGTCGTCCCGGACGACGGGCCGCTTCTCGATCTTGTGAACCCCGAGGATGGCGACCTCCGGCCAGTTGATGATTGGTGTGGCGAGGATGCCGCCTTCTTTGCCGAGCGAGGTGATCGTGAAGGTGGATCCCTGGACGTCTTGCAGGGAGAGTTTCTTATCGCGGGCCGCCGCGGCGAGACGATCGATTTCCTTCGCGAGGTCCCAGAGACTCTTCTTGTCGGCCTCATGGACGACGGTCACCGTAAGGCCCTCGTCCGTGGCCGTCGCGATGCCGATGTTGTAGTACCGCTTGACCACGATCTCCCCTCGGTCGTCGTCGACGGAGGAGTTCAACGTCGGGAATTCCACCAGCGCCGCGAGGACGGCCTTGACGAAGAACGGGAGGAAGGTGAGTTTGACTCCCTTGCGGTCCGCGGTGGGTTTCAGATGCTCGCGCAGGTGGACGAGCTGGGTCACGTCGACCTCTTCCACGTACGTGAAGTGAGCCGCGGTGGCGTTGGACTTCGCCATCTTCTCGAAGATCCGCTTCCGCAGCCCATGAATCGGGATCCGCTGTTCGCCGGCGGTAGGGGCGATCGCGGCTGCCGGGACGGCCACCGCGGCGGCGACTCTCGAGGGGCCCTGAGCGGCCTTGCGCACGTCATCTTCGGTGAGGCGACCTTGCGGTCCACTCCCTCGGATGGCGGCGAGATTCACGTTGAGTTCCTTCGCGAGGCGACGGACCGCTGGTGCCGCGAGGACCTCCCCTGAGAGACCGGGCGCCGGTGGCGCGGGCGTCATGACCGGTGGCGGCGGAGCCGAGGCCGGCCGGGTCGTTTCCGGTCGGGGCGGGGCCGTTTCGCCCGCTTCGCCGAACACGACCAGGGTGTTGCCGACCTTGACGACCTCGCCTTCTTTCGCTCGAAGTTGGAGGATCTTTCCCGTGACCGGCGATGGGATTTGAACGGTGACCTTGTCCGTCATGACCTCGACGATCGGGTCGTTCTCCTTGACGGGGTCCCCTTCCTTCACGAACCACTTGACGACCTCGCCTTCGTGGACGCCCTCCCCGATGTCGGGGAGCTTGAACTCGCGGGCCATCTTCTCTCGCTCGGCGACCGTCGCAAGCCCCGCGGCCGACTTAACATTTTGCACG
>WNGG01010552.1_pt1 | contig 24660 bp, 19 predicted proteins | sample 5400661 | NCBI WGS metagenome assembly WNGG01 (sample SAMN13153372, study PRJNA577476) | soil metagenome | isolation source: 100 cm soil or saprolite under Garry oak tree replicate 1 | place: USA:California | collected 2016-06-15
TTCGAACACGATTTCGCCGGTGTTGCCGATTCGCGCCATGTACAACTCAAACGTGGCGCGCCGCCCCGTCTTTTCCGTAATCTGCTCAATAAGGGTGCTGGCAACCTTCAGGTCATCCATCTGCCGCGTCAGCATTGTCATCCCGTGAATCGCGAACGACGGCAGCTTCTTCATGAGACTCGCATAGGCGCGACAGTCCTCGTGATTGATCAGAATCACTCGGGGTTCCTGGGCTTGGTACACTTCCAGGGCCAATTGGATTTGTTCACGAAGGACTTTGTGATTCTTTGGCAGAAATTCGGAGATGCCCATGCCGACCGAGGCTATCCCTCCCGGCACGAGCAGCGGAATATACTCGCCTTCGTCGAGACCGAGTTTTTCGTGGATGAATTCGTCGAATGCCTTCTGAAATCTCGGATCGATACAGTGAATGACCAGCGCTTTCGGCGGTTCAGATCGTAGATGCGGCATGCCAGAACCCCCCAACGACCTCCGACCGATTACTTTAATTGAATCACCAGGAGTGCAGAGGGTCAAATCTCACGGCAATCTCAAAAAGAAGGGTAGTTGGTGTCTACCAATCCATGTTGCTTTTTCGCGACATGAAGGATTTCTTTTCTAGGTTTCGTTAGGCTGCTACGATCACCAGCATGATCCTGCCCGACCAAAACAACAATCACTGGCGACTTGGCGTCTTCTACTTCAACCGCCAAGACCGCCGACTCTTGGTTCCGAAGCGGCACGGGATCGGCATGACTCTCAACTTTGGTCATCTTGCCGCTTGGGTCATCATTGGGTTGATCGTGCTGCTGGTCAGCCGGCTTCTTACGCTTGGCACAAGAGGTCGAACGTAGGTCCGCCATTTTCAAGTTCGTATGAAAAGCAACGATCAGAGAGGAGAAGGTATGAAGCTAACGGATGGGCCGATCATGGGACGCCTCCTGGTTGCCTGCCTCTTCGGGATGGCGTGGTTCCCTGTCGTCGATTGGGCTCAAAATCCGCCCCGGCCCCAGTCGGCAATCGGCGGTGTGATCGCAGCGGGTGCAGTAGTGGGGCTGGTCAAAGGGGGCTTTCAAGGGCTTGAGGGACCAGTGGGCATCCCCGACGGCGGGCTGTATTTCAGCGACATCACCGCAAATCGAACGTACCGGCTCGATAAGAACGGCGTCATTTCAGTCTGGCGCGAAAACACGAACGGCACGAATGGTCTGTTTCTGTCGAAGGACGGCCGTCTCTTGGGCGCCGAAGGGAACGGCCGGCGGATCACTGCCGTTATGCCGGACGGTCGCGTCACTCCGCTTGCGACGGAATTCGGTGGCAAGCCATTGCGATCACCCAACGATCTCATCCTCGACAAGAATGGAGGCATTTACTTCACTGATCCCGCGCCGCGGCCCGCGCCAAACGTCGCGCCAAAGGAATCGGGTAACGTCCTCTACATCCGCCCCAACGGAGAGGTTCTGCTACTCGATCCACAAATCCCGCGGCCGAACGGAATTACGCTGAGTCTCGACGAGAAGACGCTATACGTCGATGACACGGAGGGCGAGTACGTGTATGCGTTCGACGTGCAGCCGGATGGCCGCGTGAAAAACAAGCGCCCATTCGTGAAACTTCGCGAGCCGGAGCAAGGTTCACTTGGCCCGCGAAGTCGCGCCGACGGAATGGCACTTGATTCGAAGGGTCGGCTATATGTGGCCACTGCGTCTGGAGTTCAGGTGATCGGCCCAGGCGGTGAGTATCTCGGCACAATTCGCGTCCCGTCGGTCGTGCGAAATTTGGCTTTCGGCGGTCCCCGCCGCCAGATCTTGTACATGACAGCGCTGGAATCGCTGTACCGTGTTCAAATGCTATCCGAGGGACCCCCTGGGCGCGCAAAGTAGGGTATCTACATACTTGGCTCACCAGCCTTCCCAACATAAGCAATCCGCCATCGCCGATCACTAATACCTAACAAAAATACGCAACAGCCTCAGCGATCGCTTTGGCTGATCGCACATGGCTGTTAGACATTGGGAATCCGGCGTTGCTGATTGCTGATCTTCCGTGACTTGGTTAGCCAAGTAATATTATTACCTCCCACCGGGAGAGGGCTATCGCGGGCTTTAGCCCGCGACTACATAAACTCGCACGCAGTCTAGGAGAGGAGCGATGCCTAACATCAGTGAAGTACCCGTGTTGATCGTCGGCGGCGGCGCGGTCGGGTGTGTGTTGTCGATGGAGTTGGCGCGCCGCGGCGTCGAGTATCGATGTATCGAACGCATGCCAGGTCCCGGCCGTGAGTCGCGGGCCATCGCGATGCATGCACGCACGGTCGAACTGCTCGATCTCGTGGACAAGGAGTTGAGCAGGCGCATCCTTGAACGCGATCTTTGGTGCAAAGGATACGTGATGCACTTCATCCGTGACGGTGAGCGAACGGAAGTCCGTCCGGGTCTCGATTACACCACGGTCGATTCCCGATACAACTGCATTTTGGCGCACAACCAGAGCGAGACCGAAACGTTCGTGCGCGATTACACGCGCTCGCGGTTTGGCAAGACCATCGAATACAACGCGACATTTCAGGACCTGACGCTGGAGGTGGACGGCGTCACGGCGCGGGTCACACACGCCGATCGAGGCGACGAGGAAGAGCTTGTCCGCTGCCGGTATCTCATCGCAGCCGACGGCATCAATTCCCGCGTACGCCGCGGCCTCGGAATGTCCGTTAAGGGTAAGGACTACGCAGGCAGCTTCTTTCAAAATCTCGATGTTCACTTGAACGGCTTCCCCGATTGGACAGACTACTTTCACTACTGTGTCGCCACCGATCATTTCTTGATGGTGGCGCCGCTGCCCGGCGGTCCCTTTCGGCTGCTGCTGAGCGACCGCGGTGAAGCTGCGGACCCAACGATCACGCCGCAGCAGGCGTTCATGCGTCTACTCGAACGCCACTTCGACGGCATCACGATGGGCAATGTGGTGTGGCATTCAAGGTGGGAAACCTGGGTCCGTTTGGCCGATACCTTCCGTCAGGGAAACGTGTTTCTGGCAGGCGATGCCGCGCACGTGCACTCGACGACCGGAGGGCAAGGCATGAACTGCTGTATGCAGGATGCTTTCAATTTGGGATGGAAGCTCGCGCTCGTCCTGAAAGGGTATGCCAGACGCGAGCTGCTCGATACCTATGAGGCCGAACGGCGACCCGTCGCCGAACAGGTCATCTGGGCGGCGTCCTCGCTGCATGACATCTTCATGACGCACGGCAAGGATATCGCACAGCGATCATGCACTATGTTCGACCCCGGATATACCGAGAAGGTCGTGAACTACTGTTCGGGCGTGGCCTACACGTACAGGGACTACGTCCAAAAACCCGCCGCCTTGACGGAACTAAACGGTCCCGCGATTGGCGACCGCGCCCCGGATATCGATTTCGAGCAGGGAGGAACACTTTTTGACCGGCTGCGGCATGAGTACTTCACGCTGTTGGCTCTGCCCGATGACGGCCGCCCTTCTCCCGTCATTGAACGGCTGCAACGGCGCTTCTCACCGGTACTCGCAGTTGAAACACTGCCCAGATCAGACGCCCTCTCGAAGCGCTACGGACCTAGCGACGGCCGGCTGATCCTCGTTCGCCCGGATGGATACATTGGTTTCAAGTGCGCCGCGGACGAAGCGCACCTCCTCGAAACGACACTTGAGGCTGTGCTGACAGTTTGAGCGCGGATACGCAACGAATGCCGCGCGGTGCGTGTCGAATAGTGGTGCGCGGATTCCAGGATTCATTGAGGGCGCCGATCCTGCACGGGTTGGTTTTGGGCTCCGCCCTTTACGGCTCGTTCACTCTTGCCCCCCTCCGTCCGGAGCAAATGCGTGACTGTACCCTGGGCATTCTTGACGAATTCGATGGACGCCATGCTCAAGCTCGACAGGAAGACAGTCTCCGAACGAGCCACGAACAGACGGTCTGCCGGATGCGCGCTGTCCTGTATGAGCAACACATCGCCGGTGACGGTAACTATCGCCTGCCGTCCCTGCCGTCCCGGGGCGAACTCATACGTTCCCGCGTACTTCGAGAGGACTTCTGGAGCGATTTTCACGCCGCCGACCAGGTGCGTCCCGGAGCGCTCATTGTCGCAGATGTCCTCCAGCAGCACGGTGTCTGGCGCCAACGTCTTGTCCGCTCGCAAAGTAAAGGGCTTTGTAAAGGCCTTGGGATCGTCGATGGTCAGTTCGTATTCCATGTGTCCGAAATCACGGCGCCGAAGGCGTTCGCTGATCCGGAGGGACTCCGTTTGAGGGGACCCACCCACGTCGAGCCACCCAAGGTCGTTGAAGCCTGCGGAATTGACCACCAGGGTGTCCTGTTCCCAGTGTCCAGCGGAGTAACCCAGCCAGGCGGGATTCAGATCATTGAGGTCCTTGGGAAGCTCCCGCCCATCGGTGAAGATGGTTCGATGGGGACTGTTAGGAGACTCATGGAGCACCACGATCAGTCCAGGGGTCTGGACGATCTGCGACAAACCCCGAAAATTGAGGAACGGGATGCTGACCGGCAGGCAGCGCGCGAGTGGACTGTCCTTCCTGAAATCCTGGACCCGCTGCTGGCGCAAGGCCGCGAACCAGGGCTGAATGTCCTCAGGCTTCAGGTTGACGGTGACATTGTAGTCGTACCCAAACTCGCCGGTCCGCCCGGCACGCCAAATGCCTGATAAGTCCGGCTTGCCGTCCGCGGTTCGAGGTGCCGGCGCGGAAAGGTTCGGCTTGCCGTCTGGCAAGCGGGGCGTTCCTGGTGTCGCGTAGTTGACCCACTGTGCAGCGACGGGCGCGGACAGCGCGAACACGAGTGCTGCCGCAGCAATAGGCATAAGGCGAGCGTTCATTTGTAGCCTCCGTGACGACGATTATAAACGTTATATATACGGGAAACGATACCGAGGATAGAAAAAAGAATAGCCGGAATATCGCGCCAACCTAAGCTTGGGAGAGGGTCAGTTCAGACATCGGGTCTTTACTCGAACTGTTTCCTGAATTGCTCGAACTGCTTTTTCAGATCGTCGACTTCTTTCTCGAGTTTGCCAATTCGATCCGGCTCAGCTTCCGGTTCGGTGAGGCTCACTTCACCAGAAAGAAGATGCGCGTAACGGATTTCCTTCTGGCCGCTCTGCCGCGGCAGGCGGACAATGAGCGGGGGCTCGCCTGACATGAGAGAATTCAAAGTTATCTCCACTTCCTCAAGACTTGAAAAGTTGTAAAGCCGATTGCTCCTGGTTCGGATTTCGCCAACAGTTTGCGGTCCGCGAAGCATCATGACGCACATTACGGCGATGGCCGGCCTGCCCAGATTCATTGCTTCATACAGGACATGGCGATACTTGGTCACGCGCGATTCTCCGCGATCGACAAGGTGAACCAGCTTCTTTTCCAGCAAGCTGTCCGCGGCATGAGCCACTGTGCCTTCGTCGAAGTGCACGACCGGATTGCGATTCGATGACTGGTTGCACGCGGCCACCAGCGCGTTCAACGAAAGCGGATAGTAGTCCGGCGTCGTGATTTCTTTTTCGATCAGCGCGCCCAGTACCCGAACTTCAGTGTCATTAAGGCGTGATCCACGATCAGAACTCTCCATTTAAGAATTGTAAGGTCAGGCGGGTCCTTATTCGAAGTGGGATCGACCCTGGCAGAACCGTGCGGAACGTCAACGGACGGAATAGGTGTAACTCCGAGCGTCTCCGGGCATAAACCTGGCGCCGAAAGCGCATGCGTCACAAGCCTCAAGGACGCCTTGCGTTGGAACGACCATTCGCATTTGACCCGTGGGGTCCCGCCAGTTCCTGCCGGAATAGTCGAACGTTTCGCCGAATTCAGAGAACGTTCCATCCCTCTGCTGCGTACCGACATTAAAATTCTTCGGACGGATACTCAGCACCACTGCACGTTCGTATCGAAGCATCCCGTCCTGGATGCACCTTATCGCGACGATGGCACCGACCTTAATGTTGGAGTGGAGCCAGTTCTTAATCGACTTCTCGGATTGGTCCCGGCACGGGGAATTCGGATCGGCATGGTCATGCTGTGAAACAGGCTGCTTCTTTCGCACCTTGGGAATGGAGAATCTAGACGAACCCCTTGCGTTGAGGATGTTGCGAATGATGGATTGGCAGTATAACGCCCGACTAGGCAGATCTCCGGTCCGGCGTAACTTTCTTCTCTGTCGTCTTTGATGCCGGATCCATATTGTCTGCATCCGCCTTCGGAGTCTCGGTAGTCGGCAAGACTCCCGGATTGGATTTTTTCCTTAATTCTTCCTGTTTCTTGCGCTGCTGCGCCTCTCGCTGTTTATCCCCGTAGGTCTGTGACCGCATGAAAAGAGTCTAGCACAGAACTCGAACAAACCTGGATAGACGAGGCTCTCAGAAACGCTCAGAAATCGCTGGGGGCAGGTGCGTTATTGCCGTCCCAGTCTTTCACGGTTCCATCCTTGGCTTTCAGAAACCCGAGGAGACAGCCGTTGGAGCCATCCCTGAGGCGATGGCACCGCACTTTGGCCGTGTCGCCGGGTTTGAGGTAGTCGCGCGTGACTCCAATCCTTTCGAGCCCAGTGCGGCCGGTGGCTTCCAGAGCCCAAGTCTCCGGCTCGCCCTTGGCGTCCTTGACTTCCAGGTAGACCCAGGAATGCGGGACCACCAAATGCACTTCCTTGACCACACCCTCCAAATCCGTAAACGTGTCGACGTAGTTGCCATGAGAATGGTGCGACCACACCGGCAAAACGAAGGCAAGGGCACAAATCGCCGCAAAACTAACAACACCTAATTCGAATCGCATGCTTACCTCCTGGCACAGGATACACAAGAACAGGTTTCACGATCACCGCGGCGGACGCCCTTGACCTGCGCTGGCGCCAGGGGCGTCAATCCGGCCCTGACCTTGCCTTTGACCCGCTCGGTTGACGCGGGGGGGTGCTGGGAATCCGTTAGAGTAGATAGACTGATAGCGAAGTCCGATCCCGTTTTCATCGAGCCAACCTAGCGATTGCTGAAACAACCCCGGCTCTGGATAACCCGGGGGCACGGTTGCCTCCGCGATATAGAGCTTGTTTTCGTGCATGTAGATTGAGGCGAAGGTACGGGATTTATCGACGTTGTTAGTGAGCTGAAGCTGATGTCCTTCGACGAGGTCGATGAAATTCCACAGGAAGTGCGTCAGCTTGGCGTCCCGTTGCATGAACTGCCACGATGCATAGACGATCGCGCCGCGCACATCATTCTTCCAGTACCCCTCACCGGTAGCGCCGGGTCCGCCGCTGCAAGTTTCGGCGCCCGGCGGGCAGTTCTTGGCTTTTTCGGTGAGTATTCGTTGGGCATGGTTGTAATCGACCACCGTCACGGAGTAACGGCTCTGGCCTTGCGTGGCGCTATAGACGTGGGCCGGCAGATCGGCCCCATATTCCGATCTATAGGTGGTTTCCGTTACCTTCGGTTGACTCGGGAAATTGCACGTGAAGCGATCTTCTCGACTGGCAAACTCGATCCATTCTTGGGCGAACGAAGGTCCGGAAATAGACACGGCCAAAGCTGCCGAAATGAGCGGCATCAGGCGCATGATTTATTTATCCCCAAGGGCTCCCGCGTCGCCATAATCCGACAAAAAAAGGAGCCGCGCAACAGAATTTTCAGCCTGAACCGGCGCGGTCCGTAGAGGCTTCACTGGCACCGCGCGGCGCCACTCCCCTCGCTGCCGCCCTTGTCGCGATAAACCTTGTGGCAGTTCGCACACGCGTCGTTCAGTTTCTCGCTGATATCGCCGAAGGCCTCGTAATTCCTGGCTTGTGATGCCCGATGAGCGATCCTTCCTACTTCCGCGAGTGCCGCAACGTACTGCTTCCAGTCGGCGCGATCCACGGGGACGGGCCTTCCGTTCTGACACCGGCGTCCGGGCGTCAAGAGGAGGGGAGCGGACTCGGCGATGGCAACGGCGGCCTGATCGACAGCCAGCCATCCGGGATAAACCGTGGATCCCCACTCGACATAGTCAAAAGGTGAAGCGGCCGGCGCCTTTTTCGGCTGGGCAGCGGGATCCTTGAGCTGAAGGTTGAATAGGATATTCGCATTGGGAAAAGCGATGGCTCTCATCACCTCGGCCAGGTTTCCTTCCGGCGGGGGGAGTGACGCAGCAGTCGAGGTGGCGGCGGGCGCAGGAGAGGTTCGCGCCGTGGGGAACGCAATCTGCGCCAACATGGCGTCGCTCAGTTCGGTTGCTCCAGCGGGGAACTTGCCGGTCTGGAGAATGTAAGCCGCGAGATCAGCGGATTGCTGCCGAGAAAGCGTCGCGGGCAGGTTGAAGGGCATTGTCTTCTGAATCTTGTCGACGAAATTCGCCAGTGGACGCGCGCTCCAGTTCGAGATGAAACTGTCCCCGACCAGCGGGGGTCCGATGGTGCCTTCCATCGCGTTGCCGTGACATTCCGCGCACTGGGCCTGGTAAATCTGCTGGCCGCGCGCCGCCTGCCCGGTGGAGTACACACCTTCGGTGACCGATCGTAACTGGGCCTGCCCGGTAAGCGAGAACTCCTTTCGTGCTCGTCATAATTTTGGAAAAAAGGAGGGAAGGATTATAGCCGAGTTTTGACCACACTGTGCGAATTGGCTGTGATCCATGTGCACCGAGCGACCCCGATAATGTGGAAATCAGGGAATGCGTGATTTGGTTGTTGGACAAGTGCAGTTGAGATCGTACATGGGACATCCCAACATTTGACATTTTGGGGAAGCTCGAGCGTGCGGCGAACAATGTCAAATGTTGGGATGTCCCATGTACTTGTCAAACAACCCAACGACCAACTGACACAATGACGCCCCCTGACGAGCTATTCAACGCGGACCAATTTTATAACGGGTCCGGATGGCTTCTGAGTCAGCACCAGACTGTTCCCATTCACAGTGAATTCGTACTGGTTGCCTGGACCCCCTATGGCGAACGCACTCTTTGCCACCATTGCTTTCGTTGCCAGCAGGTTGGCGGTAACCGTGTAAGTGCCGGAATTGAGGTAAAGCGAATTGAAGACCGCAACCTTGTCCGCGTCGGTTGCTTTGTCATTCGATGGATAGTTGGGCAGCGGCCTGGTGCCGTTGATCCTCACGAAACTGTAGTGTTGTCCCGTAAAGATGTACAGACCCGGCTGGGGATTGGTGATCGGCGACCCGTTCGCATCTGCGATCTCCGTAACCCTCCAGGCTCCTACCAGCGGGTTTCGCGTTGTCGAGGATTGACCAGAGATGATCACCGCAAATGCACACAACCCGAGAAGTGTAACTCCGATCAGTCGCCGCATTGGAGTCTCCTTTCTCAACGGAAAGATTCACCTGTTTGATTTAGTTGTTACTGGCTGATTCGCGAAGGCACTTTGACTTGAACGAGGCTGGCTGTCAATATTCGTGGCAATTCGGTAGTGACTCATTTTGTGAAAACTCATTGTGACATGCGGATGACGTCGTTGTAGTAATGGATGCGGCCTTCGTCGTAGGCTTTGACGATGTCGGCAATGGAGCTCAAAAGGGATTCGAATCGCATTGCGTAACCGCGGAAGCGGCCGTAATTGCCGGCGTTGACAGACCGGATGAACGTGCTCGAGGAATCCATGGGAAGCGCCGCGACGTTAGAGTAAAAACGCCGCCAATCATTGTTTTGCTGAAAGAGGTACTGCTCGACGTTGGATGTGTAAAAGGCCGTCACTTTGGCATCGTGATCTTTGAGATACTGAGCAACCGCTCGCAGCGCTTTCGGCCCGGCAAAATCACCGACCAGCGGTACCACCAGATTCTTCATCTCCATGTCGCGAAGAAGCCGGTAATTCTCTTCAGTGGCGAGATAGCTCCAGTTCTTTCCCTTCTCGTCGGTGGCGGTCATCAAGTCCGCGTACGTTGGGGAGCCACCTCCGCCGAATCCGCCGATCGTGTAATCCAGACGAGGTCCGGCCTCTATGAACACCTTGTAGACATACTCAATGCTCGCCAGATCCTCGGTGCTGAGTCCGAACTTGTGCCGGTTCACCAACACATCTTTCATTGCCTGTAGATTCTTCTGAACCAGCTCGGGATCTGTTTGGACGTCGTATGCCCCAAACAATGCCTCCGGTGTGGATTCGGTCCGTAATCCTGTCGGACGTTTCCGCGAATACAGCCGAGACAAAAATTCGGCACGATCCGGCGAAAGCTCAAACAACGCCTTGTACATCAGGTGTTCCAGCATGTTCTGACGCCGGATATCGATGATGAACGCGATCTTCGGTTGAAGCGCGACCAGATACGTGAAGTTCTGTTCCGGGCCCACACCCAGGTACACACCGCCGGGCTTGGTGTCTTCTCTCAATTCCGGAATGACAAGCTGGAAACCGAGTTCGTTGGACAAAAAATTCTCGAACCGAAAATAACCTCCGCCTTCGGAAAAGTCGGACACCATGCGCCAAAACGCGGCATCACTGAGTCGACTCGGAAGTGGCTCGACTGCCTTAAACGAGGACGCGGTCCACGTCAGAGCGCTCACGCAGACGAGGAATAAAACACTGAGCTTTAGAAAATGACGCCGCGCCACTATCCGCATGATTCAACCCCCGAGCAAGTGATGCTCAAGTACCACACTTCTACAGGCGGTTCAAAGCGAATCTTTCGCATGCGTCACTCGGCTCGTGTGCGACACACGTTGAACTGGAAACCGTAGCGCAGGCGTTGTATTCCTTGACGATTGCGATGCGCTTCGATACAACCTTCAGAACTCTTCCAACAAAGGAGATCCTTATGAAACGCACTTGGATTGCTGCTGGTGTGTGGGTCGTACTGTGCTCGGTCTTGTTGGCTCAAGCGCCTGCCGCCAAGAACATGATTGGAACCTGGAAACTGAATCCGGCCAAGTCGACGTTCAGTCCAGGGCCGGCGCTGAAGAGCCAAACGGCCAAGCTCGATCCGGTGGAGGGCGGAATGAAAGTGGTTGCCGACCGAGTCGAGGCCGACGGCAAGCTGACCCACTTTGAATGGACCGCGAAGTTTGACGGCAAGGACTATCCGGTCAAGGGGGATCCGGCCAGAGATGCCGTCTCGGTCAAGAAAATCGACGACTACACTCTCGAAATCACCAACAAGAAGGGCGGTAAGGCCTTGACTACAATTCGAGCCGTCTACGCGCGTGACGGAAAGACGCGAACGGAAACAACGACAGGAACCAACGCTCAAGGCCAGAAGGTCAACAATGTGACCGCCTGGGACAAGCAGTAACCCTGTGGTAATGACAAAAAGTTTCGACGTGGTTGTTCTCGGTTTGGGTGCGATGGGCAGCGCCTCCGTATTTCAGCTCGCAAAGAAGCGGAAACGCGTGTTAGGTATTGACCAATTTTCGCCACCTCATCAATTGGGATCATCCCATGGCGACACTAGAATTATCCGGCAAGCGATTGGCGAGGGTGAAGAATATGTTCCCCTGGTGCTGAGATCTTATGAACTCTGGCGCGAGATCGAAGCCTTTACCGGGAAACAAGTCCTTTCCATCACTGGCGGGTTGATCATGGCCAGTACGAAATCGGAGGCGTCTCTTCACGGTTCAAACGGCTTTCTAAACCAAACGATTCGATCGGCCCAAAAATTCGGGATTGATCACTCTCTTTTAGATGCGGATCAAATCCAGTCCCGCTTCCCGCAGTTCCACCTGGCCGGTGATGAGCACGGCTACTATGAGCCGGCCATGGGCTTTCTCCGGCCAGAACTATGTATCGAGAGCCAACTTGCTTTGGCAGAAAAACACGGCGCAGAAATACACAAGAATGAAAGGGTGCTGGAATTTCTGCCGGCCGCTAATGGCGTAACGGTCAAGACATCTGCCGGCCGTTACACTGCCGATAGGCTGGTAATATCCGCAGGTTCGTGGATAGGTCCATTCATTGGCCAGGACCTTGCTCCGTGTTTCAAAGTCTACCGGCAAGTCCTCTACTGGTTTGAGGCAAAGGATTCCATCGACGCCTACGGACCAGGAAATTTTCCAATCTTCATTTGGCAGTTTGGTGGCCATCACGACGATTTCATCTACGGATTTCCCGCGATCGACGCGCCTGACGGCGGAATCAAAGTGGCTTCCGAACAGCACATTGTGGATACTGACCCGGATGGCGTCGATCGCGAGGTCCATGAAGAAGAGATCAGCGAGATGTATCGAAATTACATTCGCGAGAGATTGCCCGGCTTGAGTCAAAAATGCGTTAGAGCGGCTGTCTGTTTATATACCAGCACTCCGGATTCTGGATTTGTGATCGATTTTCATCCCCAAAATCGGAGCGTCCTTATCGTTTCCCCATGCTCGGGACATGGTTTCAAACACTCGGCAGCGATTGGAGAGGTCGTCGCAGACCTTGTGATTGACGGCCGGAGCCAAATCGATATAAGCAAATTTAGGATCAATCGATTTTTCGGGAATTCGGCGTGAGCGAAAAAGGATTTTCAAATGCATTCCTGAAAGATTCTCTGTGGCTGACCACCCCTCCTGTCCCAGAAGGCGAATCACGTTTTTCTCCAAAATCTCCGTCCGGAATCAACGCTTCGTCGCGGCCGCGGCTTGCGCCGACTGGCGCGCGCGGTCGAGCACGTAGGCCTGAATCATCCGCACTTGCGCGGACGTGAGGTCGTCTGCAAACGACGGCATGCCGGTCTTTGCCTTCGCGCCGTCCCGAACGATCTGCTCGAAGAGCCCATGTGTCGTAGCCGTGGCATAGCGCAGGTCGGGGACGAGGGCGCTGCTCGCAACGTTGCCGCCATGGCAGCTGGAGCAAAATGTATCGTACAGTATGTGTCCGTCTTCGATCTCTTTTGGTGTTGCCGCGATCTGTGTGGTGGGCATGGGAACGGGCTTCGCCGGCTGTTGGTAGCGAGGCAGCGTTGCAGAGCCACCGAGGGCGAATGCCAGGAGATGTCCCGGCGCGACCTTCCCACTACCGAGCGGCCCATTTTGGAGAACCGAAGGTCCGCCCCAACCCGCCAACACCGCAACGTACTGTGTGTCGCCAACGGTGTACGTCATCGGGCCCGCGGCGATGCCGATTCCGGTGTCGAATTCCCAGAGCACTTTGCCATCGGTCGCGCGGTAAGCGCGAAACTTGCCATCGGCGCGTCCCTGGAAGACAAGGTTGCCGGCGGTGCTCAGCGTTCCGCCGCTCTGCGGGTCCGGGTGCTCGACGCGCCACACCTCGCGCTGCGCCACCGGGTCCCAGGCCACCAGCGATCCGCTACTTTTCATCGCCAGCCACTTTTCGAGAACCGGGCCTCGGTACCGCACGTCCAATCCGATCGTCACGAAGCGGACATTCACCGGGGACTGGCGATCCACCGCGTGCATGAACGCCGCATCCACGACAGGGAAGTACACCAGCCCGGTCGTGGGATTGAATGACATGGGATTCCAGTTGTGCCCGCCTTCCGGGTGCGGCGTGACGATCGTCGCGTCCTTCAACTGTCGAGCCGCAGAGACTTCAATGGGGCGGCCCTTGGCATCGATGCCCGTCGCCCAGGTAATCGGGGTGAACGTGCGAGCCGAGATGAGCTGTCCGGTTTCGCGATCCAGGACGTAGAAGAAACCGTTTTTGTTGGCTTGCATGATCACGCGGCGCGGCCGGCCGTCGATTGTCAGATCCGCCAGCATGAGCGGCTGAGTGGCATCGTAGTCCCAACTGTCGCCCGGCGTGGTCTGGTAGTGCCAGACCTGTTCGCCGCTGCCGGCGCGCACCGCGATGATCGACGACACGTAGAGATTGTCACCCGTTCCCTGGCTGCGCAGATCGGGATACCAGGGCGCGCCGTTGCCGGTGCCAAAGAAGACGAGATCGAGATCCGGGTCGTAGACGATCGGATCCCACGCGCTGCCGCCGCCGCCCGCTTTCCACCATTCGCCGGACCAGGTGGCCGCCGCTCGCCGCATCGCTTCGGACTCGAACGGTTTCGAAGGATCGCCGGGCACCGTGTACGTGCGCCAGACGAGCTTTCCAGTATCCGCGTCGTAGGCGGAGACAGAGCCGCGCACGGCATATTCCGACCCGGCGTTTCCGATGATCACGCGTCCCTTGGCGATGCGCGGCGCGCCGGTGATCGCGTACGGCCCATCCTTGGGTGTCGTTTGGATTTCCCACACGAGCGTGCCCCTCTTCGCATCGACTGCGACGAGCCGGCCATCGAGCGTGCCGACATACACGCGCCCGCGGTAGAGCGCCGGCCCGCGGTTGACAACATCGCAGCACACGAACTTGGCATGGTCTTTGGGAACCTCCGGATCATATGTCCAGAGCAGGCGGCCCGTTCGCGCATCGACGGCGTACACCCGTCCCTCACAAGGGAGGTCGCTTCCAGTCCGCGCAGCGTCGACAGATCCAGCGACCAGGCCAGGCCGAGACGACCAACGCTTTGCTCGTCGATTTGGCGTAACGGGCTGAAGCGCTGTTCTGAATACGTGCGCCCGTAGGTGATCCAGTTGCCGGCATCCGCGTCCGCCGATCGAAGCGCGGCGTCGTCGACCTCACGGACCTCAGGGGCCGGCTGACAGCCGGCGGTTGTCACGATGAGCCACACCGAAGTTGCGAACAGGATCATGATCTGCCGGCGTGAAATTCTCATGCCCTTGTTGATCGTCATACGAAAGCCTCTTTCTGCGCTCAATTTTTAGCACTGGCAGACCGAACGATTATCGAAAATCTGGAACGGTGGAATCGGCTTCGACCCTTCTTGGGCTGCGGCAATCTGACATTGGGTTCCGGTCAAGATCAACGTGAAAAACGTGACTGCGAGAATCCTTTTCATGGGTCACCTCTTCTAAAATCTCACCGAATCTCGACGAGCCAGTCAACTATCCGCCTGGGGGGCGCTAACGGCGCGTCAGCGCGGCCAGAACGCGGTTCGGCGTCAATGGGTATTCGTGCATGCGCACGCCTGTTGCGTCAAAGAAAGCATTCGCAATCGCCGCCGCGGCGCCCGCCATGACTTCCTCGCCTGCGCCGGTGGATCTCTCATTCAGGCGTTGCACGACGATGGGTGTGACTGTGGGGCATTCCTCGAACCGAAGGATGGGATAGCTGTTCCAGTCCAGACTTGTGACGTTGGTTTTGTTGAACGTCACTTCCTCCTTTAACATCCGGCTCACGGTTTGAACCAACTGTCCGCAGATCTGGTTTTCGATGTTAGCCGGATTGACGGCGAGGCCAGCGTCAATCGCTCCGTACATGTGTTTCGCAAGGATCCGGCCCGTCTCCTTATTGATCTCGATTTCGGCGACCGCAGCACCATATGACGCCAGATGGGTGCCGACTCCAATTCCGCGCCCGGTGGCGATCTTCGCGTTCGACGGATTCGACGCTGCCCGCCTTGGCGCCCATTTGGCGGCTTGCGCGACGGCGTCCAGAACTCCAAGCCAGCGTGCATCTTTGATATTGCGCTGCCGGAACATAAGCGGATCCATTCCCAAAAGATAGGCGAGCTGGTCGATGGCCTGCTCCGAGGCGAACGAGAACGAAAGGTCCAGCGGTGAGCGAAGCCACCCACCCTTCAAGTACCCGAGTCCCGGCACGCGGTGATTGACCAACCGCAGATTGGGAACGTCGTACATCGAACCCAAGTTCAACGGGCTGACCTGCTGGGCGGCTCCCCCTTCCCGTTCGGCAGGCGTCGTTCCGAGAGCAAGCTGCGCCGACGTTTCGACGGTGCTCCAGTTATGCTGCCAGCCGTGGTACTCGTACGCAACGATCTTGCCGTTGGCGTCGGCCGCGGCTCGCACCTCTCCGACGTGTGCTGGACCATAGTTATCCCAACCGTGCTCGTCCCAGCGCATGAACTGCAGGCGAACCGGTTTGCCGGCTGCCTGAGAGAGAATCGCGGCTGCCTGCGCCACGTCGTCGTAGCAGCTATGGCCGTAAGTGCCCGATCCTTCGCAGTACTGCACTCGAACTTTCTCGGCGATCATTCCAAGCAGGCGCGCCACGCTGGTGCGCGTCCCGTACACATCTTGCGTCGAGCAGATGATCAACGCGGACTCCGGCGTCACATCGGCGAGTGCGCAGTTGGGTCCGAAGGGGGCGTGCGCCTGGTATGGGCCCCGGCAGGTCTGAGAGACAGCGTGAGCGGCCCTTGCGAGTGCGCCTGCCACATCGCCCCTCTCCAGCACGACCCTCTCCTGGGTTTCGGCCGAACGCATCTGTTCGTAGAGGCCGTCGTTGCCGGGCAGCGTTGGCGTCGTGTCCCACATCACTTTCAATTGCTGGGCGGCGCGAATGGCGTCCCATTCGCGCTCGGCGACAACGCCGATGAAATCGCCATGCCGCACCACGCGAGCTTCCGGGATGTTCCGGATGGAGGCCTCGTCGACGCTCAAGATCTTTGCGCCGGCGCCGTAGGCACGCTGGCCGCGCGGGCGAATGACGCGGCCATGCATCATGCCCGGTACACGCACGTGCTGAATATAGACATATTCTCCGCTTACTTTTTCCGGAATATCTTTCCGTTGAACAAGCCTACCCACCACTTTGTACTCGGCGGCCGGCTTCAGCGGAGCTGTCCCGGTGAACGGGAGGTTGAACGCCTTGTCGCCCACGAGCTCGCCGTAGGTCACGAACCGGTTCGTGTTTCCCATGACCGAAACGATACCCTTCGACACGGTCAGGCGCTGAACGGGCGTTTCCAACTTCTTGGAGGCGAGCTGGAGAAGGGCGAGCCGCGCCTCGGCGGCGGCCGTGCGAATCTGCGGCCCGCCTCGGGCGACTGAAGCGCTGGAGAACGTCCCGCCTTGATTGGGTGTGATGTTGGTGTCGAGCTGGACTGTCTTAACCTGATTCATGTCCAGGTCCAGTTCCTCAGCCGCGATCTGTAACAGGGCTGTTGAGGCGCCTTGTCCGAGTTCGGCAAAACCAATGTAGAGACTCGCCGTGTTGTCGGCGTGGATGGACAGCCAGGTGTCGATCAGCTTCGCATCAGGTGGACCGGCGGCTGCACCGCGCACCGCAGAGCCCGCTGTTTGACCGAACAACGTATCGCCGAGGCTGAAGCCGATAACGAGAGCGCCGCCGGTTTTCAGGAATTCGCGGCGGGGAAGCCGTTCGCTTCGGATGAGGCTGCTCATTTCGTCACCTCCGCCATCGCCTGTGAAGCGCGCTGCACGGCCTTCAAGATTCTCGGGTAGGTTCCGCACCGGCACAAATGACCGTTCATTGCAGAACGAATTTGCGCTTCGGTTGGCCGCGGGACTTTCGACAGGAGTTCGGAAGCTTTCACGATCATGCCGTTGAAACAGTAGCCGCACTGAACGGCCTGCTCATCAATCATGGCCTTCTGCACGGGATGCAGCGCCGGCACGTTTCGGAGTTTCCTTTGCGCCGCGTACCAGACCGGCAGCCCTTCGAGCGTCGTCACCGATTTGCCTTCCACCGCGGAAACCGGAGTCTGGCACGAACGGGTTTCGACGCCATTGACAAGCACCGAACAAGAGCCGCACTGCCCGAGACCACAACCAAAGCGCGGGCCCTGAAGGTTCAGTTCGTTGGAAAGAACGTACAACAGAGGCGTATCCGGTGTGGCGGCGACCGTCCACACCCGTTCGTTCACTCGGATCTTGAGTTCGTTGGCCATGTGTTGTGCCTCCCGCGACTATTACCGAGACCCGCATAATGCGCGGTCATTTGACCGCGCGCTTTTCTATCGACTTGCACGTCATTGTATTCTGCAAAGATGGCGAAGGAAGATTCTATTTGTTGACACGAGCGGGCAAAAAGCATTAGGAGAAGGGACTGAATCTTCTTTGGAACGCCATCATAAGGGGAAGACCGATGAGTCGAAGCACAATCGCGGGTTCTGCCGCGGTGCTGTTCTTGTGCATTGCGGCGCTGAACTTTGCCGCCGGCCGGAGCGATGTCGCGGATGCGGCTATGAAAGGCGACAAGGCCACCCTGCGAACTCTACTGCAACAGAAAGCTGATGTGAACGCTCTCCAGGTGGACGGCGCGACAGCCCTTCACTGGGCGGTGTACAGAGACGATCTGGAAATGACGGACCTGCTCATTCGCGCCGGCGCAAAGGTGAACGTGCTGAACCGCGAAGGCATCACTCCGCTGCATATGGCTTCTCTCTACGGGAACGTCCCGATGATTGACAGGCTTTTAAAAGCGGAGGCAGACGTAAAAGGACGCGGGCCTGCCGGCGAAACCATGCTTATGCTCGCTGCTCGCAACGGAAAACCGGAGGCAATCAAGGTGCTGCTTGCGGCTGGCGCGGAAGTGAATGCGAAGGAGCCCCTGCGAGGAACGACGGCTCTGATGTGGGCTGTGGAGCAAAAACATCCCGCCGCGGTGAAGGCATTGCTCGAGGGCGGTGCGGACTTCAGAGCCAAATCGGGCCCTGCCGGCTTGCCGAGAAACTATATGTCGGGCCGCGTCAACGTTACCGCGGTTGAGACCGCAGCCCGTCGACAAGCGACAGCGGCGGCTAACGGCCGAACGTACGAGCAGCAATTGGCACTGGAGGGTGTCGGTGGCCGGTTTGGAGGCAGCGACAGATCTCAATTGTTCGGGCAGACGGGGCTCCCGCAGGGTAATCGCGGACAGGGACAACGTAACGCTCCTGGCAATCGTGGCGGCCAGCCTCCAGCAGGGACTGCTAACCCGGCCGGTCCGGCAGCGCAGGCGCCTCCCCCGGAAGATCAGGACGATCAGGACTTCGTCTACGCCGGCCTCGTTGGCTCCGGTGGCGGTGGCTTAACCGCATTGGTTCTTGCTGCTCGCGAAGGCGAACTGGAATCGGCGAAGCTGCTGGTCGAAAAGGGAGCCGATGTCAATCAGGTTACGGAGTATGGCTGGACACCGTTGCTGACGGCGACCAACAACAGGCATTACGGGCTCGCACGTTACCTGATTGAACGGGGGGCGAATCCCAACATTCCCAACAAGGGTGGCTGGACTCCTCTGTATCTCGCAACGGATAACCGCAATATCGAAGGTGGCGATTTCCCGGTGCCGAAGCCGGACATGGACCATCTGGAGTACATCAAGACTCTTCTGGACCATGGCGCTAACGTCAACGCCGCCATCCATGACAATACGTTGACTCGGACAATCTTTACCATGCAGTGGTTTCTCGAGTCTGGCGCTACACCTTTCGTGCGTGCTTCACAGTCCGGCGATGTCGAGCTGTTGAAACTTCTTCTAGCTCGTGGCGCCGATCCGAAGATTGCTACCGATCATGGTGATACGGCTCTGACCGCTGCAGCGGGAATTGGCTGGGTGGAGGGTGTCACATACGAGCATTCGGCGAAGGAGAATGTGGATGCCGTGAAGCTCTTGCTGGATCTCGGACTGGACCCGAATGCTGCCAATCACGACGGACGGACCCCGTTAATGGGCGCCGCCCTGAAGGGCAGGAGCGAAGTTGTTCAAATCCTGGTAGACCACGGCGCCAGGCTGGATACTCGAGACAATGGCAGTCGCGATACGGACACGGTTGTCTCCGTCAACGCGGGACATACCTGGCAGGCCGTGGATTACGCCGATGGTCTTGTCCGTGTTGGAGTTCAGTCTGCGATTAGCCGCCCCGAAACCGGCGCGCTGATTCGCAAATTAATGGCCGATCGAGGAATGCCATTTCCACCACTCAATCGCACGGTGGATTCGGTTTGCATTGTGGAGATATGTAGAGAGAGACAGCCGGCGCAGGAGAAGTAGTAGCTGGCGAACCGTTCCTCCCTTGATTCGACATTTATCGTCAGTCCGGAACGACGTTTTCTGCATTAGTGGGCGAAGCAGTCTCACACATTTCCAAATGATTTCTGCCATTTCGCGATTGGTTCCTCGCTTGCATCTGGACCAGTGCCGGTCTGGATGGACCGAAGAAGGATCAAGGAGGAGCCATGTTCAGAGCAGGATGTTCTCGAATCGCACTATTGTCTTTTCTTCTTACCCTCGTAACAGGTATCGCCTATTCCCAAACCAGTGGCCTTTCGGTGGGCACAAGCGAAGCTACGGCAGTTTCGGCGACTTCCGCCGAATTGCATGGAACCATCAACCCGGGAGGCAGCCCGGCGGCAGCATGGTTTGAATGGGGAGCGACGACAGCTCTGGGAACTCGAACGGATGCTCAGACGTTCATCGACGCGACGAGCACTGTGACATTCGCCCAGTCGATCAGAAATCTTCAACCACACACCACCTACTATTTCCGCGCCGCCGGCTATCGCTCCGGAGGCGTAAGCGCGCTCGGCGACGTGCGTAGTTTTACGACATCGGATGCACCCGCCACCGTAAGTCTAAACGTTACGACCGGCGAGGCGACCGCAATAACGGCCGCATCAGCGGAGCTGCATGGAAGTATCAACGGAGGCAGCCCTGCCGCGGGATGGTTTGAGTGGGGGACCACGACCGGTCTGGGAACCCGAACGGACGTTCAGATTTTCAAGAGCGCCACAAGTCCTATGACATTTGCCCTGTCGCTAAGAAATCTTCAATCGCACACCACCTACTATTTCCGCGCCGTTGGATATGCTTTGGGAGGCACGGCGCCGGGCGAGGTGCGGAGTTTCACGACGACGTCGGAGACCACGAGCACCTCTGCACCCAGCGTCGCGACCAACGAAGCGAGCGCTGTGACGTCCAATTCGGCGGAATTACGGGGAATTATCAATCCGGGCGGCGGTACGACATCGGTGTGGTTTGAATGGGGCACAACAACGTCCGTCCCCAATCAGACGAACCCGCAAACGGCCGGCAACGCCTCCGCCGCGACCTATTTTGCGCAGACATTGAGGGAACTGCAGCCGAATACCACCCACTATTTCCGGGCCGTTGCCCAGCGAACCGGCGGAACCGTGGTGCGTGGCGCGGTACGCAGTTTCACGACGGGCCGTGTTTCATCAACAGCGCCACAGACGATTACAGAAGTAGAGCAGGGCGCGATCAAGTCGGGATACGTGATTATCACCCCCGATGCCAACTCTAACGCTCCGACGGCGACTTTAACTTTCGGCATTGTGAGCCGTGGCCTGGTGCAGTCCCAGGCCGGGATCATTCCGGAGCCCATGACCACCGATGCTTCAATGTTTGTCGAGGTCATTCCCACGATCAGCCGCAACATCGGCGTAGCCATCGTGAATCCCGGCAGCTTTGTCAATGCCGTGACTTTCATACTGCGTGACGAGGATGGCATTACAGTCGGAACGCCAGCCACCGTGTCCATTCAAGCCCATCAGCAAGTGGCAAAGTTTGTGAACGAGTTGTTTGGCGCCGACACGATTGGAATGGGATTCCGTGGCAGCTTGCGTATGCAGAGTTCCGCGCCCTTTGCTGTGGTCGGCCTGCGTTTTTCAGGATACGTGTTCAGCACGCTGCCCACAGTTGCTTCGGCGCCAGTTCCCGGCGTTCCGTCGATATCTGCGGGCGTTGGCGGTTCCAACGCTCTGATCGTTCCTCAATTTGTGATTTCCGGCGGTTGGGCAAGTCAGATCGCGCTCGTCAACAACACCGGTGCGACGGTATCCGGCCGAATCGATGTTTTCGATGCTTCCGGTAATCCAATGGTTGTCGGGTTAAACGGAGAGACAAAGAGCAGCTTCGCCTATTCCATTCCGGTCGGAGGCACCTTCCTTCTGACGCCACGAGACTCGAACGGCCAATCTCCGCTGTAATCAAGCGTTTTAAACGCGGGCTAAAGCCCGCGACTGCATGAATGCTCCAACATTGCGTCAAACATGTAGTCGCGGGCTTTAGCCCGCGTTTTAATTAGAAGTTGATACGGGTGTTAACCACGAACCTTCGCGATCCGGTGGCAGTCGTAATGCGTCCAAACGTGTTCAGACCGTTGATATTCGTGTTCGGATTGCCGAAGTTCGGATGGTTCAGCACATTGATGGCATCCAGCCTGAATTCGAACTGCCGACGCTCATCGATCTTGAAGCGCTTAATCATGTTCATGTCGAAGCCAAGGCTGCGGGGTCCTTTGATCGTGGCGAGTGCGAGCGTCCCAACCTCTCCAGGTTGAGGATTCACCAGAACGACCTGACCGTTTGGAGCCACGATCGCTTTATTGCTGTATGCCGTGTTCAAGCCGTTCAGCGTTGTGACGTTGGCCAGACCCGGGTCCGTGATCTGCGTGAATCCGTCGAAGTAGACGACGCCATTGGAGATTTTCGTCACTTTACCCGTGTCTTTCGGCAGTGATCCCACGATGTTCGGCTGGGCCTGAACATTACTGATGGTCTGGGTACCGGACGTCGTGCTGCCGACGCCAGGGGCCCCGGCCGCGGTCGGAGCGGCAGTTGTCAGGCTCAAAGGCGCTCCCGTGTTGAAGTTCATGATGGCACCCAGTTGCCACTTATTGGCGATCTGTTGAACCCAGCTGGGAGCGTTACCAAGAAGACGATGACCCACTCCGAACGGCAGCTCATACGTGCCGTTACTGGTAATCTGATGTGCGTGGTCGAAACCGAGCAGGGACTTCTCGATCGAGCGGCGGGTCGGATCGCGATAGGTTGCGCCGGCATCCGTATCGGCCTCGCCGAGGGCCTTGCTCCACGTCCACGACGTCGTGTTCGTGAAACCATTAGTAAGCCGTCTGGTGAACTGCAGTTGAAAGGAGTGATACGTGGAGTTGGCCAGATTGTCCAACATCGAAATACCGCCAAATTGCGGGTTGGGGACGATGTAGTTTTCCGGGAACCCATTTCGGCGCAGGACGGCTCCATTGCTCGAGCTACCCGTCCCGGTCGTCAGCGTGTTTAAAGTGTTCACGAATGCGCCGACGCTGCCGTTGGCCAATTGAGTCCGCGTCGTGGTATTGGCGCGAATAGCCATGGCGCCCGTCCACGTTGTGCCGTTGACCGTCTGTGCTCCTGTGCCGCCGAGGTTGATACCCTGCAGCATTTGATTGAGGAGAGCGGATTCGCCGCCAGCGCGGACCGCGTTGAAAGCATCGAAGAGCTCTTTGTTGTGATGCAACGCGTCAATCTGATTGAGATTAACAGTGCCCCAGAGTTTGGATCCCTTCGATCCAATGTAGCGGACTTCGACCGTCGTGTTGTTAGCCACCTGGCGCTGGATTTCCAGGTTCCAATTCTGGGTGTACGGCGACACACGGTCATACGTGCTGATCGTCACTGTGCGATCCGTTGTTGGAATCACGAATGGCACGGTGGTGGGCGTCCCCGGCGGAAGCGGAACCGGCAGCGTGATCGCCGAGATGGTTGTGTACGCCGGTGGTGTGTAGGTGACGCCGGTTCCACCGGAACCCACGAGATTGATACCCGGAACAGTACCAATCGTGTTATCCACCGTAATGAAGTTGCGCAGCGCGCCTTGATAGCTGATGCCGTAGCCAGCGCGGAGAACAGTTTTATCTTTGCCGAACCACGGAACATTCCAGGCGACTCCGACTGCCGGCGCCCAATTGTTCAGGTCGTTGCCCTTCAGATTGACCGACGTGTTGGGATTAGGTGAGTTCTTGCCGGCGAATTGCACTTGCGTCAGATTGCTGCAGGTGCTGGTGAAATTCGGTGTCCCCGGACTGGATGTGCAGGTTATTTTCGTCAACGCGCTCTCATCATCGCCGATGATCCGCGCGGCAAGGCCACTGTGTTCGAACGGTTGGCCGTAATACTCCCAGTGCGCGCCGAGGTTCAGCGTGAGATCAGGACGGAACTTCCAGTCATCCTTGAAAAATGCGCTGATCTCGCGCTGATGCTGCTGGTAGTACTTGTACGGCATCGCCGGCGAGCTTGTTAATGTCAGACTTTTGGAGTTCATAATTCCAAAGGACTGGTTGATCTTGTCTATTGAGGTCGTCAAATCGGTCAGCAAGTTGCGAGCGGTTGTAGCGGCATTGGCCGTGAGACCAGTAAACGCCGTGCCGTCGAGTCCGGCTACAGGGTTGTTGCCAGGGCCAAAGGTAGCGTACGGGGTGAAACCCGGATCGCCGAACCCCTTCGACATCGTGTTCCGGAATTCTAAGCCACCCTTGAATGCATGCTTTGTATGAGTCCAGCTGATGTCATCGCCGATGGAGTAGAGTGGGCTGACGTGTGAACGCCACCGCCCAAATCTGCCGTACGTGATGAAGCCGTTCCATAGCAAAGGCACGGGGTGGAACGGAACACCGTTAGAGAAGGGGACGAACTTAAGCGCCTCTTGGCCGGCAGCATCGCTGCGGTTTGCTGGCGGAAACTGCTGATCGATCGAGCGCCTGCGTCCAGCGCGGAGTTCGTTCAATAACGTCGAGCTCAGAGTCGACGTGAAGGTGATAATGTAGACATCCGGTCGCTTCACAGCGATCCCGTCAAAAACTGGTGATCAATGCGCGCGTTGTATTGATCACGGTCGACGTCGGGTCCGTTTCCATTCGTGAAGTCAAAGCCCTCGACGCGGCGTGTAAACCGAATGAGGGCGGTATTCAGACCATCCGCGGCCGGTTCGCCCGTCGGGGCGTTGGTGAACTCGTTGGGAGATGGCATGCGCCGCAACGTTTCCTGCATATAGGCGCTGTTACTGATACCTGACCGCAGCGGATCGCGAAATGTGCGGCAGTTGGCGACGGGAGCGCCTTTAAAGGTACAGTTGCCGAACAAATCAATCGCCGATAGAGGACCCGTCGCGCCTGCTGGCGTTATGGGGTTGCCGAACCGGTCCACCGA
>WNGG01002317.1_pt1 | contig 24658 bp, 20 predicted proteins | sample 5400661 | NCBI WGS metagenome assembly WNGG01 (sample SAMN13153372, study PRJNA577476) | soil metagenome | isolation source: 100 cm soil or saprolite under Garry oak tree replicate 1 | place: USA:California | collected 2016-06-15
ACATCACCGAGCGCAAAGCGCTCGAGATGCAGCTGCTGCAGGCGCAGAAGATGGAAGCGGTTGGGCTACTGGCGGGCGGCGTCGCTCACGACTTCAACAACGTCCTGACGGCGATCGCCGGCTACGCGGAGTTGTTGCGGGAGGATCTCCCCGGCGACGACGCGCGCCGCGGCGACCTGGAGGAGATCCTCCGCGCCACGGACCGGGCCGCCGCGCTGACGCGCCAGCTGCTCGCCTTCAGCCGCCGGCAGGTGCTGGCCCCCCGGGTGCTCGACTTGAACACCGTCGTCGCGAGCGTCGACAACATGCTGCGGCGGTTGATCGGGGCCGACGTGGCGCTCAGGACCGCGCTGGCGTCCGACCTGGGCGCGGTCCGGGCCGATCCGGGGCAGCTGGAGCAGGTGATCATGAACCTGGTCGTGAACGCTCGCGACGCGATGCCGCGGGGCGGCAAGCTCACCATCGAAACGGCGAACGCCGAGCTCGACGAGAGCTACGCACTCGAGCACCCTGCCGTGGTGGCCGGTCCCTTTGTGATGCTCGCCGTCTCGGACTCGGGCGTGGGCATGGACGCCTCCACGCAGGCCAGGATCTTCGAGCCGTTCTTCACCACGAAGGAGAAGGGCAAGGGCACGGGGCTCGGGCTCGCGACGGTGTACGGCATCGTGAAGCAGAGCGGCGGGAACATCTGGCTCTATTCCGAGCCGGGCCGGGGGACGACGTTCAAGATCTATCTGCCCCGCGTCGATCAGCCACTCGAGCTCCCCGCCCCCACGCCGGCCGCCCGCGAAACGCCCCGTGGCACCGAGACGGTGCTGCTGGTCGAGGACGACGAGGCCGTCCGCACGCTCGCGCGGAAGATGCTGGCCTCCCACGGCTACACCGTCCTGGCGGCGCCCAGCGGAGCCGACGCCCTGGAGCTGGCGGCGAGCCACGCCGGGCCGATCCACCTCCTCGTCACGGACGTCGTGCTTCCGGGGATGAGCGGCCGGGAGCTCGCGGCCCGCTTCCAGTCCGTGCGGCCCGGCTTGAAGGTGCTCTATACGTCCGGCTACACCGACGAGGCCGTCGTGCACCACGGCGTGCTCGATCCGGGGATCGCCTTCCTCCAGAAGCCGTTCACCTCGGGAGCGCTGGCCCGCAAGGTGCGCGAGACCCTCGACAGCGGTTGAGCGGCCCCGGCTAGATTTGTCGCATGGACCCGACCCACGAAGTCGAGATCCTGCTGGTCGAGGACAATCCGACGGACATCGAGCTCACCCTGCGGGCGCTGACGTCCCGCCACCTGGCCAACCAGCTCTTCGTCTGCCGGGACGGCGCCGAGGCGATCGATTTCTTCTTCGGGAACGCGCCCAACGCCCTGCGCGACATCGGCGTGACGCCGAGAGTGATCCTGCTCGACCTGAACCTCCCCAAGGTGGACGGCCTCGAGGTGCTGCGCCGCTTAAAGGGCGACGAGCGCACCCGCACCATCCCCGTGGTGGTGTTGACGTCCTCCGCCGAGCAACCCGACATCGCCGCCGCCTACCGACTGGGCGCCAACAGCTACATCGTCAAACCGGTCGACTTCGAGGCCTTCTCGCGCGCCGTCTCCGACCTCGGCCTCTACTGGTTGCTCGTGAACCGGCCGCCGCAATAGCCGGATGCCCGAACGACGGCCCGGCGACCTCGTGTGCGTGGCACGGGCCTAGGGCCCTCTGGCGGCTGCCCGCGTCTGCACCTATTCTCGCCGGTGAGCCCAGCCCCCCGGAGCGCGCGTCGCCTGTGAGATCTCGAGAACCCCGCCGTCGCAGGGGCCGGAAGGCCGTCCCACCCGCCTCCGGCGGACCACCCCCGCCCACGCCCCCCGCCCCCTCCGCACGTCCGGCCCCTCCGGCGTCCGGCGAAGCCCTGGCCGCGAGCGAGGAGCGATTCCGGGCCCTGGTTGAGCACTCGACCGAGGTCATCACGCTGCTCGGGCCCGACGGCACCGTGCTCTACGCCAGCCAGTCGGCGCAGCCGGTCCTGGGTTACGCGTACCAGGAGAACATCGGGCGCAAGGCGTTCGAGCTCATTCACCCCGACGACGTGGCCGCGGCGCAGACGTTCCTGCGGCAGGTCGCCGAGCGACCCGGCGAGCCGCAGCGCACGGAGCTGCGCGCCCGCCACAAAAACGGCTCCTGGCGCGACCTCGAAGCCGTGGCGGTGAACCGCCTCCGGGAGCCCGCCATTGCCGCGATCGTGGTGACGTACCGCGACGTCACGGAGCGACGCCGCGCGGACCGCATCCAGCGCGCGACCTACCGCATCTCCGAGGCGGCCCATCGCGCCGAGACGCTCCACGAGCTGTTCCGCGCGATCCACGAGATCGTGGGTGGGCTGATGCCGGCCAACAACTTCTACATCGCGCTGTACGACCCGGAGAGCGACATCATCAGCTTCCCGTATTTCGTCGACCAGTACGACAGCGACTTCCCCCCGAAACGGCCCGGCAAGGGGCTGACCGAATACGTGCTGCGGACCGGGGCGCCGCTGCTCGTCACCCCCGAGGTGCACCGCGAGCTGGAGCAGCGGGGATATGTGGAGCTGATCGGCGCGCCCTCGATCGACTGGCTCGGCGTGCCGCTCACGATCGGGGACAACACGATCGGCGTGCTGGTGGCCCAGAGCTACGCCGAGGGCGTCCGCTACGGGGAGACGGACAAGTCGATCCTCCAGTTCGTCTCGGCCCAGGTCGCGATGGCGATCGACCGCAAGCGCGGCGAGGAGCGGCTCAGAGACAGCGAGAACCGCTACCGCCTGCTGTTCGAGTCCAACCCCGAGGCGATGTGGGTCTACGACGTCGAGACGCTGCGCTTCCTCGCGGTCAACGAGGCGGCCGTGCGCCACTACGGCTACTCGCGCCAGGAGTTCCTCGCGCTGACGATCCGGGACATCCGCCCCTCGGAAGAGCAGGAGCGGCTCGAGGCAGCCCTGCAGCACGCGGCGACGGGCGCCGCGACCCACGTCGACGCCCGCCATCGCAAGAAGGACGGGACGTTCATCCAGGTCGAGGTGTCCGCGGATTCCATCGACTTCGACGGACGGCCGGCCCGGCTGGTGCTCGCGAAGGACGTCACCGGCCGGCGTCGCCTGGAAGAGCAACTCCGCCAGGCGCAGAAGATGGAAGCCGTCGGGCAGCTCGCGGGCGGCGTGGCGCACGACTTCAACAACCTGCTCACGGCGATCCTGGGCTACTGCCAGTTGTTGTTGCAGCAGCTCTCCCCGGATGCCCCCGCGCGCGAGGACGTGTTCGAGATCCGCCGCGCCGGCGAGCGCGCAGGTACTCGACGTGAACGCCGTGGTCGCGGACATGGAGAAGATGCTGCGGCGGGTCATCGGCGAGGACATCGATTTCGTCACGGTGCTGCGCCACGGGGTCGGCAGGGTCAAGGCCGACCCGGGGCAGCTGGAGCAGGTGATCATCAACCTGGCCGTCAACTCCCGCGACTCCATGCCGCAGGGTGGGCGCCTCACCATCGAGACGGCGAACGCCGCCGCGGATGAAGTGGGCGGACCCGGCCAGGTCCCGGGCCGCTACGTCCTGATCACGATCACCGATACCGGCGCCGGGATGGACGCGGAGACCAAGTCCCACCTGTTCGAGCCGTTCTTCACGACCAAGCCGGTCGGCAAGGGCACGGGGCTCGGCCTCGCCACCGTGTACGGCATCGTGAAGCAGTTCGGGGGCTACATCTGGGTCGACTCGGAGCCGCAGCGCGGCACGACGTTCCGGATCTACCTGCCGGAGGTCCAGGAGGCCGCGCCGCAGCCCGGCGCGGCGGTGGCGATCGTGGCCGGCGACGGCTCGGAGACCGTCCTGCTCGTGGAGGACGAAGCCATGGTCCGGACGCTCGCCCGCAAGGCGCTGGAAGCCCACGGCTACCGGGTGCTCGAGGCGGGGGCCGCCCCGGCGGCGCTCGAGCTGAGCGAGCGCCACGTCGGACCCATCAACCTGCTCCTCACGGACGTGGTGATGCCGGGGATGAGCGGGCGGGAGCTCGCGCACCGGCTGCTCCAGGGGCGCGGCACGCTCCGGGTGCTCTTCATGTCCGGCTACACCGACGACGCCGTGCTGCGCCATGGTGTGCTGGAAGAGGGGATGGCCTACCTGCAGAAGCCGTTTACGCCCGATAGGCTGGCGCGCAAAGTCAGGGAGGTGCTCGACGGAAAATAACATGGGCGTGGGGAGTGGGGAGTGGTTCTATCCGGTGCGCACCGACCTACCGGATTGCACCGTCAGGTACCACTCCCCACTCCCCACGCCTTTTTAGGTATTCGCGTCGAGCAGCTCCCGGACCTTGTTCAGCAGGTCGTTCGGCGTCCAGGGCTTGAACAAGAACGGTAGCGACGGATCGAGCGGGGCGCGGCCGCTGCGATCGCCGTCCGAGTAGCCGCTCGCGAACAAGAAGGGCATCGCCCGGCCCTCGCGCCGCGCCTGGTCGTGCAGCGCGCGACCGCCGAGCCGCGGCATCACCAGGTCCGAGACGACGAGCCGGATCCCCTCCCCTTGCTGGCGCAGCACGTCGAGGGCTTCCTGCCCGTCGGCCGCCGTCAGCACCTGGTAGCCCGCGTCCTCCAGGACCCGCTTGGTCGCCCGCCGCAGCTGGTCGTCGTCCTCCACCAGCAGAATGGTCTCGGACCCGCCACGCGCCTGCTGCGGTCCCGAGGTTCGCTGGAGCGGCGTCGCAGCGACCTCGGCCGCGGGGAAGTACACGCGCACCCGGGTGCCTTTGCCGGGCTCGCTGTCCACCTCGATCGAGCCACCGTGTTGCCGCACCAACCCGTACACCGTGGCGAGGCCGAGCCCCGTGCCCCGGCCGACCGGCTTCGTCGTGAAGAACGGCTCGAAGATGCGCCGCCTCGTTTGCTCGTCCATCCCGACGCCCGTGTCCTCCACCGCGAGGCACACGAAGTCGCCGTCGTGCGTGGCGCCACCGCTGGCGCGCTGTTCGTCCGTCAAGTGGACGCGCCGGGTCTCGATCCGCAACACCCCGCCATTCGGCATCGCGTCCCGGGCGTTGGTAACGAGGTTGAAGACGACCTGCTCGGTGGCGTGCAGGTCGGCGCGTACCTCAGGCAGCCCCTCATCTCCGGCGGTGACGATCTCGACGTCCGCCGGCAGGATGCGCCGCAGCATCCCCGAGAGATCCGCCAGCACGCCGGCCAGGTCGACCGCGGTGAGGTTGAGGCTCGAGCGCCGTGCGAAGCCCAGCAGCTCTTTCACCATCACGCGTCCCCGCAGCGCAGCCGAGATCACGTCCCGCAGGTCGGCCTGCGCGTCCGAGCGCTCCGTCGGGAGCGCCCGCGCGATCAGCTCGGCGTTGGCGAGAATGATGGTGAGCAGATTATTGAAGTCATGGGCAATGCCGCCCGTGAGCTGGCCGATCGCCTCCATCTTCTGCGACTGGCGCAGCCGCTCCTCCAATGCGCGCCGCTCGGTCACGTCCTCCGCCAGCGTCTCGAAGCAATCGATCGAGCCGTCGCGCCGCCGCACCGCCCGGCCGCTCAGCCGCACAAGGATCTTCCTGCCGTCCCAGCGCTTCCAGGTGACGTCGACGTCTTGCACCGCGTCGCTGTGGTCGAACCGGGCGATCACCTGGGGGCGCTCCTCCGGGTCCGCGTACACGTCGCGGGCCATGTCCACCGCCAGCAGTGCATCCTCCGACGGGTACCCGAGCAGCTTCACGAGCGCCGGATTCACGGCGAGGAAGCGCCCCTCGGGGGAGGAGCGGTAGATGCCATAGGTCGCGTGTTGCACCAGCGCGCGGCTGCTCTCCTCCGAGCGGCGCAGCGCCTCCTCGACCTTGCGGCGCTCGGTGATGTCGGTGCCCACGCCGATCACACCCGCCAGGCTCCCGTCCCGGTCGCGGATCGGCGTATAGGAGGCCTCGAACACGATGCCGTACACCTCGACCACCGATGAGAACGCCTCGCCCGCGAGGGCCCGCCGCACATCGGCGAGCGCCTGGGGTAGGTCCGCGTACAGCTGGAACACCGACTGCCCGACGAGCTGCGCCGGGCGCACGCCGAGCGCGTCGAGCCCCCGCCCCTCGGCCAGCGTGAACGTGCCGTTCCGGTCAAACGAGAAGAGGACGAGCGGTGCGCCCGCGATCACCGTACGCAGACGCTCCTTGCTTTCCCGCAGCGCCCGATCCTGGCGGTTGCGCTCGGTCACATCGCGGCTGTTCACGATCAAGCGCGCCCTCCCGTCCGGCCCCACCCGTGCCTGCCCGACTGCCTCGAGCACGCGCCACCCGCCGTTGCGGTGGCGGAACCGGAACGCCTCCATCTGTGCAGCCGCGGGATCCTTGATCGCCCGGGCCAGCGCTTCCGCGACGACCGGTAAGTCATCCGGGTGCACGAACTGGAATGCGTTGCGCTGCAACAGCTCGCCCGGACGGTAGCCGAGCAGTCGCTCCACGGAGGGACTCGCGTACTGGAAGGTGCCGTCTTCCCCGACGACCGTCACGATGTCGAGGGCGTTCTCGATGAGCGAGCGAAAATGCTCTTCGCTGCGCCGCAGCGCTTCCTCGGCGGTGGCGCGGTCGATCGCGGTGGCGAGCACGCTCGCCGCCGCCTGCAAGAAGTGGACGTCGTGGCTCGTGAAGCCGCGCCGCCGCGCGCTGTGCGCGCCGAGGATGCCGAACGGTCGCTCCTTGCCGTGGATGATGACGCTCAGTCCGCTCACCACACCGTGCGCGTCGAGGAGGGGCGCCGAGCCGAAGCGCGTTTCGGCCGCAAGATCCTCCACCACCACGGCGCCGGGCGAACGGAGCACGTACCCCGCGTGCGTGTCGGGCGTCGCCGGCACCACGGTCCGCCCGACGCTCCCCTCCCGCCACCCCACGCCGGCCCGCAACACCAGGGTGCGGCTCGGCGCGCGCAGCTCGAGCACGCACGAAAAATCGACCTCGAGCACCCGGGCCACGAGGGCGACCGCGGCGTCGATCAGCTCCGAGACCGGCGCCCCGGCCAGCGCCTGCTGGCCGAGATGCGCCACCGCCTCCTGCTGATGCGCCGTCGCGCGCAGCGTCTCTTCCGTGCGGGTGAGCTCGACGAGGCGGTCGTCGTCGTCGGGTCGGAGGATCTTGATGCCTTTGGGACTCACGGCCGGGTGCGGCCTCCAGAGCTGGACTGGAAAGGGGAACGCCCAAGATAAGGCGGCCCAACGATCACGCCTCCATGCCGCGAGCGCCGCAGGGCGCACCACGCGCCACGTGTGCGCTCCGTCACAGCGACGGAACACCTTATCGCAAAACGAGTTACCATATTGCCCGGGGATTCGGTTCCGGTATCTTAGAGGGGCCATGGAACAACTGCTTGTGCTGCGCGACCTGGCGGTCATCTTCGGGGCTTCGCTGCTCGTCGTCCTCGTCTTCCACCGCCTGCGTCTGCCGGCCCTCCCTGGGTTCATCGTGGCGGGCGTGGTGCTCGGGCCCAACGCGCTCGGCTTGATCCCCGACGTGCATCGGGTCGAGGGCCTCGCCGAAGTGGGCGTGATCCTGCTCCTTTTCACGATCGGGATCGAGTTCTCGCTCAGCAGGCTCCGAGAGATGGGGCGCCAGGTCGTCGTCGCCGGCGCGTGCCAAGTGGGGCTCACCGTGGCGGCCACCGCGGCCGCCGCCGCAGCCGGGACGACGCGATGGCAGGTGGCCCTGTTCCTTGGTTTCCTGGCCGCACTGTCCAGCACCGCAATCGTCCTGAAGCTGCTGACCGAAAAGGGGGACATCGACACCCCCCACGGCAGGCTCGCCACGGGCGTCCTGATCTTCCAGGACCTGTGCGTCGTGCCCATGATGCTCGCGCTGCCGTTCCTCGCGGGGCGCGCCGCCGGGAGCGCCGCCGGGCTCCTCCTCGCCTTCGGCAAGGCGGCACTCGTCGTGGTGGGGGTGCTGGTCGCCGCCCGTACGGTCGTGCCGCGCGTCCTCGCCGAGATCCTGAAGACCCGGAGCCGCGAGTTATTCCTCATCGCGATCATTCTCGTCGGCACGCTCACCGCGCTCGGCACCGAGGCGGTGGGGGCGTCGCTCGCGCTGGGGGCGTTCCTCGCCGGGCTCGTCATCTCGGAGTCCGACTACGCCCACCAAGCCATGGCGGAGCTCTTGCCCTTCCGCGACATCTTCATCTCGCTCTTCTTCGTGGCGGTCGGGATGCTGGTCCAGCTCGACGTCGTGCTCCAGCACCCCGCGCTCACCTTCGCCGGCGTGGCGGTGCTCCTGTCCGGCAAGACCCTCACCGCCGCTGTCGGCCCGGCGCTGCTGGGTTACTCGGCGCGGGTGGCCCTGCTGGCGGGGCTGGCCGTGTCGCAAATCGGCGAGTTCTCGTTCGTCCTCGCCCGGGAGGGCCGGGCCGCGGGCCTGCTCCCCGGACCCTTGTACCAGAGCTTCCTCGCGGTCGCGGTGTTCACGATGATCCTGACGCCGTTCCTGCTCCAAGGAGGGCCGGCCCTGCTCGACCGCCTGGACCGCGTCATCCGCCTCGACCGCGTGCTCCCGGGACTGCGCCCACAAGAGGTGGCCCCCGCGACCGAGCCCCTGGCGGATCACGTCGTCATCGCCGGTCTGGGACTGAACGGCCGCAATCTGGCGGCGGCGCTGCGGGCGATTCGCGTGCCCTACCTGATCGTGGAGCTCAACCCGCAGACGGTGCGGCACGCGCGCGCTCAGGGCGAGCCGGCGTTCTACGGCGACGCCACGCGCGAGGAGATCCTGCGCGCGCTCGGCGTGGACCGCGCCCGGCTCTTCGTCGTCGCGATCTCCGACCCCGCCGCCACTCGGCGCATGGTACGGGTGGCCCGCGGGCTCAATCCCACGCTCCACATCATCGCGCGCACCCGCTACGTCGTCGAGATCCCCGAGCTCGCCCGCCTGGGGGCGAACGTCGTGATCCCCGAGGAGTTCGAGACCTCGATCGAGATCTTCACCCGCGTGCTCGCGCACTACCAGGTACCGCAGGGCGACATCGACACCCTCGTGACGAGGATCCGCGCATCTCACTATCAGGCGCTGCGCGCGCAGGGCCCGCTGCAACTCGAGCAGCTCCCCGCCCTCAGCGGCCTCCCGCGGATGAGTGCGGAGCGAGTCCTGCTGCCGCCGGGGGCCAAGGCCGTCGGCAGGAGTCTCGCGGCAACGCGCCTGCACACCCGCACCGGAGCCCTCGTCCTCAGTATCCGCCGCGCCGACCAAGACATCCCCACTCCCGACCCACGCCTGCCCCTGGCCGCGGGCGACGAGCTGTCCATCGTGGGCCAGCCGCACCAACTGCGCGCGGCACGCGAGCTCCTCATCGGTCAGCCCGCCGAACCAGGTCAACCGTCACGCGGCTGATGGTCAGACGTACCGAATGTAAGCCGAAAACATAGGAAATTAGGGCTTTTCTCGCGAGTGTGCGCTCACTTATGAGTGGAAGTATCTTGCACAAATGGCGTTAACGTGGCACAAGTCCCATGGATTGCGGCTAACTTATTTACAGACGGCATCTTACAAACTGCTACTTGTGGTCCAAACCATACCCGGGGGTAGATTTGCCCATGCCCTTACCCCCCCTGTATGGCCACGAGGGGACTCGGAACCGGCTGGCAGGCGCCCTCGCCTCCGGCCGGTTGCCGCAAGGGTTGCTCTTTGAGGGGCCCCGGGGAGTCGGGAAACAACGGCTGGCGCTATGGCTGGGCCAAGCACTGTTGTGCGAGCGCAACAGGGGCCAGGGACAACAGGAGGGGTGCGGTGACTGTCGGCCTTGCCGACTGGTTCTCACGCTCTCGCATCCCGACCTGCACTGGTTCGTCCCGGTCGAGCTCGAAAGACGGGCCGCCGACGCCGACAAGCAGATCGAGCTGGCCGAGGAGGCGCTGGGCGAGGTACTGGCCGCCCGCCGCGAGCGACCCCTGTACGAGCCGCCGTCCGGGATGGCGAGCCACGGCATCGCCTCGGTGCGGTTGCTCTTGAGAAAGCTCGCCCTCACTCCGGTGATGGGGCCGCGCAAGGTGTTTGTGATCGGGGACGCGGAGCGCCTGGTAGCACAGACGGGGGCCGAGGCGGCCGCGAACGCCCTGCTGAAGGCGCTCGAAGAGCCACCCGCGGACAGTGTGTTCGTGCTCACGACGGCGGAGCCCGACGCGCTGCTGGCGACCATCCGGTCTCGCGTCGTGCGAGTGCGTGTGGCAAGACTGGCCGACAGCGTCGTGACAGCATTCGCGCAGCGCGAGCTTGGCCTCGCTACGGAACCGTCGCTATCGCAAAGAGTTACGGCGGCTGAGGGGTGCATCGGCAGGCTCCTTGCGGATGGGGGGGCGGAACGCGGAGAGGGGGGCGAGCGGTTCCTGCATGCGGTGCGGAGCGGTCCAGTAGGGCGCCTCGGCTTCGCGCTCGGTCTCCAGCCGTTTCAGGCACGCGGCGCATTCACCGCGATGCTGGATGAGCTGCTCGCTCGGTTGCGCAGTGAAGCACGGGCGGGGAAGGACTCGGGAAAAGTCGTGTCCGCCATCGCTCGGGTGCTCGACGCGCGGGAGCTGGCGCAGGGCAATGTGAACCCGCAACTCGTGGCCGCCGTACTGGGCGAGGATCTGGAGTCGCCCCGATGAAGCTGTCGCACCTCGACGCGGCGGGCCGGGCTCGGATGGTGGACGTCGCCGACAAGGCCATCACGGTCCGCACGGCGACGGCGGAGGGCGCGATCAGGATGTCGGCCGAAGCCTACCGCCTCGTGACGGAGCACGCGGTGGTCAAGGGCGACGTTCTCGCGGTGAGCGAGGTCGCAGGTACGATGGCGGCGAAGCGCACGGCGGAACTGATCCCGCTGTGCCACCCTGTAGGGCTCGACCATGTGGAGGTCGAGGCGACGCTGGACGACACCTTGCCGGGAGTCCGGGTACGGGCTGCCGCCAAGGCGGTGGGACGGACGGGCGTGGAGATGGAGGCGCTGTCGGCGGTATCCGTCGCGCTGCTCACCGTCTACGACATGGTGAAGGCTGTCGACCGGGGAATGGAGATCCTCTCCGTGCGGCTGCTCGAGAAGACTGGCGGTACTCGCGGGGATTGGCGGCGGAACGCCACCCGCGATGATTGACCGGCGCTTGACCCTAGGCCGCGAGTTTCTGGCGGTGCCGGACGGGACCAGACACGAGAGGGTTATGACAACGACAACCCGGAAGTTGATGCTGCAGGGCGGCGGGATCCTCCTCGGGGCGCTCGTGGTGAGCAGCCTGGGCGGGTGGGCCCGGCGCGCCACGGCCGACGATCAGCCGGTCCCCGTCACAGCGCCGGTGTTGGGCGAGCTGCGCTCGCTCACACAGGAGCTCGAAGCCGCCAAGGGTGAGCTCGCCGTCGCCAAGCTGCAGCTCGAGCGGGCGGACGCGATCATCGAGTACTCGAGCCGCTACGGCGTTCCCGCCGATCTCGCGGCCGCGACCTACGACATCGCGCTCGCCGAAGGGGTGGACCCGGTCCTGGCCTTCCGGCTGGTGCGGGTCGAGTCGGGGTTCAACCCCCGCGCCAAGAGCCGCGAGGGCGCCCTCGGACTGACGCAGGTGCTCCCGAGCACCGCGCGCCTGTACGAGCCTGGTCTCACGACGAGCCAACTGTACGAGCGGGACACCAACCTGCGGCTCGGGTTCCGCTACCTGCACGATCTACTGGAGCGCTACAGCGGGCGGCTGGACCTGGCGCTGCTCGCCTACAACCGCGGTCCGGGCCGGGTGACGGAGCTGCTCAACTCGGGCAGGAATCCCGAGAACGGCTATGCGGCGACGCTCATGAAGGGCTACCGACGCAAGGGATAAGAGGCACCCGCCGTAAGTCCTAAGACTTGCTTGAAGAAACCGAGGTGGCCGAGGAGACGTCGTCCCGGCCACCTACTTCGGCGGAATCCTCAAGATATCCCCCGCCCGCAGCATCGAGCCCATCGTGAGACCGTTGTAATTCAAGAGCGCCGTCAACCCGACGCCGTAGCGACGCGCGATCGTGCTCGCCGTCTCGCCACGCTGCACGCGGTGGGTCGCGAGCGGCTCCCCGACTCCACCCGCCCCGTTTGCGGGAGCCAGCCGTGCGCCTCCCCCAGCCGCCCCCCCCCGGGAAATGCGCCGATAGGTGTGCTCCGGCGGCACTGACCAGGCGGAGAGCGGCACCACGCGCCCGCTCATCGGCACGATGATGCGCTGGCCCACGCGCAGCGCGTGAGGCCGGAGGGTCGGGTTCGCGCTCTGGAGCAGCGCCACGCTGACGCGGTAGCGGCGCGCGATGTCCGACAGCGTCTGACCGCGGCCCACATAATGGTCCACGAACGTGATGCGGTCGGTGGCGGGAAGGCTGTCGAACCGCATGGCCGCCAGCGTCCCCCGCCCACGCGGCACGCGCACGACCACGCTCCGGGCCGGCGGCGTAATCCCGCGCACGAACTGCGGGTTCAACTCGAGCATCGTCGCCACCGTCGTGTCCGCGAGCCGCGCGATCACGTCGAGTCCGGTCGCGTCGGGGATGGTGATCTCGTCGAACACGAGCGGGGGCGCCGGGCTCACGTCGTCGAAGCCATAGCGGCCCGGCTGTTTGGCGATGAGCGATGCCGCGATCAGCTTCGGCACATAGTCCCGGGTCTCGCGCCGCAGGTAGCGCCGATCGGACAGCTGGAAGAACGTGTGGTCGCCCACCGAATCCGGCTCGCCCGGCAGCCGCCCGATGCCTCGCTCCACCCGCCCCACGCCCGCGTTGTACGCCGCCGCCGCGAGGTAGACGCTCCCCAGGCGCTCCCGCAGGTCGGCGAGGTAGTTGATCGCCGCGTCGGTCGCCCGGAACGGGTCGCGCCGCTCGTCCACCCAGGGATCCACCGTGAGACCATACAGCCGCGCCGTGCCGGCGATGAACTGCCACATGCCCACGGCCCGCGCGCGGCTGACGGCGGTGTTGGAGAGCCCGCTCTCGATCAGCGTCAGGTAGACGAGGTCCTCCGGAAGCCCCTTGGCCCGCAGCCGCTCGCGGATCATGCCCTCGTAACGGCCCAGCCGCTGCAGCCAGATCTCGAAGCGATCCCGCGCATCGACCTGGAAGAACTCGAGGTATTCGAGCACTCGGCGATTCGCGGCGAAGCTCGTGACGTCGATGTCGAAACGCGGTGCCGCCACCTCCCCTCCCACGACCGCCCGCCCCTCGGGCCCGAACAGCCGGACGGCCTCCCGCTCGACGTCCTCCCCGCGGACCGCCGCGACCCCCTGGACCGCGGCGGCCGGCCGCGAGGTGACGCTGTCGGCGTGCCGTCCCCGCGGTGCGTGCAGGCTGTCGAGGACGGCCTGGTCGGCCGCCGAATCCCCGGCCTGGCGGGCCACGACCGCCCCGAGGGAGTCCACGGTCGCGGTCGGCCCGGAATCGGCGGGTGCCACCGGCAGGATGCTCGTAGCGACCGGGCCCGCACGACCGCCGCAAGCGGAGGCAAGCAGGAGCAACGCGGAAAGCGGGACTATGGTCCTCTGGCGCATCACCGGGTCGCGAAGAAGTTGCCGAGGAGGCGGTTCGTGGCGTTGAGCACGGCGAGCGCCGCCCCGCGGGGCGGATCGGTCTCGGTCAGATAGGAGCCCACGAGCCGGGAGGCCTTGGCCGCTTGCCGGGCCGAGAGGGAGACGATCACCACTGTCGCGTCGAAGGCTCGCACCGCTTTCACCCCCAGGAGCTCGAAGCCCATCTCCGGCTGCACCACCCGCTCGAGCGCCTGCACGCAGGCGTGGGCCGAGCAGCGCAGCTCACCGGCCTGCGAGGTGACCCCGTCGGCCTCGCCCACGAACTGGCGGCCGTCGGCCCAGGCGAGCACCACCTTCGAGCGGCAGCGCCCGCTGGCGAGCCGCTGAAACAGGAAGTCCTTGAAGCGCAACCGTTCACCACTGGGCGCGCCTCCGACCGGGGCCACCACGTCAGTCGAACCGCACTTCGATCTGCTGTTTCGCGGTCGCGTCCTGCGGCGCCTCGACCACGTCCACCTCGAGTCGCGGGCGGTCGTGCGCGTCCCGCTCGGCCGACACCACGAGAATCAGGCCGCTCTCGAGCTCCACCTTGAGCTGTCGCAGATCCGAGCGCACCGTCACCTCCCGGACCGCCTCTCCGCGCAGCCGGGCCACTGCCCCGACGACCCGCCGCAAGTCCTGGAGGTCGATCGTGCTCACGCAAGCCGCTGGCTGAGGAGCTGCGACAGCGCGGCGTCAGGAATCCGCTCCGCCTGGATGAACAGGGAGGATTTCGAGGTGGCCTCCAACGGATACGGCGTCCAAAACGCCCGTTTCCCCGCCCCCGCCCCCGCCCCCGCCCCCACCCCCACACCCTGCCCCCCCGCCGCCGCGCGAAACGACAGCACCAGCTGCCACGCATCCGTGTTTGCGGGTCGCTCCGCGAGGGCGTCCACGTGCCAAACTTGGTCGCCTAGGGCGATGACTCTCCATGGCATAGGTCACCTCGCCGCAAACAAGGGAGGCCCAATATGGGGCTAACCCTAAGTCCGGTCAATAGTTGAACACCCAGTCAGGGCCGGAGCAGCCCCACGGCCCGGGCGTCCCGAGCCGTGTCCACGTCCCGCAGCGGCCGCAGCAGGTGGCAGGAGAGCCCCAGGGCGTGGGCCCGCGTGCGGGTCTGCGCCGCTACGCTCCCCGTGGACCAGGAGATTCCCCGAAACAGCGCCGCGTGGGGCGCGGCGAGGCCGATGAGGTAATAGCCGCCGTCCAGCGCCGGCCCCAGCACCATGTCACGCCGCCCCAGCGCCGTGAACGCCTGGTGGATGAGGTGACGACTCACGCCAGGACAGTCGGTGCCGATGATCACGACCCGTCTCGCGCCGTCCGCAAAGTGGCGCGCGAAGGCGTGGGTGAGCCGCGCGCTCAGGTCACGGCCCACCTGAGGGCGGAACTCGAGGTGGGCCACGCGGTCGAGCCACTCCCGCACGTACGCCGCCTCCTCCGGCGGGGTGAACCAGAGCACCGAGCGGTGACTCGACCCCGCCGTGGCGGCCACGATCTTGATCCCCATCTGCCAGTAGACCTCCGCGGCGGCCGAGGGACCGACGTCGTCGGCCAGCCGCGTCTTCACCCGACCGGGGATCGGAGCCTTGGCGAAGATGCCGAGGATGCGCACGCTACCGAGCGGGCGATCGAGAGTCGGGGACAGGGGACGGCTCGGCACGGCGCAGGCGCGCCAGGCGTCGAGGCGAGACACCGGCGAGATAGAGGGCGATCAAGAGCGTGTGGTGGAGCCAGGTCTTGATCACGCCGCGCTCTCGGTACCGCCTGCCGGAGGTGAGGAGCGCGGCGGGCAGCGTGCGAATCTTCACTCCCCGACGCGTCAGGCGACGGATCATCGCAACGTCCTCCATGATGGGAATATCGGGGAACCCGCCGGCCGATTGAAATAGCTCCCGCCGCACGAGCAGCCCCTGGTCGCCGTAGGGGAGCCGGAATAACGCCTGCCGCAGGCGCTGGCCGCGCTCGATGAAGCCCTTCGCGGGCGGCTCGAGGTCGACGGCGAACCGAAAGACGGCGGCCTGGAGGTCAGGCTCGTCGACCAGCGCGGAGAGCAGGGCCCGCCGCGCGAGGGGCGGGAGCCGGCAGTCGGCGTGGAGGAACAGGAGCCACTGGCCCCGCGCCGCCTCGGCCCCCGCGTTGAGCTGGCGGGCTCGCCCGCGCGGCGCCGCGATCGCCCGGGCTCCCGCCGACTGCGCCACGGCGGGCGTGCCGTCGCTGGAGCCGCCGTCCGCCACCACGATGTCGAGCGGAACCACGACGCGCCGCAGGTCGTCGAGCAGCGGCGGGAGGCGGGCGGCTTCGTCGAGCGTCGGGACCACGACGCCGATCACGGGTGGTCGGCCGCCGTGTCGTTCAGGGTCCAATCGTAGTCGAAGTACTCGATGCGCACGTCCGGGCGCAGCACCTCCGCCGCGGAGTAGGCCAGCAGGTAGCGGAAGAAGAACCGCTTGACGCCCGCCGGTCCGCCGAAATCGCCGCCGTACCAGTCGAGCACCCTGTTCACCCACAGCGTGGGACGCGGGGCGAGCTCGAGCCGGAACTGGCGGGGGTTGTCCACGAAGCGTTGTACGGCGGCGTCGAGCTGCGCGTCCAGGCCCTCGGGGGCGTAGGCCTCGGTAGCGAGCGCCGGGCAGGAACGCGCGGCGCAATTCACGACAAAATGGATCCGCGGCTCCCCCATCGGCCGGATGATCCCGTGCTCGATGTCGTCCTGGGAGCGCGCCGCGCCCGCGACGCGGCAGTGCTTCGCCGTGAACGCTCCGGGAATGCGCCTGACGGAGCGGATCGGGTAGCGCCCGATCACGCGCTCGAGCATGCAGGCGTTGTACGCGTTGATCCAGAAGGCGAGCCGCGTCGCCGGCGGCGCGGCGGCGAGCACGCCCGAGTCCGTCGCGGCGAGCTTATCGAGGTATGCGCGGAGCCGCGCGGAATCGCGCCGCAGCGCGGCGTAGTCCACCCGACCCTCCCGCACATAGTCCCGCAAGATCGCCGTGAAAGCCGCATGGTCGGGAATCGCCTGGGCGCCCGCCGCCCGCGGCACCAGCAGGACGAAGGCCAGCGGGAGCCACCCGAGGCGCCGCGCGATGGTCGGCACCAGGCTCGCGAGCACCAGCGCGACCAGAGCGACCGAGAGGCGCGCGATCTTCGCCAGCGCCTCCTCGTGGGACACGCCCGCCGAGAGCAGCGCGTCCGCGAAGTAGGTGTAGATGAGCGTCGCCGGCAGGATCCCGATCGCGGTGGCCGCGGCGAAGGTGCGCCACGGCATGGCCGTGAGGCCGGCGGCGATGTTCAAGAGGTTGAAGGGAACGACCGGGATCAAGCGCAAGCGCAACAGCCACGCGAACCCCTGCTCCGCGCTCACGCGGTCGAGCGCCCCGAGCCGGGCGCCCAGGAAGGCCTGCAGGCCCTCGCGGCCGAGCCGGCGCGTCACCCAGAAGGCGGCGCTCGCGCCCAGGTTCGCGCCGATCGTGTTGAGGACCGCGCCCCACACGAAGCCGAACACGGCCCCACCCGCGAGCGTGAGCACGGCTCCCGAGAAGTCGAGCGCCGTGGCCACGACGTACAGCGCCACGAACGCGAGCGGCGCCCACCAGGACTGGCGCAGCAGCTCGACGAGGCGGCCCGCGCCTTCCGCGGTGAACAGCCCTCCCAGCCCCGCGGCGCGCAGACCCAGGACGCCGCCCGCGAGCAGCACCACCAGTGCGAGGAGCTTCAGGGCTCCGCGCGCCCGCGAGCTCAGAGCCACCAGCGCACGAGCCGCTGCACCAGGCGGGCGGCCCGGGTCCCCGTGTACTTCTGGCGGTACCAGGCGGCGGCGGTGCGGCTCACGATCTCGCTCATCGTGGGATAGGGGTGGATGAAGCGGGCGAGCCGCGGCAACGGGAGCCCGAGGCGCATCGCGAGCACGAACTCCATGATCAGCTCCCCCGCCCCGCGTCCCACGATGGTGGCGCCGAGGATCCTTCCGTTCGGCCGTGTCACGACCTTGCAGAAGCCGGCCGTCGCGCTTCCCCCCTCCACGATCGCGCGGTCGAGCTCGGCGAAGTCGGAGCGGAACACCTGCGGCCGCTCGCCCGCGGCGGCCGCTTCCTCCACGGTCATCCCGACGCGAGCCACTTCCGGGTCCGTGAACGTCACCCAGGGAACGACCCGGTAGTCCACCGTCGTCGGGAAGGGCGTCAGTGCGTTCCGCACGACGACCTTCGCCATGTAGTCGGCGACGTGGGTGAACTGCAGCCCGCCGGTGACGTCACCCGCGGCCCAGATACGCGGCGCCGTGGTGGCCAGGCGGTCGTTCACGCGCACGGCCCCCTGGTCCAACTCGACGCCGGCACGCCCCGGCTCGGCGTCCCGCGTGTTTGGTACCCGGCCGGCGGCGACGAAGATCTCGTCGACGGCGATGCGCCGGCCGTCGGCGCCGTGGATCGCCTTTTCCTGCCCTTCGCGCGCCACCCGCGTCGCACGGAAGCCCGTGAGCGCGGTGATCCCCTCCCGGCCGAGCTGCTCTCGAACGTAGCGGCCGACCTCCGGATCCTCCCGCGGCAGGAGCTCGGGCAGCAGCTCGAGCACCGTCACCTGCGCGCCCAGGCGCGCGTAGGTCTGGGCGAACTCCAGCCCCACGGGCCCACCGCCGAGCATGGCGATGCGGGGCGGCAGCGCCGGCTGGTCGAGCGCCGTGACGTGGGTGAGGAAACCGGCCTCCGCGAGCCCCGGGACGGGAGGCGCTGCCGGCACGGAGCCCAGCGCCAGCACGATGCGCTTGGCGCGCAGGGTGCGGCCGTCCACCTCGACCCGCTCGGGCCCGGCGAGCCGCGCGGGGGAGAGCAGCACGTCCACGCCCATCGCCCGGAAGCGCTCGGGGTCGTCGTGCCGCGCGACGCGGTCCCGGGCGGACCGCATCCAGGAGACGGCATCCGGCCAGGGGGACGAGGGACGTGGGACGGGGGACGGGGCGTGCGGGGACCCTCCCCCCGTCCCGCGTCCCCAATCCCCCTGTCTTCTCGCGAACGCGATCAGGGCCTTCGAGGGCACGCACCCGGTCCACAGGCAGTCCCCGCCCAGCGCGTCGCGCTCGACCAAGGCGGCCTTGGCGCCCAGCGCCGCCGCCCCGGCGGCCGTGACGAGGCCCGCCGTGCCGCCGCCGACGACAATGATGTCGTGTGAATAGTCAGTCACGCTGCGTGACTAACGCCTTGAACCGTTTCGACAGATCTCGGGTGACGGGGCCCGGCACGCCCTTGCCGATCGTGCGGGCATCCAGCTTCGACACGCCCACGATTTCGGCGGCGGTGCCGGTGAGGAAGACCTCGTCCGCGGTGTAGAGGTCGTAGCGGTTGAGGGGCAGCTCCTCGACGGCGTAGTTCGCGTCGCGGGCCAGCTCGATGACCGCGTCGCGCGTGATGCCCTTGAGGATCCCGATGTAGGCGGGGGGGGTCCTGATGGTGCCGTTCATCACGACGAAGAGGTTCATCCCGCTCGCCTCCGCCACGTACCCGCCGGGATCGAGCATGAGCACCTCGTCCACGCCCGCCGCGATCCCCTCGACCTTGGCGAGGATGTGCGCGAGGTAATTGAGGGACTTGATGCGCGGCGAGAGGCTCTCGCGGTGCCCGATGGGCGTCGCGGCGGTGAGGGCGGTGAGCCCCTTGTCGTAGCGGTCGGCGGGCCACAAATGGATCTCGTCCACGATGAGGATGATGGACGGCTTGGGGCACTTGCGCGGATCGAGCCCCAGGTCGCCGGCGCCGCGCGTGACGACGAGCCGGATGTAGGCGTCCTCGAGGCCGCTCTTCCGCACCGCCTCCTCGACGAGGCGGCCCATGGCGTCCTTGGCCATCGGGATCTCGAGCCAGATGCCCTTGGCCGAGGCATAGAGGCGGTCGAGGTGCTGCTGCAGGCGGAACACGCGGCGCTTGTAGGCGCGGATGCCTTCGAACACGCCGTCGCCGTACAAGAGCCCGTGGTCGTAGACCGAGACCGTGGCGCTCGCGCCGTCGCGGTACTGTCCGTCGATCCAGATGGTGGGTGGCATGGCCGAGCCGAATATAATACGCGGGGGGGAGACGGCTCGGCTACGCGCGAATGAAGCGGTGTTATTGCCCGGACCGGAAGCGGCTGGTCACGGGGAGTGGGCAAAAAACCATCCGGGGCCCGTGGTTCTCTCACTCTGAAAAGCAGCGAGTCGGGCGCAAACCCGCGATGGCAAACTCCCAGCCCACTCCCCGTGACGCTCGCTCCCGCTCCTGGGCAAGGCCCGTGCCTTAGTCGCGGCCCTCCGAGGCGGCAGGCGTCGCGGCGAATCGCATCGAACCTGCGACAAAAGTGTGCGCGGATGCGATAGGGTGGGCACGTGACCCGGGCGGGAATCGAACCCGCGGCCTGCGGATTAAAAGTCCGCTGCTCTACCAACTGAGCTACCGGGTCGGACGGGCGAAAGTTCGCGCGCCGCGAAGCGCCGCACAAGCGCGGTTGACCGGCGCGGGCGCGGGCCTAGCTTTCTACCGCCGCATGTCCCCGAGGATCGCACCCGTGAGCGCCGACACCCCGATCACGCACGTCTCCGACACCGCCCGCTGGGTGGCGATGTACCGCGCGTGGGAGTCGGACCGGCCGGACGCCTTGTTCCACGACCCCTACGCGCGGCGCCTCGCGGGCCCGCAAGGCGAGGCGATCGTGCGGACGATGCCGAAGGCCCGCACCTGGGCCTGGCCGATGGTCGTCCGCACGTGCCTGTTCGACGAGCTGATCCTGCGGGCCATCGAGCGGGACGGCGTCGGGACCGTGCTCAATCTCGCCGCGGGCCTCGACGCCCGCCCCTGGCGGCTGCCGTTGTCGCCGGCGCTGCGCTGGATCGACGTGGATCTGCCCGACATGATCGCCTACAAGAAGCAGCAGATGGCGGGTGAGCGGCCGCGCTGCGCCCTGGAGTACGCCGCGGTCGACCTCGCCGATCGGGCACGGCGGCGCGCGCTGTTCGCCCAGATCGCGGTCGCTGGCCGGCAAGTGCTCGTGGTGACCGAGGGGCTGCTGATCTACCTCACGCCCGAGGACGTGGGCGGGCTGGCGGATGACCTGCACGCCCATACGGCGCTCCGCTGGTGGCTGATCGACCTCGCGTCTCCCCGCCTGCTGCAGATGATGGCCAAGACGTGGGGGCGCACCCTGGCGGCCGGGAACGCGCCGTTCCGCTTCGCGCCCGCTGAGGGGACGCGCTTCTTCACGGCGCACGGCTGGCGCGAGGCGGAGTTCCGGTCGACGTGGGACGAGTCGCTGCGGCTCAAGCGGACCGTGCCGCTCGCGTGGCTGTGGAACTTCATCGGGCGGTTCTACCCGCGCGCCAAGCGCGAGGAGATGCGCCGCATGTCGGGGACGGTGTTGCTGGAGAGGACGTAGACGACGGTAGGGGACGGTAGAGGACGATACCGTCCTCTACCATCCTGTGCCGTCGTCTACCGTCGCTCTAGTTGAAGATGTACCTCAGTCCAATCTGCATCCGCCAGCGCGACAACAGGCTCGGGTCGTCGATGAACGTCGTCGCGGGTCCGGTGAAGTTGAACACCGGTACCGGCGCCGCGGGGTTGGTCGTATCGAACCGCACCAGCTTGAGGGGCGACGTGGCGGCGGCGCTCGCCACTTTCCGCACCCCCCATGACGAATTCAGCATGTTCAGGAAGTTGAGGACGTCCACACTCAGCTGGAACGTGTGGCGCGTCTCGCCGCCCACCGTGAAGTCCTGCAGAATCCGGAGATCGACATTGCTGTACCACGGGTTCGACTCGCCGAACCGCTCGGCGATCTGCCCGCGGTGCGAGCTGAGGTAGCCGTCCTGGGCGATGAAGGCGTTGAGCGCGTCCCACTGCTGCTGGGGCGTGACGTTCGCGCCGCAAGCGGGGGGCGTGCAGGTCTCGAACTCGATCTCGCTCTGGCTCCGCGGAATGTAGATCAGGTCGTTCCCGCCCTGGCCGTCACCGTTCACGTCGCCGGAGTAGAGGAACGAATAGCGGTTGCCCCCCGCGCCCGCGAAGCTGTTGCCCTCGGCGACCTCCACGAACATCCCGATGTGCGTCTTGAAGCTCGGCGACCACGCCTTGCTGTACGTGGCCGATCCAATGATGCGGTGCCGCTGCCCGAACTCGGAGGGGGCCAGCTCCGGGTTGTTGGGATCGCCCTTCACAGGCTCGTTCTGCCACAGCACGCTCGCGATCTCCGTGGACTTCAGGGCGTTGCGGGCGTCGGTGAAGCTGTACCCGAGGCTCGCCGACAACCCGGACGCGAAGTTCTTGCGCAGCTGGGCGGTGACGTTGATTGAATGTCCCTTGCTGGTGTTGTCGATCACGTAGATGCCGCCGCCGAAGTTGGGGGTGAGCTCACTGCCGAATGTAGAGCTGCCGGCCGGACAAGTGGGCAGGGCGGGCGGCGGGGGCTGGGCAAACACGCAACCGCCGAAGAACGGCCGGCCGTCGGGCGCCGCGAGCGTCCCCTGGAGCGGCTTGAGATCGGCGTTCCGCATGACGATCGCGTGGAGGTCCTTGGCGTACACGAGCTCGAGGGTTCCGAGCAGGCCCCATGGCAGCTGCTGGTCGATGGCGAAGTCGCTGGTCCACACCTGCGGCCACTTGAAGTTCTGGGCCATGGCGTTGACGTCGAACGACTGCGCCAGCGTGGACGAGTCTGAGCTGGACCCGGTGGGTCGCAGTGGCCCCGTCTGCGTGTTCGGGTTGAACAGGTTCGGATTGGCGCCCGGGTTGGAGATCACGTTGCCGTACCACACGAACGGGATGCGGCCCGTGAAGATGCCGCTGCCACCCCGCACCTGGGTGCGGCGATCGCCCGAGACGTTCCAGTTGAAGCCGATGCGCGGCGACCACAGGGGAGTTGCCCCCGGCAGCTTGCTCTGATCGACCGTTTCCGGATCGCGGAATTGGTCCAGCGCCGGTAGCCCGCGCGAGTACGGGTTGTCCACGGGACTGGTGAAGTAGAGCGGGAAATCAACGCGCAGGCCGTACGTCAGGTTCAGCCGCTCCGACGCCGGGTACTCATCCTGGAGGTACACGCCCAGCTGCCCGATGGAGATATCCTCGCCCTTGTAGGGCGTCCCCAACGTCGGCGTGACATAAACGTTGTTGTAGTCAACAGGGCTGTAGTTGGTGTTAGCCGGGTCGATCGTGGCCATGAAGGCGTCGAGCGACGAGAACGTGGTAGCAAACTGGAACAAGCCGTACCGGAAGATGTTGAAGGAGTTGTAGAAAGAGAACGCCTCGAAGTTCGCGCCGACCGTGACGACGTGCTTCCCTCGGAACAGGCTGAAGTTATTCGTGAGCTGCCACACGTCCTGATCCAGGATGTTGTGGATCGAGAACGGCTCGTGCCCAATCGTGGTGTAGGTGACGCCGTTATCGCCGACCTCGATCGTCGGGAACGGCTTGCTGAAGGGCTGGCGGAAGTCGCGGAAGCGGTTGTAGCTCGCGAAGAAGCGGTTCGCGAAGCCACGCGAGTGGCTGTTCAGCTCCAGCGCGAACGAGTTCAAATGGTTGTTGATCGCGTAGCCCGAGTTGTAGAAGGGCAGGCTGGTTGCGTTCGGCCCCCGGCCCGTGTTGTTGAAGCTCAAAACGAAGGGGTGCGGCGGCAGATCGCGCTTCGCCTTCAGGTAGTCCCAGCGCAGCGTCAGGGTGTTGCTCGGGTTGACGTTCCAGTCGAGCTTGGCGAGCAGCTTGTCGTTGTCCGTGTGGTGGAGGTATCCCTGGTACGGCCCCGGGTCGTAGCCGTAGTCGCTGATCATCAGGTTGCGGATCTTGTCCAGGGTGTCGGCGCTCACGCGCGAAACCCCGAGCGGCAGTGTCCCGGGGGTGCACGGCAGCGTCGTGCAGGCCACGAAGTCCGACCCGGGGTTGTCGGTCCGCTCGATCTCCCCGTTCACGAAGAAGAACAGCTTGTCGCGGGAGAGCGGTCCGCTGAACGACGCACCCGCCTGGAGGTAACTCAGGCTCGGGGTGGCAACGACCTGGGAGCCGCGCACCGTGTTGCCGAGCATGTTCTCGTTGCGCCCGAACGTGTACGCCGAGCCGTGGAACTCGTTGGTGCCGCTCTTGGTCACCGTGTTCACGTTCGCCCCGGTGAACCCGCCCTGGCGCACGTCGAACGGCGCCACCGAGACCTGCACCTGCTCGACCGCATCGTAGGGCACCGGCTCGGCGTCGGTCTGCCCGCCTGGCGCCGGGTCGTCCAGCCCGAAGGGGTTGTTGAAGTACGAGCCGTCCACGGAGATGTTGTTGTACAGCCAGTTTCTCCCCGCGAAGCTGTAGTTGCCATCACTCCGCGGATCGATCCGAATCAGGTCGCGCGTGCTGCGCTTGACCGACGGCAGCAAGGCCACCTTCTGGGGATCGATGAACGTGGCGGCACCGGTGCGCCCCGCGTTGAGCACCTCATCCTTCTGTGCCGCCGCCTCGACCGCCTCCAACTGGATCGCCTGGCCCTGAAGGCGGAAATCGACCTTGAGATCCTGCCCCAGACTGAGGAACAGATTCTCTTCGGTGTGGGCCTTGTAGCCGATGCGGCTGGCTGTGACCCGATACGGGCCGCCGACCCTCATGTTGGGGATGTTGTACGCCCCGCCCGCCCGGGCGACGGCCCGGTACGCGGTGCTGCTCGGAACGTGCACGGCAACGACGTTCGCTTCGGGCAATGGGGCTCCGTCCTGGTCACTGACGGTGCCGCTCATCGCCGCCGTGGTCACGCCTTGCCCCAACAGCATCGCCGGCACGCACAGGAACGCGCACAGCACGAGACTGGTCGCCTTCACACGATCCTCCCTCGCTTGCGAGTGACGGAAGAGATCCTGCAACGCACTACGCGTCTCGACACCGGCAGGGGGTTACAAGGGCGTGCCAGAATTAGCACCCGAACGGGAGAGGCGCAAGCAGGCGGTAACCTTCGGGAAAAAGCGCGGGAACGGCCGGTAACGGGCGGGCCTGGACACCGTACCGCTCGTTACCGCCTATTACCGCCCATTACCGCCTATGCAAAACCCCGACATCGCCCGCCTGTTCGACGAGGTCGCCGATCTCCTGGAGATCCAGGGTGCCAACCCGTTCCGCGTGCGGGCCTATCGCAACGCGGCGCGGATCGTGCGGGACTACCCGGAGCCCCTGG
>WNGG01004017.1_pt1 | contig 24652 bp, 30 predicted proteins | sample 5400661 | NCBI WGS metagenome assembly WNGG01 (sample SAMN13153372, study PRJNA577476) | soil metagenome | isolation source: 100 cm soil or saprolite under Garry oak tree replicate 1 | place: USA:California | collected 2016-06-15
GAACATTTCTGGAGTTGATTTCTCTTTTTCGCGAATATTTTTCGGATGAATGGCCAACAAGGCGCGTGGCGTATTTAAGAATTGTTTACACAACAACCGAGTTCGTTGGTAAATTTTTTCCGGTGAGAAAAAAATCCGCTGTCGTAGAAAATATTTGTTGTACGAACTTTTTCACCGAAAAAAATTTTTGCAATCGAATCAGAAATTTCCAGTGGAAGGGAACGAGTTCTAGTCGGCAAGATCCAAAACAGATCGGGACACGAACTTGCTAAGTGCTTGTATCATGAGGCGCAAAGCTATCGCAAAGTCGAAACGTTAAATTAAGCGATAAGGTAGGCTTCCTCTTCCTCGTGTAAGCACGATGTCAAGAGAGTTTAGGCTCCTCCTCCGCGTACTCGGAGCGGATGTCGATGGGACCAAGAAGGTGCCGTTCGGGCTCAGCAGAATACGAGGAGTTGGGCCGAATTTTGCCCAAGCAGTCGTGAAAGTAGCCCGGATCAGCCCTGAAGCAAGAATAGGAGGCCTCAGCGAGGCGGAGATTTCAAGATTAGAAGACATCATCAAGGATCCTGCGAAGCACGGAATACCCTCACGTATGTTCAATCGAAGAAAGGACATCGAGAGCGGACGAGATATGCACCTTGTTGGGCCGGACCTCGCGCTCAGAAACAAGGCCGATATCGATCTGATGAAGGACATCAAGAGCTGGAAAGGAATCCGACATTCCCTCGGACTGAAAGTGAGAGGCCAGCGCACCAGAACTACAGGTCGCTCAGGAAAAGCTGTAGGAGTCAAGAAGAAAGTTCTCATGGAAGCAGCACGCGCTGCAGCGACAGGGAAAAAGGAAGAGAAGAAGGAATAGTGCATGGGAGACCCTAGAAAACCAAGAAAGACATACGAGACTCCTCGCCATCCATGGCGGAAGGAACAACTCGAAGCCGAGCTCCATCTTCTTGGCGAGTATGGTCTTAGAAACAAGCGGGAACTTAGACGTCACGAGACGATGCTGTCAAAGATACGAGGGATCGCAAGAACTCTCCTCGGTGGGTCAGAAGATCAAAAGTCCCAGATTGAGAGTCCATACCTCAAGCGTCTTGCACGGCTCGGAATCCTTCCCGAATCTGCCAGCGTTGACAACATTCTCGATCTGAATGTCAAGGACTTGATGGAGAGGCGTCTGCAGACGATCGTTTACAGGTCGGGATTGGCAAGAAGCATCCACCAAGCCCGCCAGTTCGTCAGTCACGGCCACATCAGCGTCGCTAACGAAATCGTGTCAGTGCCGAGCTACATTGTCAAACGTGATGAAGAGTCAAGAATCGCATTCGATCAGAGAAGCCCACTAACCAATGCTCAACACCCGGCTCGAGCGGCGCCGGGAGGCAAGAGACTTTCCAGGGTCATAGAAGAAGCGCCGATAGTCGCGGGACCCGCGATGCCCGCGCTCCCGGTGGTTTCACCTGAGATCAAAGAAGAGGTCGCTGCAGAACAACCCTTAGAACTGGTCGAGCCCGAGGAAGAACTAGCAGCTGAGCCAGAACCAGACAAAAAGTAGCAAGCCACTTAAACTAAACTCGTACTCCATTCGAAACCGGTACAGTTGCTGGTCTTCTCTGCAGGCATAATACTGGTTGTAGGAGGACTATGTGCCTGCGCCCCGCTCTTCAAACGTGTCTCACAATCGCTCGGACGTGCGCTCTCAGTTCTGGGATTCCTCGTTGGCATAGTAGTGCTCATAGTCGCCGTTGACTATGCCCTCAGCCTCGGATTTCTCTCAGGCGCGATTTCCGATGCTGTTGCATCGACAAGCTCACCCTATCTGAAGTATTTCTTGACCGCCATGATTCTACTCGGGATTCTACTAATCTCGCGGCCCATTCGAAACGTTCGCTGGGCATCTCTCATCTCCCTAGCCTTGGGCTTGCTCATAGCATACTTTCTGAGAACATTTCTCCCATCCCTTTTCACAAGCACCACAGTCCTCGTGGTCGTCTTCCTCGTCGCAACTCTCGCAATCTACACCTTGCTGAGGTTCGTTGAAGACCTCTTCGAATTCATAGGCTCGGTGCTCGCCTTCCCGCCGATCGCTATCGCGATCGGACTGGTCAATATCTACTTTGGAATCCTCTTCTTCTCCCTCTAGCACCTCAAGGTCTGGTTCATGGTAGTGAAGCAAAGGCGGGAGCGACTGTTTCGGTGTCCTTTCCGGTTTTTCGGGCTCATTTCTCGTCAGCTTTAAATAAAGTCCGGACCGCTTGCCCGGGTCACCTTCGTATTGGAAGCATGATAGCTAGATGGACATTAAACTCCTGAGCAAGGAACAAGAGACACTCCGCTTCGTGCTTTCAGACGTATCACCTGCGTTCGCCAATGCGCTGCGCCGGATAATGATCTCAGAGATCCCGGTAATGGCCATTGACGATGTCATGATCCTTGAAAACAACTCCGTTATGTATGATGAGATTCTCGCGCACCGTCTCGGACTGATCCCGGTTACAACGGACAACTCCTACAATCTGCCGGAAGAATGCACTTGTAAGAGCGAGCTGGGTTGCGAAAAATGTCGAGCGTCATTCTCTCTGGAGATAGAGGCCTCAGAACCGATCGAGGTTGTCTACTCCTCGCAGCTGAAGCCCGAGAACCCGGAGGTTAAGCCGGTATCAGACAAGATCCCCATTGTGAAACTCACCCAAGGCCAAAAGATCAAACTCGAAGCATACGCCAGGCTTGGCAGAGGGAACGTCCACGCGAAATGGCAATCTGTCTCAGCCGCCACCTACAATTACGACGAGAAAGCGAGGACCTTCACCTTCCTGGTCGAGTCGACTGGAACGATGCCTCCCGAAAAGATCGTCCTGGAGGCCGCACGCATAATCAACGCCAAATCAGCTGGCTTCAGCGAAGGACTTGGAGGAATGACCGAGAGTTGAAGAAACTAGTTGCGAATCTCTCGCCTGAAGAAGAGGTTGTTGACGCGTCAAATCTGATTCTTGGAAGAATGGCAAGCTACGTTGCGAAGCAAGCCCTCGAAGGAAAGAAGATGGTTGTACTCAATGCTGAACAAGCTATCATTTCTGGGACAAAGGCCAGAGTCGTTGCACGAGCCAAGACAAAACTGAAAACGCGAACACTGGGGAACCAGGAAAAAGCCCCGACTCATCCTAGACGGCCTGACAATTACGTTCGGAGGGTTATCAGGGGAATGCTTCCTTGGAAGAAGCCTCATGGAAAACAGGCCTTCCACAGAGTCATGGTTTACATCGGAGTTCCCAAGGAATACGAAGGCAAGACCTACAACACTGTGTCCCATGCAAACGCATCAAAACTTAGAGTTCCTTTCATCACCGTTGCCCAATTAGCAGAAGAGATCGGGGGCATTCCCGCCTGAGCGAAAAGAAAAAGACCGTACTCGAGACAGGTAAGCGAAAGACAGCGATAGCACGCGCTGTTGTAAGACCTGGAAAGGGCCGAATCTACTTCAACGATCATGAGCTAGACTACGTTACTCCCGAGATCGTTCGGATGAAAATCCAGGAGCCGCTAATCATAGCCGGGGACCGGGCCAAAGGCGTAGATATCCGCGTATCTGTCAATGGTGGTGGTTACATGGGTCAGGCTGAGGCGGCGAGAATCGCGATCGCACGATCACTTGCCTCATGGACCAAGAGCAGCGAACTACGAAAGAACTTCATCGCCTTCGATAGAGTAATGCTAGCTGGAGATCAACGAGTAACCGAACCCAAAAAGTTCGGCGGGCCAAGCGCACGACGAAGAAAACAGAAATCGTACAGGTAAAGAGAGAGAAAAGAAGTGATCATACCAGTAAGATGCTTTACCTGCGGCAAACAGATAGCCGACAAATGGGAAACATTCAACCTCCGGGTCCGAGCTGGCGACAAACCCATCAAAGTACTAGACGAGCTAGGGATCAGACGATACTGCTGCCGAAGAATGCTCATAACCCACGTAGAGATAATCGACGAGTTCCTAAAGTACCCCCAAGTCTCCGCCAAGAAGCGAGCCGAGCTCATCTAAACGAGGAACCATGTTGGAAAGCCAAGACATCGAAGATAGAGAAGCGATACCAAGAGCGGAAAACCTGCTTCTCTCTCTAGAAGAGCTCTTGGCTGCAGGACTCCACATTGGCACGCGGATCAAGACCGTGGATATGGAAAGGTACATTTTCAGAGTTCGCCCTGACGGCCTTTTCATTCTCAACATCGGCGAGACGAACGAGAAGATCAGGATCGCAGCCAGATTCATGGGCCGATTCGATCCAGGGAGAGTGCTCGCCGTTTCTTCGAGACTCTACGGTAAGACCCCCGTGGAGAAGTTCGCAGAGATCACGCGCACTGTTCCAATAGTTGGCCGATTCATGCCAGGACTCATATCGAATCCACTACAGCCACACCACGCAGAACCACAAGTCGTCTTGGTAACTGATCCCAGAGCCGACTGGCAAGCAATCAAAGAGGCCACTTCCGTAGGCGTGCCAGTCATTGCCCTATGCGATACTGACAATGTCTTTTCCGGAGTTGATTTCGTTATCCCGGTAAATAACAAAGGACGAAGGGCTCTGGCTGTGGTCTATTGGCTGCTCGCCCGACAAGTGCTCCGCGAGAGAGGAGAACTTCCCCAAGATGGAACAATCCCTCTAACGGTGGATGATTTTGAAACGAAGCTTGCCGCCATGCCCATGGGACGAGCTTCCGGTGGAGAGGCGTGAAAACACGCCAGCCCGCACAAGCAGGCACCTTCTACCCAGACACTGAAGGCGCACTACGAACCCAGATACACAACTGCTTCCTGCATCCTCTCGGACCAAGATCAATACCATCCGTTCCCGCGACACGTGACAACCAGCTCGTGGGAATTATCGTGCCCCACGCAGGATACGACTACTCCGGACCCGTGGCTGCCAACAGCTACTACCAACTTGGCTCGTCAGGCTTGAGGGAATCTGTGATAATTCTGGGACCTAACCATACGGGCCACGGTAGCGGCGTCTCAACAATGACAGACGGGCAATGGGCAACTCCCCTCGGTGAAGTTCCCATAGACCACTCCTTGGCTTCCGCGATTACGAGATCATCGCGCTTGATCGACGTTGAAGAGGAAGCCCACAAGAAAGAACACTCGATAGAAGTCCAACTTCCATTCCTACAATTCATCTATCCAAGACGCTTCAAGTTCGTACCGATCTGCATGATGCTCCAAGACCTTGAAACAAGCACGGAAATAGGCGACGCCATCGCCAAGGCTTCCGCAGAGACCGGAGCGATGCTTATCGCCTCATCAGACTGGACACACTACGAACCGTACGAGTCAGCAAGGAAGAAAGACATGGAAGCCATCGGGGCTGTTCTCGAAATGGACGAGAAAAAATTCCAAGAGGTGATCGAGGAGAAAAATGTCTCAGCGTGCGGGTACGGCCCTGTCACGGCTGTCCTACACGCGTCCAAGATCCTCGGCGCAAAACACGCCAAATTGCTGTCATATCAGACGAGTGGAGACATTGCAGGAGACAAGCGGTCGGTAGTTGGTTACGCGGCGATTGCATTTACGAAGTGAGATCGTCCTCGCCTGCAACTTCTCCAGCGACCGTCTCGTCCAGAGCGCCTGGAAAGATCATCCTATCAGGGGAACAATTCGTCGTTCTTGGCGCTCCAGCTGTAGCCATGGCTGTCGATCTCTACTCAAAGATCGATGTGTGGCCCTCTCAGAGCGGCCGGATCGAAGTAACAGCTGACATTCCGCTTCATCTCGTCGGTGACGCCGACAAGGGGTCATCGGCTGCAAAGAATCAGGAGCTTCTGGAACCACTACGCCTCGCGGCGACCGCTACACTCGACCATTTAGCAAGCAAAGAACGAAGCGTGCATGTAGGTGCGAACTGCGAGATTCCTATAGGCGCGGGTCTAGGATCCTCCGCATCCACCACGGTAGCAACCATCTCAGCAGTGGCCAAGTCAGCAGGGACTCGACTTGACCGGCGAGAAATTTTCAAGCTCGCTTTCATCCCTGAGAACTACCTTCACGGGCACCCTTCGGGGGTCGACCAGGCAACTTGCACTTATGGCGGAATTATCCAGTTCAGAAAGCCCTCGAAGATCAAAGCGATCAACGTCAAACGACCACCCATGATTCTTGTATGCGACTCAGGGGTCCACCGGTCAACCAAGGCCTTGGTTGGGTCAGTGGTAAAGCGATCTCGGAAACAAACAGACAGGTTCCAAACACATCTAGAGGAGATTACTACATTATCGAATGGGGTGGTCAAGGCTCTGAGAGACGAGGACGACAACGAGCTGGGGTCCTTGATGAACAGAAACCACGAATTACTCCGTCAGATTGGTGTCTCAACTCCCAAGCTCGACAGGCTGGTGGCCAAAGCCCGGAAAGCAGGAGCTCTCGGGGCTAAACTCACCGGCGCCGGAGGCGGCGGGTGCATAATCGCCCTGTGTGCTGACAAGAAAATCCAGCCCAATATCGCGAGGGAATTGCGAAGAGAGGGGGGAACGATTTACCACGTGTCCCTCGACAAGAGGGGAGTACTCTAATCTTAGATGACTTCGTTCGGAAAGGCAGAAAAAGAGCGTTTCATGTCTTGACGAATGGATAGGAAAATGCCCGAGATCATCGTTCTAGTTGATGAAAAAGACAATCCGATCGGGTACGAAGAAAAACTGGCAGCCCATCGCGGCGGAGGCAAGCTGCACAGAGCCTTTTCCATCTTTATTTTCAATTCCAAGAACGAGGCGCTTCTACAACTCAGGGCGAAGGCTAAGCACCACTTTCAGTCTCTTTGGAGCAACCCATGTTGCAGTCATCCCACCAAAGGCGAGAAACTAGAGGCCGCAGTTCACCGAAAGCTGAAGCAAGAATTGGGCTTTGATACTCCATTGAAAGAGACCTTTAGCTTCGTATACAAAGCGACAGATCCGAAGAGCGGCTTGACGGAACACGAGTTCGACCATGTCTTTGTCGGACAATACGATAGAGACCCGAAACCAAATCCTGAAGAAGTAGACGACTGGAAATGGATCACCCTAACCGAGCTCCAAAAAGACTTGGAGAAGAACCCGAAGAAATATACTCCCTGGTTTCCAATCGCCTTCAACAAGCTAAGAAAGGAAAACCTAGGTCTACCAGAGGCCTAGAGTTGGAAACATCCGTTCTAAAGAGAAGCTCAACCATCGCCTCTTTCTACAAACTTCCCCTCGAAGAAAGACTCAGACTCGTCAAAGAGTTCGCAGGCCTAACCTCTGAAGAGGCTCAGACGCTGGCTAACGGAACAATGCCCAGCGCAACTGCTCAGCGAATGATCGAGAACGTCATCAGCATGTTCCCGATCCCTCTCGGAATCGCCACGAACTTCCTGGTTAACGGAAGAGACTACCTGGTACCCATGGCCATCGAGGAACCATCGGTGGTTGCGGCTGCAAGCAACGCAGCGAAGATGGCAAGACCAACAGGTGGCTTCGCGGCGACCAGTACTGAACCTGTTATGATTAGTCAGATCCAGATTGTGAAGTGTCCTTCGCCCAAAGATGCTGAGAAGGCGATCCTCTCAGCAAGGAGAGAGATTCTCGAAAAAGCCAACCAGCAGGACCCGACCCTAGTCTCAATGGGCGGAGGGGCAAAAGACCTCCGTGTACGCATTCTACCCAGCCAAGTCGGAATACTGGTCATCGTGGAGCTTCTAGTTGACTGCCGCGACGCTATGGGTGCAAATGTAGTCAACACAATGGCTGAGGCCGTGGCACCGATTCTTGAGAAAATCTCGAAGGGTCAAGCCCGACTGCGTATCATCTCAAACCTTGCGGACAGAAGAGTTGCCAGGGCCACGACAACTGTTTCGAAGGAAGCTCTTGGTGGCGAGGACATTGTTGACGGGATTGTTGAGGCCTACGCGTTTGCTGCCGCTGACACGTACAGATGTGCAACCCACAACAAAGGAGTCATGAACGGCGTAACCGCCGTCTGCTTAGCCACAGGGAATGATACCAGGGCGATCGAGGCAGGGGCCCATGCTTACGCTGCTCGATCTGGCCGCTACTCTCCCCTCACAACATGGAAGAAGGATTCCAAAGGAAACCTGGCCGGGACGATCGAGATTCCAGCTGCCGTTGGTATAATTGGGGGCGTCACAGCGGTTCACCCGATGGCGAAGATATCCCTGAAGATTCTTGGCGTAAAGACAGCAGATATCCCTGAAGATTCTTGGCGTAAAGACAGCTCGCGAACTTGGCGAGGTCATGGCCTCTGTGGGCCTTGCCCAGAACATGGCTGCTCTACGAGCCCTGGCCGCGGAAGGGATTCAGAAGGGACACATGTCTCTGCATGCCAGGAATATTGCCGCTATGGCTGGAGCGCAAGGTGATCTCATAGACTTGGTGGCAGACAAGATGGTCTCAGAACGGAAGATCCGCTTGGACAGAGCTAGAGAAATTCTGCTCGAAACATCAAAGTCAAAGGAGAGCGGCCCCGCCCAAGAGAAAACCCACAAGGCCTAACAACATCCATATCAGAACATGACCCTTGACTGATCGAATGTTCTCAGGCGCCTGATTACCGATCAACCTGTATGCCGAATACAGAAAGCCACCATCTGCAACTATCACAGGAGGATAGTACAACCAAGAAACACTCTCAAGAAACGGTGGGAGGAAACTAAACAGAACCGCGCTAACAAACAATCCTGCAGATGCTATTGCTGCAACCTTTCCCCCCCTTACCACCGCCAAGGTGCGGACATGACTAATGCGGTCGCCCTCCACATCGGCGATCCCCTTGGTAACCTCTCGACCAAAGTTTGCGAGAAACGCGACAACTGAGAAGATGAAGAGCAGAGGACTGATCTTGCTTACAGCGAGTCCCCCATAGAAGAATGGCAGTGCGACGTTGAAGCTTACAACCGCATTTCCCACTAGTCCAGTTTTCTTTCCCCTCGTGTTATAGTAAATCATCAAGGCAAGAGCGACGAGCGCGGTCAAGAAAGTCCAGAGGCCGAGGAGCGCGGCGAACCCTATCGCAGCCGCGGAAAGAACTACTGCCAACAAGACAGCATTTCTTGTCTTCACTGTTCCCGAGGCGAGAGGCCGTTGCGGGCTGTTCACCTTGTCAATTTCAACGTCGTAAACGTCGTTAGCCACCATTGTCCCCGCCATCATCAGTGAGGCAGTCAGAAACCCGAAAACGGCCTCCGAAGCTCCCGGGATCTTGCCGAGCCCGATTGCTTCGCCAATGACCACAGCGAGCCCTATCATTATGGTGTTTGGAGGCCGTATCAAGGTCAAGTACGCGTTTAGGCGAGTTGACATGGTGCGGTTAGACACGCTCAGAGCGGTTTACTTCCCTTGTGTTCTGCTTTGTGATTTCCACAACATCTGGCTGGTGGAATAAGGCTAAAAAGACTCCCGGAGGCTAGACGATAGTTCGACCAGTCTTGTCAGTCAAGAAGGAACCGACGCTTCTCGATGATCTCAACCAAGCTCTTGCCGGAGAGACTTTGGCTGCATTCCGATACTTGTACTTGAGCAAGATAGCCACCGGAATAAGCTCGTTGCCCTTATCGAAGCTCTTCAGGGAGATGGCTGACGGAGAATGGGACCACGCTTCGAGATTCATGGAGAGAATTATCCAGCTTGGAGGAGTGCCCGTATCGAAACCGGTTGAATGGGAGAAGAAAGCGTTCTTCTCTTATTCCGACCCGCCGCGAAGGGGAAATGATCTGAAAGCGATGATCAAGGAAAGCCTGAAACTTGAAAGATCGTCACTCGAATTCTACCAACGGCTCGCCACCAAGACGCGAGACACTGACATGGTCACTCATAAGATGGCGATGGATGCAATGGCAGACGAGGCCCGTGAAGAGCGAAAACTCACCGCGCTGTTAGACTGACGGTATAGCAGTAGTTTTCTAGACCCAGCCACGGATCTCCATAGCGTCCCGAACCTTGCCAATGGCGTAGACGTACGCGCCGGTACGCATGTTGACGTTCTGCTCCTGACTGGTCTTCCAAACCTCGGCAAAAGCCTTCTTCATTATGGTTGTTAGACGATGGTCAACTTCCTCAGCCGTCCACCAGAGGTGTTGGAGATTCTGCACCCATTCGAGGTAGCTTGTGCTTACTCCGCCAGAGTTTGCTAGAATGTCCGGTATCAGGGTCACCCCTTTCTTGAAGAGAATGTCATCAGCCTCAGGGGTCGTCGGCCCGTTGGCTCCTTCAGCGACTAGCTTTGCCTTGATATTTCGAGCGTTGTTTTCGGTGATGACGTCCTCCAGCGCTGCAGGCACGAGTATGTCCACGTCTAGCTCGAGGAGTTCCTCGTTCGAAATGTTCTCAGACGCGGGCAAGTTCGCCATGCTCGTGTTCTTCTTCTTGTAGGCTGCGACTTCGTTGAACCAGAGGCCCGTTTTCTTGTGAATTCCTCCCTTCGAGTCGGAGACGGCGACAACTTTGACTCCGGCTTCTTCAAGGAACATGTGGGCGAAGGAACCAACGTTTCCCCAGCCTTGGATTGCGCATGTTGCCTTCTTCAGGTCGATCTTGAGATGTCTCGCGGCTTCCTCAACAGTGACAGCGACTCCCTTCCCTGTGGCCGAATCTCTCCCGAGCGAGCCTCCGATTATGATCGGCTTACCGGTTACCACCGCGTTGGCATTATTCCTCTCGGTCTTGCTGTATTCATCCATGAACCATGCCATCGTTTGAGAATCGGTGTAGACGTCAGGCGCGGGGATGTCGCGGAATGGACCTACTATCTCGCTGATGAGGGAGAAGAATGTTCTAGAGAGTCTCTCCAGTTCGTGTTTGGACAGGAGTTTCGGGTTGACCGTTACGCCTCCTTTCGCGCCCCCGAATGGAATGCCTGCGACCGCGCATTTCCAAGTCATCCACATGGATAACGCCTTTACTTCTTCGATGGTGACATTCGGGTGATATCGGATTCCGCCCTTGTAAGGTCCAAGGGCGTTGTTGTGCTGGCTTCTGAATCCCTGGTAGAGGAGAATTCTACCATCGTCCATCTTGACGGGGAAGTTTATGCTAAGAATTCTTCTAGGTTTTCGAAGAATCTCCTGAACGTTCTGGTCCAGCTTCATCAGATCAGCAGCCCGCTGGAACTGTTCTACCGCAATGTCGTACTGCGTCTTTTGCATGCCGTGGCTTGACGGGGCAGCTTCGTGCTTAGAGGTGGTCTCTAGCAAACAATATGCCTTCGAATCGAACAAGCCGCGAGAAAACTGCCCATTTAGACCTTTCTTCAGAATTCAGGGAAAATCATGGTTCTAGATTTTCATCGGCCGGAGAAGATTTGAAACGTGGACAAGGCTTTTTATAAAGAAACCAGCCGTTTGCTCTCTCTGTTTCGAGAAAGGAGTTTGAACTGAGACAATGTCCGCAAAACCCCATCTCAACCTAATTGTGATGGGTCACGTCGACCACGGGAAGAGTACGCTGACAGGTCACCTTCTGTTCGATGCAGGATACATTGATCAGAAAACGATCGAGCAGTACGCGAAGGAATCTGAAAAGACTGGAGCCGGTGATACTTTCAAGTACGCCTGGGTCCTAGACACAATCAAGGAAGAGAGAGAAAGAGGAGTTACGATCGATCTCTCATTCCAAAAGTTCGAGACGCCGAAGAATTTCTACACGATCATAGACGCGCCCGGACACCGGGACTTCATCAAGAACATGATCACCGGTGCAAGCCAAGCGGACGTCGCGATTCTTGTCATCTCGGGTAAAAAGGGCGAATTCGAAGTCGCCGTGGGACCCGGCGGTCAAGCGAGAGAGCACGCCTACTTGGCAAGAACTCTCGGAGTTAAGAACTTAGTTGTGGCCATCAACAAGATGGATGACCAGACCGTCAAGTATTCCGAGGAACGATACAAAGAATGCCGGAAAGAGCTGGAAGGCTTGCTGAAGACTGTAGGCTTCGACATCACAAAGATCCCGTTCGTCCCAACCAGCGGATGGCTCGGCGACAACCTATCGAAGAAGAGCACTAACACTCCATGGTACAAGGGGGTTACAGTGTTCGACGCGTTAAACGATTTCATTCCGCCACCGAAGCCCTTGGACAAGCCTCTTCGCGTTCCGATTCAGGACGTGTACACGATCACTGGCGTTGGAACCGTCCCAGTAGGACGTGTTGAAACAGGTGTGGTAAGGGATGGTGACAAGGTCATCTTCAATCCCTCCGGAAAACTCGGCGAAGTAAAATCGATCGAGACCCATCACGTGCGCATGACAAAGGCGGAGCCTGGAGACAACATCGGTTTCAACATCAGAGGCGTTGCGAAGAACGAGATCGGAAGGGGAGAAGTCATGGGCCACACAGACAAGCCGCCGACAATCGCGAAGGAGTTCATTGGACAGATCATTATCATCTACCACCCGACAGCCATCGCCGCAGGATACACGCCAGTGCTTCACGCGCATACAGCTACGGTCGGTGTCACGTTCGAAGAACTGATCAAGAAGATCGATCCACGAACAGGCCAGGTGGTCGAGGAGAAGCCCAGCTTCCTCAAAGTCGGCGACAGTGCCCTGGTAAAGATGAAGCCCTTGCATAACATGGTCTTGGAAGCGTTCTCGGATATTCCAGAGCTTGGAAGATTTGCTATCCGGGACATGGGCAGCACCGTCGGAGTCGGCGTGGTCAAAGAGATCCTCACGAAAGGCTAGTTCAACAGCGAAGTAACTGCGTAAGAATACTCTAGGACCCCAGCAAGGTCCTTGAATCTCTGATCTGACCTCACGGCGCTGTTCTCTTTCTGGTTGGTAACGTATTCGCAACGCTTAGAACGGTTTTGTGATAGAGAAACGCCTGGGTTCAGGACGGCGATTTCGCGAGAGTTTACACCAAGGTTTTTAACCGCACTGGCCCCGCCCTGACCCTTCGCCACAAAGGTCGACAATGAAGGTATCTTGGGTTGGTTTCCAAAGCTAGAATCCGTCTGTCCAGCACAGATCCCCAGGACATCAACACTATCTGTACTGAGATCAAAGACATAGCCGACAAGACAGGTGTGAAGCTAAAAGGACCAATACCATTGCCGACCAAGAAGCTGATTGTCCCATCAAGAAAATCGCCTGCGGGACAGGGAACGCATACCTTCGACAAGTGGGAGATGAGGATTCACAAGCGCCTCATTGACGTGGATCCTAATGAACGATTTTTGAAGAGACTGATGAGGATAAGAGCACCTGACGATGTTTTTATCGAAATAGAACTTCTTTGACAAGAACTATCTTCTGGTCTTTTTCACAAGCTGAATCTTGGGTTTCTTCGGCCTACGTAAGTAGAATGTGAGACTTCCCAAAACGATCACGGATGAGAACCCCAAAGCAACAAGTGGCGCTGAAGCCTCGGCAACAACGATCCGCACTTGAACGTTAACAGCTACTTGACCATCGGAGACTGTCAAGGCCACGTAGCGAGGTGCTAGGGTAGCGTTCCAGGCGGAGGAAACACTGAACGTAACTGTTTGGGAGTTGTCGCTAAGGGTTAGGCTGGAAGGCGAGGACCCGTAAACTTGAGCGGGAAATTGCAGAGGCTGGTCTTGTGTCACAGGAGAAACACCGAGGGAAAGTGCTGCCAAACCTTGAGAACTGACTCGCACGGGGACGTTTACGGAACTTCCTCTCTGTACAACGATATCGGCCGAAGGGCCTAAGACAGAAAATGGGACGGGTATGCTAGCGTTCACGTATCCCATCTGGCTCAACCCCCAGGCGACAAACCAGACGAGATTATTCGGACCAGGCATTGCCCACCACATCAACGGAGTAGAACTTCCATGGACCACGTATTCTGTGAGAATACCGCTTGACGGATCGTAGCGTCCAACCCTTCCGGCAATGTGTTCGGAGAACCAAATAGTGTTCTTCGCATCGACAAATATGGCGTTAGGAAGCCCGTAGACACAGTTATCAGAACAGAAACCAATCGGAAACACTTTCCAAACGTTTGTGAGCGGATCGAACACTCCAAACTGGTTGCTACCGTGGTCAGTGAACCAGACGTTGCCAGAAGAGTCAACTGCGACCTGTATCGGGGCGGCCAGGTTCACGTATGAAGGGGGAGAAAACTCATCGGGGACGGGAGAGATTTCAGGAACAAGACGACCAATCTTCTTAGAACCAGCCTCGGCAAACCATATGGTATTCCCAGAAGGAGAAACGGTAATGCCTTGAACGACGGCACTGCTCGTTGGAACCGGATAGGTTTGATTCAAGTGACTCAAAGGGTCGTACATGGCAATACTACTCGCGCCAGATGAGCCCACCAAGGACATCCAAATTCGACCCCTAGCGTCATTCGCGAGGTACTCTATGCTTTGGTCTGGAAAGGTAATCGCCTTTGTCGCACTTACCTGAGTCGTATTACTCGTGTCATAGAATGCGAGTGTCGAGTTCTCAGTAAACCAAACCTTGGTTGAGGGATTTATCGGGTCGGCAAGAATCGAGCTGACTATCACGTTTGGAAGACTTACGAGTATTTTCGTGGTTCCGTTGATGTAGGATTCTCTGATCTGTGATGAGATGGGATTCCCCGTGCCGATGCCGGCAACCCACACTGTCGAGTCGGTTGGATAGATGAGCCAAGGGCTTGGACTTCCAAGCGGGACCCTCGGCAGAAGAGTGACGTATTGTTGGGGGCTTACCTGAAGAACAGATGTAGGACCGACATCATGCGCGGGAGGGCCAGATGCGACATTGAACAATGAGAGAACGGTGAGAATTAGAAATGTTCCGATCACACGTGACGGTGGCACTATGATCCTCCGCAGGTGGCGTTTAGGTTACGTTCAGAAGTCCATTTTGCATGAGGATGTGAACAGAGCAATTGATCGTGCAGTAGATTCTGAACTGTCCAATCCTAGTGGCTTGAAACTGCAATTTCTGATGGTCCCCTCCAACGAGCTCTAATCCAACATTGGAGTAAGATGCAATGGCAAACCCATGAGGTTGGGTATCATTATTGATCACGGTGAAAATCACGGTATCACAACGTTGAACCGTAACCATCGGCCAAGGCCCAGTCTGAGACTTGCTTCCGTTGTAACCCGTTAAATCTACAATAATTGTAAATGAGCGAACCACACTTGTCGCTCCCGAGCAAGGAGACAAAGGAGGGCTAAGTATAACCGCGAACACTCCGCCTACTGCGAGAGAAGCAACGACGAGCGCGATTATGACCATCTCACTAGTTCTCAACAATCACACCGAGGATCCCAAGATGATTTCAAGGGTCCGTTCAAGGAATTGAGGAAAGACCCGCTAATAGAGGCATCGTCAATACGTTCCGCGAGATTTGGCATGGGGTCGGTAGCGAGTAAAAGATACGATTGAGTCTAGAGGGTTGGGAGAGACTCACTTCGAAAGTCTCGTGTCAAACCTTGACTTTTGTCTGCTAGCCGTATGTTATCACTATGTCGTCAGGCACGCAGGGCGGGTAAACGCACAGAGCTGAGGAATCGGCGGCATTATGAAGGAAGATGTAATGTTGAAAGCCGGTGGTGGGGTCGTTGTCGGGATTGCCATTTACTGTCATGTTTAGGTGGTGTGTTCCATCCACCTTGTGGTCGAATATCTGGGTCGAGTTGAATATGGCAGTCGTGGGGTTGTTGGCCCTATGTCCCCACAAGAGGAACCAGTCTCCGAGCGTGTAGTCCCTGTTTTGATCAGTCTCGATATGTAGTACGCCCGTAGCATCATGGGTGTGAATGGGTTGGGGGCAACCACCGTCGAATGTTCCCGTTGCAGGTGTGAGGGGAAAGTTGACCCCGCTTATTGTGATGGTCAGGTTGGGGTGTGAGTGGTAAACGGAGCCATATACGCAATGACTCAGATAGTCAGGCAGAGGCACAAGATTCGTGGTCCTAGGGAACAAGGCTACTGCTGTTACGATTACCGCGATGAGAACTACGACGATCGCAAGGGTTGTTAGTGCTCTCTGTCTCCGTTTTCTCTTGACGTCCCCGAGAATCTTCTGTTTCCGGGTCTGGGCCTGAGACATCGACGGCGACCTGTACAAAGAGTAGAGTTATTCGAGCAATAATATCTTTCCCGCGGACCTCGAAAAGAGTGAGTATTATGCCTAAGCCCTCGGTCGAGATCATGAGCCTCAAGGCATATTTGAGAAGGCTGATGAGGGATTTTTCCTGCGGGGGTACCAGAGTCAGGTCAAATATCTGACCAAATGGGCGGGTCGCGCCTAGCACGCGCGCGCTACACTCAAGACCCAATACGGCAAGGGCATCGATAAGATTGATGCCTTGGCAAAAACGCGGGTGTGCTATCCCGTGGCGTAGGCCTTCGTGGGTTCGAATCCCACCCCCCGCACCAACCTACCGTAGACGTGAATGCAGTGATTTGCAAGGGTAAGCTCCCACGGTTTTCAAAAAGGAATCAATCCCATTGCGTCACGAATTGTCCTCTATTCCACATGATCTAGCCAGATGACGATAGCTCATTCCCCTATATGCTTCGGCAACGTTTTTCTGCCACATAACCCGCACCTAATTCGAGCATGAGTACCGGGAGGTGTCCATATTGCGGGGCAACGGTGAAAAGAGGACACTTGGGCGGACATGTAGCGAGGGTTCATCCGAGCCGAATTGTGTCTTCGACAAGGACCCCCTCGGTTATGAGAGGCCGTTCTGTCTTTCATAGCCATCGGAAACGTAATGTCGGAATCGTGGGCGGAATCGCGATACTTTCGATCCTCATAATCTCCATCGGACTGAATAGTTCCAGTAGCATGAGTGGTATGAGTCCGAATCCCGGTCCCGGTCCAGCGGGGACGCAAGCGGAATTTGGCTACTTGAGCCAGTCATCTACTCATTGTTCATGGACAGACAGCATGATCATGAACTTGCCGGATAGCACTTACCTTCAAGGAGCGTGTTGCAACGGAATGGCATCTGCTGACTATCAGAGGCAAGTCATGCAACTCCAAAATTATGGTTCGTCCTCGTCGTTTGTAGCTCTAGACCCCTATAACATTCCGGCTCGGGTAGCGAAGGCTGACCTTAGCGCACTTAATTTGGTTCTGACTCCCGACCAGCAGGCCACATTTGACCAAGTATCGAACCTCTCAAAAGAGAACTGGTGTTGTTGTCACTGTTGGGCTTGGGACTTCCACCAGGGGATGGGAAAGATTCTGATTGCTCAGCACGGATTTTCTGCGCAGCAAGTGACTACTCTTGTCGATTTGGAGGATTGTTGCGGTTCTGCTCCTGGTCCAATGAATATGAATTGAGATACTTTTTGGTAGAATCTATCTTGTCCGACCGTTCTCGTCGCTTTTCGCTACTGTGAGTCTGTAACTGACTGGACCCTAGATCTTAGCTGTTTTCGCACTCATACGCGCAAATTTCCTTCCTGCGAGAAATAGAGACTATTACTGCACATCATTTGCATATCAACGGAGACGGGTGCCTAGTGGAGATGTCAAGAACTCACAGGCTTCGGTGCTAAGCTCATACCGTTCATATTACTTGACGACCCTTATTGTTTGAATCTGCTGTAGTTGTGCGCGAATCCCACGTCCCGCACCGATTTATCATGCTACGAATAGAAACATCAAGCGTGACCATTCAAAGTATTGAGGGTAGGGCTCGCTTTGACTTCTCTCCAAGTGACGATCATGACCGGAATGATCACACCTATCATAAACGCTAGAACTATCAAATTCCCAAAATCCAGCGGAATGGTATCTTGTATACCAGTTCGGAAGAGTACTCCCGCGATAATGAATATTATCCCGCCGTAAAATAGGCTGCGTGCTCCTGCTCTTGTGCCGAAGAGCTGGACCCGTTCTGGACCCCACCTCTTCGCGACTTGGAGGACACCTCCAAACACCGAACCGATTGCCAGCAACACGATCAGTGTGCCAAACCCGAATGCTGCCCCAGGCGCGAACCCGAGGTACGCAATAGGCATTGCTGGAACGGCGACCAAATAGATGAAGGTAGTGAACAGCCCCGTGTCGACACCGAACCCGGCGATGAACCCGTGAATCACACACCAGTGTGTGGGGACTCGTCTTGAGACTCCTTTCTCGTCATAATGTGTTCCACCACGAGTACGCAGGAATCGGGCCAGTGGATGCCAAGATGGCAACTTCCCACGTAGTATCAAGTATCCTGCGACAGTCATGGCGAGTCCGACAGCAACGTAGACGAGCGCGTTCAGACCTTCATCGAAGGCGAGATAGCTAGCGAGTGCAAAGTAGACGAGCTGGGCCATGATCGCGCGTTGTAGTGTAAAGGCCGAGGCGAAGAATATGCCCGAGAGCATTCCGCCTCGCCCGGTAGCCGAGCCTACAGAGTAGCTGAAAGTGATTGGCCAGGTGTGCTCGTCTGGAATAACTCCGTGCAGCATTCCAAGCCCAAGAGAGCCTAGCAGAAGAACGATCCATTCCGGGATGAGAGGGATCACAGCACGCGAGGTAAAGATGGAATTATTAAGTATTTTCTGAATTTTAATAACGTTGATATAAGGGAATGGCCGAAAGTTATTACTCGTACGAGGTTAATTGAATGCCCATCGTTAGCGTCTCCCTACCCAGCGAGCTTGTTGATTCTATGGCTGCGATTCAGGAATCCCAAGGATTCGCCGGTAGATCTGACGTGGTGAGAGCTGCAATTCGTCTGTTGCTTTCTGACTCAAGGGAGAAAGCGTCGCTCACCGGCCGAGTAGCTGCGATTCTCGTAGTTACACATGATGAATCGAATGAAGAGCCAATCACTCGGTTGAAGCATACCTTTGATGATATTGTGCGAACACACATCCATAATAAGATAGGTCAAAACAACTGCTTCGAGCTTTTTCTCCTAGAAGGAGAGGGGAAGAAGATAGCCTCGATGACTAGCGCATTCCAGAAAGAGAGAAAGCTGAGAAGTGTCAAGCTTCTAGTGATCTAGGCTAGGGCTAACGAGAGTTCGGGAAGTTATGAATCGTTGCAAAGCGACCAGATCTCATGATGCAAAACCGAGAGTATGATTCACTAAGGTACAGTTTCTATTCAGAAACTCAACGTTCAGCCTGAATGGAAAAGGGCCGCGAAGTAGATTACTAGTAGGCCGAGCGCAAGCAAGAGAGCTATTTTGATCGACTCCTCGGAGCTGGCCAGTTGGGTGTTGTCAAACAACGGGCCAGAGAGCCTTATGGCAGCATAGATCGACGTTCCGGTTCCAAGGGCGTAGTAATAGCTGGTGTTGTAAACCAGGTAATAGCCGCTGGCAGCACCGACAAGTGAGGGAATCACGAACATGATACTCAGCAAGAGAAGATCTCTCAGGTAGCCGGGAGCGCTCCGACTATGCTCCTTGGCGTATGCGCAGTAGCAAGCACCTATCATCATTGGTTCGAGCGCTTTGTGCAAGACGTATGCCACAGCCGCGTTTAATCCTCCACCGGTAGGCCCCGCAAAAGCATCTAGTAATGCTGTGTTGGTTGTCTGGGAGGCAAGTGCGCCGAAGGCCGCCCCCTCGCCTAGCCCATGAATTCCCACCGATGCTGCCACTAACAAAGGAATCGCTAGTCCGTATTTTCCAATCGATAAATGAGGGGAGAAAATATTCCGATTACGATCAACTAAAAAGAACACAATCAGACCGCCTACAAAGAGTCCAACCGTTCCAATCTGGACCAAGCTTGCGGAGAAGGCGTCAACAACATCAAGACTTGCGGCCCCACCGATCGTGTCGACGAAAAACCAGAGAAATATGCCCAGTGCAAAGGCGACTAGATACTTTGACTTCAAGACATTCCCAACCAAGACAATTATGAGCAGCCCAACAAAGGCCGGAATGAGAGTTGCCGCGGTCCACGAGAGGAAGCTATCCGGGAACCCTATCATGGCTAGCCTTGGTGGAGTCGCAATTTGGACTAAAGGGGCTTTGGGCTAGCTATAGCTTAGAGTACCAGATGTAACAGATCGTCCCGAGCAGTGCAAAGGCCAATGAAGGTCCGGCAAGGGTCGCGATAGACCCCAGTGAATCGCCTGCGGGAACTTGTGAAAAGGAAATTGGTGACAACTGTCGGAATGCCTGAATGGCCCATGTCATCGGATTTGACGAGACTATCGGGGCGAGGAAGCTGGGAAACACGCTAACAGGGTAAAAGAGGGCGCTGAGAAAAGACAGGTAGAGTTGAATTGCACTTCTGACGGTGACCCACATTTCTATGCTCGACGAGAAGGCCGAGATAGCCATTGAAAGGCCGACTATTCCCAGCGAGAAGAGGCCGACTATCAGGTAGGCGATGAAGATCTTTGGAGTAAAAAGGATGCCGTAGAGGTAGCATATGACGAGGGTCCCAGGGAACGTCGCGATCACGCTTCTAACAACTCCGCCTAGGACCCTTGAGAAAGCGAGAACCGGCCTTTGCACTGGAAGAGTCAGAAGGTACGATGTCAGGTCTTTGATGTACTTCTCCCGCCAAACATCTCTGCCTGACTGGAATGCGGCAACCATCGCCGTTATGAGGTTCGAGCCGGGTGCGATGAAGAGGAAGTAGTTCGCGCCTTGGCCCGTAACTAGCCGGCCGAAGGTCGCAGCGGTCACAAAGAGGTCAATCGCAAAGTTTGCGAACATTATCGCGACAAGAAACGCGTCGGAGAAGAGAATCCTCACATCTCTCTCGATGATCAGCGGGATTAGTCGCGTATTGCTCAACCGTATATTCCTCCTTCGAGGCGGCGGAAATAGAACGCTGCGCCTAGCCCGAGGAAGATCACGACGAACGCCACTAGCCCTGCTAGGGCAGGAAGGTCTAGCGTGAACCCGACGAGTGACATTCGTGCTGTGTCAGCGGCAAACGAAACCGGCGAAAAGGGGGCGAACAGCGAAACATAGAACGGCATGAAAGCGATCGGGTAGAGAGCTGTGCTTCCCCTTGACACTGCGAGTTCCAGAAGGGCGAGAACTACGTCGAACCTGTTGGCGCTCTTTACGCTCACAGCCACGGTTATTGACATACCAGTAACGCCAAAAGCCAAGAGGAACAGGGAGAGGAGAGCCGTGAGAATCGACAGCGGTTGAGTAAAGCCCCAGACAAAAGCGACGATTAGGAACATCGGTATAGTGTAGATTATTGCTCTCATCGCTCCGCCTAAAGCGCGGCCGATGATAAACTGGCGTCTTGGTATAGGGAGCGTTAGCAGATAATCGAGTACTCCTTCTTCCGCTTCTTCGAAGATATCATATCCGATGACGAATGAGATCGAGGCGATTGTTGCTACCACGCTTCCAACCGCGTAGTATTCGAAGAAGTTGAGCCCTTGAATATGGATGAGTCCACTAATGAGGAAAGCGAAGACAAAGAGCTGTATGATGAAGGCTAGAGCCCGGGTTATGATGATCCAAGGTGTACGGAAGAGAACCGATACGTCTCTGAGAGCCATCTGGAGAATGAGATGGGTGGGTGGCTCCGCGGCCGTGGCAGTCTTACTCAAGCCGCTGTCCAGTGTAGGTGAGGAAGACATCCTCTAGACTAACCTCCTTCAACTTGACGCTTTCGATCTTGAACCCTTGAGTGCTCAGAGTGTCAACTATCTTCGGCAGAAGAAGTGTGCCCGAATTCAGGAAGACCAGGATCTTGTTGTCCTGTTTCTTGACATCATGAACCTCGGGGAACTTGGTCAACATGTCCGGCCTGAATTCGGACCCATCGTTTAGCGTGAGCTCTAACACTTCTCCGCCTTTCACGGTTCCCTTCAACTGCTCCGGTGTTTCACTTGCAACCAGCTTGCCCTTGTTGACGATCGCAACTCTCTCCGAGAGACGTTCAGCCTCGTCCATCATGTTCGTGGCAACAATAACAGTCGAACCCTCGTCTCTCAGTTGGCGGATCATCTTCCAGACCAGCAACCTGCTCGGAACGTCGAGGAAAGCTGTGGGCTCGTCAAAGACCGCTATGCTTGGCCGCTGAACAAGTATCTTCGCATCCTCCACCTTCTTCTTCATCCCTCCACTCATCAACCAAGTTCGCTTCTTGCGTGACTCCCAGAGGTCGAGAGCTTTCAATGCCTCCTCGACTCTCCTTCTCCGCTCGTCCTTGTCAAGCGTCGTGGTCATCTTGAGGTGCCAATTCAACACCTCGAACCCGCTCAGGATACCATCCACACGTGGGTCCTGGAACGCGATTCCGATGAGCCTCCTGACCTCGTTAGGATGTTTCACAACGTCAAAGCCGTTGACCGTTATCGTCCCGCTCGTGGGGCGATAGACCGTTCCCATCATAAGCATCAGAGTCGTTTTTCCAGCACCGTTCGGACCCAGAAGCCCCAGGATCTCCCCATCCTTGATGGTGATCGAGAAATCCTTGACGGCGTCAAGGTTGCCGAAACGCTTTCCAGTTCTCTCAAACGTTATCATGGACAATCCGTCCTAGATTGTGAAACCGCTGGGAACACGAGCACGCAGTTCGTTCAGCGAGCCCAACAAAGCCGGATAAAAACCCGCGACTCTCCTGCTCACGCTTTTGAAGAAGCCCGAGGCGAGGTTCGGCCAAGATGGACTTCACAAGAACGGTTCTCAGCCGCAGAATGATTCGAGCCTTCAAGCCAGACCCTGTGCCCAAACAGAAGATAGATCGGATCCTCTCCATCGCGCAACATTATCCCAGCGCCGGGTATAGTCAAGAGGTTGCATTTGTCGTCGTAACCGACAAAGAGAGACGAAAGAGAATACGCGAGCTAAGGGATCTGAAAAGTGAAGCACCGGTTCTATTGATACCGTGCGTCAGCGAGAAGGCTGTCCACGATCGATATCATGAACCTGACAAGATCCGCTCGGGCGGAAAGGAGATCGACTGGCCTGTCCCGTTCTGGTACTTCGACGTCGGATGCAGCTGCATGCTAGTATTCCTCGCAGCTGCAAATGAAGGCCTCGCAGCTTCCTTCGCGGGCAGCGTTGGAATCTTCAAACCAGGAATCCTGAGAAAGGAACTATGTATACCCGAACACTACGAGCCCGTCGGCGTTCTATCGCTAGGCTATCCAGACTTAGCAAGCGAGGTTCCCTCGCCATCGTTGAAACGAGGAAGACGACCAGTGAGAGATTTCGTCCACTACGAGAAATGGTGATGTCGCTCACGATCGGGTAAGGTTTGGGCAATCTTCAATTGACGGCGCTTTGTATATCGTAGTACAGCCTTCTGTTTGTTTTTCCTTTGTTCTCCAGCCTCAGCAGCTGGATTTGCCCAATCTCTTTGAGATGGGACACGTGCAGTCCTCCGTCGGCCTGACGATCAACGCCTTCGATCTCGACGATTCTAAGTTGGGCTTCAGCTGGTGGCGCGGCCTCGGCAAGTTTCACCATGTCCGGGAGCTTGAGGGCTTCTTCTCGTTTCAGAAAGTATGTCTTGACCGGTGCGTCTTTTCTGATAAGTTCGTTTGCTTCTGTCACGTATCCTTCGATCTGGGTTCGGTCGAACGATTCAAGGTTGAAGTCCATTCTAGACCGTTCCGCGTCTATCTGGTTCCCGGTTATTCTACAGTTGGCTCGCGAATAGAATAGAGAGCTGAGAAGGTGGCCGGCTGTATGCATCTTCATCAGTCGATGTCTCCTTTCCCAATCGACCTGTCCCTTCACCTTGTCTCCCGGTTTCAGAGATGGTGGAGATTCTAGTGTGTGGAGTATTTTGTTGTCAGTTTTTGTTGTCTCTTGGACCCTTGACGCGTTCAGGGTCCCGGTATCGCAGGCTACACCACCACCTCGCGGGTAGAACAGGGTCTGGTCCAGAACAACCGCTTGCCCTTCGACTGAAACCACATTGGCGACGAATTCTTTGGAGTAGGGTTCTTCCCAGTACAGCTTCCTCGTAATGGATAATCTCCCCAGACGATTATGGTACAGCAGCGGACGGCTTTACGACCGGTGCCTCTTTGGTGTTATTTGACTGGTTGTAAACTTCCTGAGCTTCCCTGACAGTAGCTCCTCCGTGAACTATTTCCCGAATCGCCTTGATCATCGGCACGGGGTGCTCGGACTGCCAGATGTTCCGTCCCATGTCAACCCCCACAGCTCCTTGTTGAATCGCGTCGTGGGCGAGCTGAAACGCATCAATCTCCGTCTCAAGCTTGGGCCCTCCAGCTACAACCAGAGGCACGGGGCATCCCTTGACGACTTTCCCAAAATCCTCGCAGTAGTATGTTTTGACAAAATGGGCACCGAGTTCAGCGGCGATTCTGCAAGCCAGCGCAAGATAACGCGCGTCCCGTTTCTCCAACTCCTTGCCCACAGCAGTAACAGCTAGAACAGGAATCCCGTGTTCCTCGCCCTCGTTGACAAGCTTGCCAAGGTTCGTCAATGTCTGATGCTCGTGGGCTGTACCAACGAAGATCGAGAGGGCCATTGCCGTTGCGTTCAACCGGACTGCGTCGAGGATAGAAGTCGTGATCGCCTCGTTTGTTAGAGAGTCTCCGATTATGCTAGCTCCACCGGAAACTCGAAGGACAATGGGAACGTTTGATCTAGGATCGACAGAGGTTCGCAACACTCCTCGCGTACACATTATCGCATCTGAATAATCCAGAAGCGGCTCGATCGTCTTCCGAGGCTCCTCCAGCTTGCGAGTGGGACCCATGAAGTATCCGTGGTCCACGGCAAGCATCACAGTTCGAC
>WNGG01002886.1_pt1 | contig 24648 bp, 22 predicted proteins | sample 5400661 | NCBI WGS metagenome assembly WNGG01 (sample SAMN13153372, study PRJNA577476) | soil metagenome | isolation source: 100 cm soil or saprolite under Garry oak tree replicate 1 | place: USA:California | collected 2016-06-15
TTGTGGGCGCAAACGGCATGGGCACAAAACATTTTTTGGGCAGCGGCCGTTGTTTGCGCGTGGATCGCTGCTTATAGAGTATGGAAACCAGAGAGAAATAAGGTAATCGAACTAACTGAAAAATTGACCCCAAAATCAGCGTCATTTATGATCCAAGTAAACCACCATGCCGAAGCGTAAGCCTATTTGGAGATCGTCGAAACGGTATGGTATACCGGATCGAAGTGGAAAATTTCAGTGAAGAAGATATTATCGATTGTGAGGGATATTTGACAGAAATTGCGTTCGATGATGAATCTTCTGAATTAGGCAGCATGTATCTCACTTGGTCTTCGGAGCCGACCCCGACTACCAAAATCGTTTTGAAGAAGGGCGTTAGAAGACATCTTGATTTGCTAGTAATTTATGAGGATAGCCAAATTCGCATTATTTCGCCGACATGGCCTCCGTTCAATAGGCAGAACTTTTTTGATCGCCATGGTAACTATCGTTTTTCTGTCGTTATCGGAGGACGGGCCAGGACCTTGCCGCCATATAAGTTGCGGCTGGCCTTCACTGGAGATTGGCAGAGTTCAACTATGGAGACGGCCTGATGTCGGTTGGTAAGTATTTCAGCCTCGAAGAAGCCCGCAAGACAGGGAAACTTGATCGCTTTGCGAAAGAGCACCCATCGGAAACTGACCGTGATCGTTTCAATAGGCTTCTAGACGCTATGTCGCGAGGCGTTTTAGAAGCAAAGGAAACATCGCGTTCTGATCGTCCCGTAAATTCCAGCGGAACTCGGCGAGGTACTTAGCAAGATGTCGTTTCGATACATGCACGTGTGTTCCTTTGATCGAACGCTTCAGCAGCGACCAGAAGCCTTCAAGGTTATTGGTGTGGTGCATGCCGCGTACCCATTCGTCTTTCGCGTGATTGACCGCGCCATGGTCATAACCGAGTCGCGCCAGCTTCGCATAGGATTTCAATTCGTCCGTCGAAACTGTGGAACCCTTCCGCACGTTGGCGACAATGTGCGGTTCAAGCGTTGTGCGGCGGACATTCTCGACGATTCGCGTCATCACATCGCCATCGCGTTCCAGCATTCCGAATACGACGGTCTTGCCGGGAGCGCCGCGCCCGCGTTTGCCACCAGAACGCTTCCCGCCGATCATCGTTTCGTCGGCCTCAACGTGCCCCGAAAGCTGATCGTCGCCATCCACAAAGCCGAGGTACTTGCGAATTTCATGGCCCATGCGCCATGCCGTTTTGTAGTTCACACTAAGTTGGCGTTGCAACTCCTTCGCCGGAACACCATGGCGGGTCGTGGTGAACAGATACATCGCATAGAACCACTTTTGCAGCGGTGTGTGCGAATTATAGAATGGCGTTCCAACCATCGGATGAATGTGTTCGCCGCATTGGCAGGTATAAGCGGGCATCTTCGAGAGTTTGTGAAACTTGCCTATCTCGCCGCAGCGTGGACACTTGAAACTTGCCCCGTAGCGCAGCTTGAAAAGGTGTTCCAGGCAGGCGTCGTCGTCCGGGAACATTCGCATAAAATCCTGGATTGTCAGCGACTTGGCCATAGCCGTCTCCCATTCCTAGGAGGAATATAGCATGGCCGGTTACATACGTCAAGTGGTCCATCGCCTAACTATTTTCCATTCCGCCAACGCAACAACAAAAATCGCCGTCACGGCAGCGCGAGAGGACACTCATGAGGCTCAACATCAACGGCAAGGTTCGCGACGTGCAGGCGGAGCCCGACACGCCGCTCCTGTGGGTCATCCGCGAGCACGTCGGCCTGACCGGCACCAAGTACGGCTGCGGCGTCGCCCAATGCGGCGCCTGCTCGGTGCACCTCAATGACGAGGTGACGCGCTCGTGCTCGATCCGCGTCGGCGACGTGAAGCCGACCGACCGCATCGTCACCATCGAGGGCCTGTCCGCCGCGAGCTCGCATCCGGTGCAGAAGGCGTGGGCGGCGCTCGACGTGCCCCAGTGCGGCTATTGCCAGTCGGGCCAGATCATGGCCGCCGCCGCGCTGCTCAAGCGCAAGCCGAAGCCGACCGACGCGGACATCGACGCGGCGATGACCAACATCTGCCGCTGCGGCACCTATCAGCGCATCCGCGCCGCCGTGCACATGGCCGCGGGGAACGCGGTCCGCAGCGGGTCGACCGCGCCCGTCAACGGCAAGTCCGCACGAGCCTAGGGAGTGCGCCCGTGAAAAAGATCACCCGCGGCAATGCCCGGAAAATCTCGCGCCGCAGCTTCGTCGTGGGCTCGGCGGCAGCCGGCGGCGGCCTCGCGCTCGGACTGAGCCTGCCGCTCGCCATGACGGCGGCGCACGGCGCCAACGGCGGCGCCGAGATCAACGCCTGGGTCCTGGTCAAGCCGGACGACACCTGCGTGATCCGCGTCGCCCGCTCGGAGATGGGGCAGGGGACGCACACCGGCCTCGCCCAGCTGGTCGCCGAGGAACTGGAGTGCGACTGGAAGAAGGTGGCGATCGAGGCGATCACGCCCGGCCAGAACCTCGCGCGCAAGCGCGTGTGGGGCGAGATGGGCACCGGCGGCAGCCGCGGCATCCGCACGTCGCAGGACTATGTCCGCCGCGGCGGCGCCGTCGCGCGCACCATGCTGCTGCAAGCGGCGGCCGAGCAATGGAAGGTGCCGGTGGGCGAATTGACGGTGGCGGACGGCGTCATCACCCACGCGGCCTCCCGGCGCTCGACCAGCTACGGCAAGGTCGCCGAGGCGGCCGCGAAGATTTCTCCGCCGGACCCGAAGAGCATCGTGCTCAAGGACCCGAAGAGCTGGAAGATCGCCGGCAAGCCGATGAAGCGGCTCGACACGTCCGACAAGCTCAACGGCAGCAAGCTCTACGCGATCGACGTCAAGCTGCCCGGCATGCTGTGCGCGGCGATCAAGGACTGCCCGGTGTTCGGCGGCAAGGTCAAAGGCTACGACGAGGCGAAGATCGCTGGCCTGCCGGGCGTCAAGCGCGTCGTCAAGGTGAAGGAGAGCGCGGTCGCCGTGGTCGCCGATACCTGGTGGCGCGCAAAGGCGGCGCTCGAGGCCCTGCCGATCGTGTGGGACGAGGGGCCGAACGCCTCCGCCTCGGACGCGACCATTGCGGCGCACCTTTCGGAGGGTCTCACCGCCGAGACGACCAACGGCGGACGGCAGAACGGCGATGCCCGCAAGGCGATCGCCGAGGCCGCCAAGAAGGTCGAGGCGGTCGCGACGGTGCGCGTCTCCGCCGACAAGGCCGAGGTGTGGGTGCCCTCGCAGAACTCGGAAGCCTCGCTGGCGGCGCTGTCGGAAGCCTCCGGCGTGCCACTGGCAAAATGCGAGGTCTACCGCCACGACCTCGGCGGCGGTTTCGGGCGGCGCGGCGGTACCCAGGACTACGTCCACCAAGCGGTCGCCATCGGCAAGGAGTTTCCCGGCGTCCCGGTCAAGCTGATCTGGAGCCGCGAGGAGGACATGGCGCACGACTTCTTCCGGCCGGTCTCCCAGTGCCGCATGGCCGCTGGGCTCGACGCCGACGGCAATCTCGTCGGCCTGCACATTCGCCTGTCCGGTCAGTCGATCAACGCCTGGCTCAATCCGGCGGCCATCGTCGGCGGTCGCGACGAGCGCCAGCTGCAGGGCCTGTCGGACAAGCCGGGCGACGCCCAGCTCGGCTACGACGTGCCGAACCTCGCGATCGAATACGCCATGCGCAACACCCACGTGCCGGTCGGCCCGTGGCGCGGCGTCAACACCAACCAGAACGCCGTCTACACCGAATGCTTCCTGGACGAGGTGGCGCGCGCGGCCGGCAAGGACCCGCTCGAATTCCGCCGCCTGCTCATGAAAAACCATCCGAAGCACTTGGTGGTGCTGGAGGCGGCGGCGGCGCGCGCCGACTGGGGCAAGCCACTGCCGGCGGGCGTCCATCGCGGCATCGCGCAGTTCATGGGCTATGCCAGCTACTCGGCGGCGGTCGCCGAGGTGTCGGTGAGCGCCAACGGCAAGGTCAAGGTCCACCGCATGGTGCTGGCGCTCGATTGCGGCCACGTGGTCAATCCCGATCAGATCGCCGCGCAGGTCGAGGGCTCGGTCGCCTTCGGCCTCACCGCGGCGTTCTACGGCGAATGCCCGGTCAAGGACGGGCGCATGGCCTCGCTCAACTTCGACACCTACGAGATCATGCGTCTTGCCGAGATGCCGAAGGTCGAGACGGTGCTCGTGCCGAGCCACGACTTCTGGGGCGGGGTGGGCGAGCCGACCATCTCCGTGGTGACGCCGGCGGTGCTCAACGCCATCCACGCCGCCACCGGCAAGCCCGTGCGCAGCCTGCCGCTGAAGAACGTGAAGCTGGTGTAGCTCTCAACGACGCGAAGCCTCGTCCTGAGGAGCCACGCGTAGCGTGGCGTCTCGAAGGACGGCCACAGGCTCGTTTGCTGCCATGGTTCGAGACGCGTCGCCTCGCGACGCTCCTCACCATGAGGGCGGAGAATGTGTCTACGCCCTCGCGGTCGGTTCCTCGATCGGCTCGACGCAGGCGAACAGCTCGATCCCCGGCTTGCGCATCACCAGGATGAGCAGGGCGCCCGCGCCCAATCCGCCGATATGCGCCCACCAGGCTACATCCTCGCCCGAATGCTTGATCACTTCCCAGATCTGCAGCAGCACCCAGAAGCCGAGCACCCAGTAGGCGTCGAGCGCCTTGGGGATGATGAAGAAGATCAGCACCTCGATCTTGGCGCACGGACGCAGCATGAGATAGGCGGCGACGATGCCGGCGATCGCGCCCGAGGCGCCGACCAGCGGCACCGCCGATTGCGCCTCGATCAGGCCGTGCACCAGCGCGCCGCATATGCCGCACAGCAGATAGAAAACGAGGAAGCGCGCATGGCCGACCGCGTCTTCGATGTTGTCCCCGAACACCCACAGGAACAGCATGTTGCCGATGATGTGCTCCCAGCCGTCGTGCACGAACATGTAGGTGAGGATTGAGAAGGTGCCGGCGAAGCTCGCGCCGAAGCCGGGATCGTGGAAGAACGCGTCGGGCACGAATCCGGCGGTCTTGACGAAGATCGCGTCGGTCTGCGGCGCGAGGCCCAGCTCGAAGAAGAAGACGAGAACGTTGACGGCAATGAGACCGTAGGTGACGAACGGGACGCCATCCCCTTCCAGCGGATCCTGGTCGTAGAGCGGAATAACCACGTCGCTTCGCTCCAGTCGTCAGTAATCAGTGGTCAGTAATCAGAAGACCTGCCTCGTGTCCAGCAGCCATTTTCTGATTACTGATTACTGATCACTGACTCCTGATCACCTGGCATCGAGGCGCTTGAGCTTCTCCAGCTCGGGGAACGGCTGATAGGCGACGGCGCCGCATTGCTCGGCGGTGGCTTCGCGCAATTGGTTGAGGCGTCCGCCGTAATAGATGGCGATGTTGTCCTGGCTGCCCTGGTAGCGGCCCTCGGAATTGCGCGCATTGTAGCGCACGCACACGGCATAGCGGCTTTCCGTCCCGAAGGTCCTGAGCGCCGGCTCGGTGACGTAGGCGGCGCGGACATTGGTCGGGTCCGAGAGCTGGACGCGCAGATAGCTCAGGAGCTCGTTCCTGTAGTCGGCCGGGAACCTGTTGGGATCGACGTTCCATGCGTCGCTCGCCTTGCCGAAGGCCGGCAGGTCGCCGAGGCCGCCGCCGCTGCAGCCGGCGAGCGCGAGCGCGGCAAGGGCTGCCAGCAAGGCTAGTCCGCGCGTCGGATGATGAAGGCACACGATATCGACTTTTCGTTCAGCCGCCCGAGCGAAGGCCCTCGCATGAGCCGGCAATGCTAATCGAGAACCGCCTGCAGCGCCACGGCTCGACCTCGCCACAGCGCGGTCCGGCGCGCGGCGCATCGATGTGCTAGCCTGCGCAGTGCTGGTGCCCGCCGGGCAAGAACCACATGCCGCGCACAGGCCTCATCGGCGCGATTCTGATGGCCGCCATCGTCCTGGTGGCCGGCCTCATCGTCCTTGGGCTGATCGGCGATTTCCTGGTCGATTGGGTGTGGTTTTCCGCGGTCGGATACCGGGACGTCTTCTGGACCATGCTGGCCGCCAAGGGCGCGGTTTTCGCCGCGACCTTCCTCGCCTCCGCCGCGGTCCTGTGGGTGAACGGCTGGCTCGCGTCGCGCCGGTCGGCGCATTGGCGCGCCCCTCGCCCGGTGGTCGACTGGCGCTCCACCGGCGTGCGCACCTGGCCCGAGCTCCTGGCGGTGATCCGCGATCACCTGCCCCGCCACGTGCTGATCGCGGCGAGCGCCTCGATCGTCGCCGCCCTGGTCGCCGCCGGCGAGACGGGCAACTGGGACGTGGTGCTTCGCTTCCTCTATCAGGTGCCGTACGGCGAGAGCGATCCGCTGTTCGGCCGCGACATCGGCTTCTACCTGTTCTCGCTCCCCGCGTTCCTCATCGCCAAGAAATGGATGCTGGCGACGCTGGTCCTGAGCGCGCTCCTCGTCGGCGGCCTGTACTGGCTCAGCGGCGACATCGAGATCGATCAGCATCGCCGCTTCATATCGCCCGCGGTCATCGCGCACGGCTCCGTCCTGCTCGGTCTCTACTTCGCGATAAAAGTCTGGTCCTACGTGCTCGACCAATATCTCCTGCTCTACGGCGACAACGGCGTGGTGGTGGGGGCGAGCTTCACCGACGTGCACGTGGCGCTGCCCGTGCTCTACGGGCTCGCCGCGCTTGCGGCCATTGCCGCGCTGGCATGCTGGACCAATTTTGCGCCGCGCACCTACCGGATTCCCATCGCGGCGGCCGTATTGCTGTTCGCGACCTCGCTCATCGCCGGCGACATCGTGCCGGCGCTGTTCCAGCGCGTCTATGTCAAGCCGAACGAGCTCGAGCTCGAAAGCCCCTACATCGCGCGCAACATCGCGCTCACGCAGGCGGCCTACAACCTGCGCCAGGTCACGGTCAGATCCTTCGACGTGGAGGAAAGCCTGACCGCGCAGACGCTCGCCGCCAACCAGGCGACCATCGACAACATCCGCCTGTGGGACTGGCAGCCGCTGATGGCGACCTACAAGCAGATGCAGGAGATCAGGACCTATTACAAATTCCACGACGTCGACATCGACCGCTACTGGCTCGACGGCACCTACCAGTCGGTGATGCTCTCGGCGCGCGAGCTGAAATCCGCGCTGCTGCCGGCGAATGCACAGACCTGGGTCAACCGGCACGTGTTGTTCACCCACGGCAACGGCGTGATCATGAGCTCGGTCACCCGCAAGAGCGGGGAGGGGCTGCCGGTGTTCCAGCTGCAGAACATTCCGCCGGTCGCGACCGGCGGGCCCGAGGTCAGGGAGCCGCGCATCTACTACGGCGAGGAAACCGAGGGCTACGTCATCGTCAAGGGGAGCACGCCGGAGTTCGACTATCCGAGCGGCAAGGACAACGTCTACGCGGCCTATGCCGGGACCGGCGGGGTGCCGGTCGGCGGGCTGGCGCGGCGGCTGCTGTTCGCCTGGTATTTCGAGGACCTCAACATCCTGCTCAGCGGCTACATCACGCCCGACAGCCGCGTCATGTTCCGGCGCGCGATCCAGGAGCGCATCCGCACGATCGCGCCGTTCCTGCGGCTCGACCACGACCCCTACGTCGTGGTCAGCGACGGCCGGTTGTTCTGGATGCAGGACGCCTACACCGCCAGCAGCTATTTTCCCTATTCCCAGCGGATGGCCGGCGAACGGCTCAACTACATCCGCAACGCCGTCAAGGTGGTGATCGACGCTTATAACGGGACGGTCGACTTTTATCTGGCCGACGCCGCGGACCCCATCGCGGCGACCTATGGGCGCATCTTTCCCGGCCTGTTCAAGCCGCTCGCGTCGATGCCGGCCGACCTGCAGAAGCATATCCGCTACCCGGAAGACCTGTTCCGCATCCAGGCCGAGCTCTACCGCGCCTATCACATGGACACACCCGAGGTGTTCTACAATCGCGAGGACCTCTGGCAATTCCCGAGCCAACCGAAGGACCCGAGCCAACCGAAGGACGCGCCGGAGCCCAAGATGATCCCGTACTACATCGTCATGCGCCTGCCGGGCGAGCCGCAGGCCGAGTTCTTTCTCATGCTGCCGATGGTGCCGATCCAGCGCGAGAACATGATCGCGTGGCTCGCCGCGCGCTGCGATCAGCCGAACTACGGCAAGCTCATCGTCTACGCGTTCCCCAAGGACAAGCTGGTGTACGGGCCGTTCCAGATCGAGGCGCGGATCAATCAGAACACCCAGATCTCGCAGCAGCTGTCGCTGTGGAACCAGATGGGCTCGCGGGTGATCCGCGGGCATCTGATCGTGATCCCGATCGAGAACTCGATCCTCTACGTGTCGCCGCTCTATCTGCGCGCGGAGAGCGGGCAGTTGCCCGAGCTCAAGCGGGTGATCGCCGCCTATGGCGACCGCGTCGTCATGGAGGAAACCCTCGCCGAGGCGCTTGCCGCCCTGTTCAAGGAGCCGGCCGTGGCGTCCTCAGTCGTCGGGACCGCGCGCGAAAAAAGTCCGCCGGTGGGCGGCGCGGCCGCCGGCGCGCGCGGCGCGCTCGAGCATTACCAGCGGGCCCTGGAGCGCCTCAAAGCCGGCGACTGGGCCGCCTTCGGCGGCGAACTCGATCAGCTGCGGTCAGCGTTGGAGGAGATGGAGAAGGGGCGGTAGCGTTCCCCGGGCGCAGCGCAGCACGAAGTGATGCGCTGCAGACCCGGGGTCCAGAGTTTTATGGACAACCTGGGTCCCGGATCAGCGGTGCACCGCTCCGAGGGCCCGTCGCGAAGGCGCGACCGGGCCTCTTCGCGCTGCACCGCATCCGGGACACCCCCTTCATCAAATCCCCAGATAATTCGACTTGACGGTGTCGTTGGCCCACAGCTCCTCCGGGCGGGCGGAGTAGACCACCTGGCCCTTGCTCATCACGTGCACGTAGTCGACGAGCTTGAGCGCCAGCGAGGCGTTCTGCTCGACCAGCAGGATGGAAAGGCCCTCCGCCTTGAGCTTGGCGATCGCCTCCCACACCCCCTGGATGATGATGGGCGCGAGGCCCTCGGAGGGCTCGTCCATGATCAGGCAATCCGGATTGGTCATCAGCCCGCGGCCGATCGCCAGCATCTGCTGCTCGCCGCCCGACAGGGTCTTGGCGCGCTGGCTGCGCCGTTCCTTGAGCCGCGGAAACAGCGCGTAGACGCGCGCCAGCGTCCAGCCGTGGCGGTCGATCCCGCGCGCGGCGACCAGCAGATTTTCCTCGACGCTGAGCGAGGGAAACACGCGCCGGCCCTGCGGCACCAGCCCCATGCCGCTGCGGATGGTCTCGAACGAGGACACGCGGGTGATGTCGGTTCCCTTGAAGAGGACGCGTCCGCGGCGCGGCCGGTTGAAGCCGACGATCGAGTTCACCAAGGTCGACTTGCCCACCCCGTTGCGCCCGAGGAGGCCGAGGATCTGCCCCTGCTCGAGGGAGAGCGACAGGCCCTGGAGCACATAGGCGTCGCCGTAGAACGTGTGGATGTCCTCGACTTCCAGGATCGCCATGGATCACGCCGTCCCCAGGTAGATTTCCTGCACCTTCTCGCTGCGCCGGATCTGCTCGGTGGCGCCCGCCTCCACCACCTCGCCGAAATGCAGGACGGAGATATGCGCCGCCACGTCGAACACCACGTCCATGTCGTGCTCGATGAGCAGGATGGCGAGGTTCGGGTCTAGCCGTGCGAGGAATTTCGCCATCTCGGCGGATTCGCCGGACGATAGGCCGGCGGCCGGCTCGTCGAGCAGCAGGATTTTCGGCTCGCTGGCGAGGCCGAGCACGATCTCGAGCTGGCGCTGCTCGCCGTGCGACAGGTGCCGCACCTCGACGTCCTGGCGGTCGAGGAAACCGGCGTGCTCCAGCAGGCGGCGCGCCGTGGCGTAGGCGTCGCCATAGGAGGAGAGCGGGCGCCACATCACGAATTTGCGCGGGCTCAAGCCCTCGACCGCCAACAGCACGTTGTCGAGCACGGTCAGCCCCGGGAACAGGCTGGTGATCTGGAACGTGCGCGCCATGCCAAGCGCGGTGCGGCGATGGCTCGGCCACGCGGTGACGTCGCGGCCGAACAGCAGCACGTGTCCGGAGGTCGCCGGCAGGATGCCGGTGATGACGTTGAACAGGGTCGTCTTGCCGGCGCCGTTCGGGCCGATGATGGCCTTGCGGTCGCCCGCGTGCACGGCGAGGTCGACCTCGCGCACTGCGCGCAGGCCGCCGAAGCTCTTGCACAGGCCTTTGAGCTCGAGGACCGGCTGCATCGTGCTCTCACGGGCCGCGTGTCCCGGATGCGGTGCAGCGCGCAGGCTCGCCATCGCGCGTTGCGCGATGGCGATGCCGGAGCGGTGCACCGCTGATCCGGGACCCAGGTCTCCCTTGAGATCTGGACCCCGGGTCTGCAGCGCACCGGTTCGCGCTGCGCTGCGCCCGGGGCACGGCTGCACTCACTCGCAATATTTGCACGGGGGGAATTCGCGACTGTAGACCGGCTGCTTGAGGAACTCCTCCTTGCCGTACGTCCAGAACTGGCCGACCGCCGGGTAGGTCTTGATCACCGTGTTCCACAGCTCGTCCTTATCGTAGCCGAACATCTTCTTCTTCTCGACCTTCTTGATGTAGATGTTGTGCACCGGGTTCCGGAACTCGTCGAGATAGACCGGCCCGCGCGGGGCATCCACCTTCACCTTGGATATAAGCGCGACGAACTGCTCGGTGCCCGGCCACTTGCCGCCCGCCTGCTTCATCGCCTCGTCGATCATCTGGGCGGTGGTGTAGTTGCTCTCGGAGAAATAGGATGGGACCTTGCCGTATTTCTCGCGGTACTTCTTCACGAACGCCACGTTCCTCGGCGTGTCGAGCGCGGCGCTGTACTGCAGCGCGGACACGTGGCCGATCACCTCGTCGCCCATGGACGGAAGAGCGAACTCGTCGTAGCTGGTGCCGCCGCCGATCACCGGCTTGCTGATGCCGGCCGCCGCCAGCTGCTTGGGGAATTGCAGCGACATCGGCCCGACCATCAGCGTGAAGATGGCGTCCGCGTCCTGCTTGATGGTCGGAATGAACGGCCCGAAGTCGATCGTCCCGAGGGGCGGCCAAATTTTCTGGATGATCTTGCCGCCGCAATCCTCGAACGATTTTTGGAATCCGCCGACGGTCTCGTAGCCGAACGCGTAGTCGGCGGCGATCACCGCGACGCGCTTGTATCCCTGCTCGCACGCCCACTTGCCGAATGGATGCGTCGGCTGCGAGCTGGTCCAGCCGGTGCGCACCAAGTACGGATACTTGGCGCTCTCGCGCTGGGTCAGGTCGTCGGCCGCCGGGATCGACGGGAGGTAGACGGTCTTCTCGCGCGTGGACACCGGCGCGATGGCGTATCCGCTCGAGGCCAGCACGCCGCCCACGAACATGTGGACCTTGTCCTGGCGAATCACTTTTTCCGCCTTGAGCACGCTGACCTGCGGCTTCGCCTGCTCGTCCTCCAGGATGTACTTGACGGTGGCGCCGCCGAAGCCGCCCTTCGCCTCCTCGAGGTACATCTCGAAGCCGTTGGTCATGTCCTTGCCCACCTGGGCGAACGGTCCGGTCAGCGGGGCCAGCATGCCGATGCGCAATTCGTCGGCGGAGGCGCCGGCCGGCGCAAGGCTCATCCCGAGCGCCAGGGATGCGATCAACAGCGGAGCGTGCGTCGTCGGTTTCGTCATCGCGGTTCCCTTGATCATGAGTCGTCCTTTCCTTGTCACGGCGGCGCCGCCGCCAGAGTCTGTGCCGCTGCCGGCGCGGGCGCGGCGCGCCGTTGCTTGAGCAGCGCCGGGATGCTCATCAGGCCGCCCGGCAGATAGAGGATGGCGAGCACGTAGACCCCGCCCAGCGCATACTGCCACCACGGCACCAGCGTGCTCAGGTATTCGCGCAGGAACAGCACGACGCCGGCGCCGATGGCGCCGCCCACCAGCGTGCCCGAGCCGCCCAGCACCACCATCAGCAGCGCGTCGACCGACGTGGTGAGGACCACGTCCTCGGGCGACACGTGACCGTTGGTCGTCGCCCACAGCACGCCGGCGAGCCCGCCGAACCCGCCGGCAATGATGAAGGCCACGTATTTGTGCAGCCAGGTGTTGTACCCGAGGATGCGCATGCGCACCTCGCGCTCCCGAATGCCCTCGAGGCTTCGCCCGAACGGCGATTTGACCAGGACGTAGAGTATACCCAAGGAGGCGACGAAGAAACCGAACACCACCCAGAACCAGGTGATGTCGTCGGCGAGCCGGATGCCGAATTCCGGCCGCCCGGGCAGGTTGAGGCCGTTGTCGCCGCCGGTGAGCGAGTTCCAGCGGTAGGCGAGGCCCCACACGCATTGCCCGAGCGCCAGCGTGATCATCAGGAAATAGACGCCGCTCGCCCGGATGGCGAACAGGCCGAAGAACGCCGCCGTTGCCGCGCCGAGCAGGGCGCCGAGCACGACCACCAGCCAGAAGCCCAGGCCCAGGCCGAACTGGTATTTCGTGGCGAGGATGGCGGCGAGGTAGGCGCCGACGCCCAGATAGGCGGCCTGGCCGAGCGACGGCAGGCCGGCGAAGCCGAGCAGGATGTCGAGGCTCATGGCCAGGATGGCAAGCACCAGCGCCCGCGTGATCAAGAGGATCACGAACGAATTCGTGTAGGGGGCCACCAGCGCCAGCGCGACCAGCACGGCGATGACGATCGCGATTTTGTATCGCGTGGTCATCGGCGGCTGCGCCCCGGATGCGATGCAGCACGAAGCGAAGCGAAGTGGTGCATCGCTGATCCGGGGCCCAGGTTGTCCGAAGGCTCTGGACCCCGGGTCTGCGGCGCATCGCATCGCAAGTCGGATGTATCCGACATGGGACAATCAAATGAGTGCCGGAAGTCGGGTATACCCGACTTCCGGTGCGCTGCACTGCGCCCGGGGAACGGACCGCTCGGTCGGCGCATCATTCCCTCCCGAACAGGCCCGTCGGCTTGACCGCCAGCAGCAGGGCCATGGGCGCGTAGAGCGTGAAGTACGAAATCTCCGGGAACAGCGCCTTGCCGAAATTGTCGGCGAGCCCGACGATCAGCGCGCCGATCGCCGCCCCGGTGAGGCTGCCCATGCCGCCGATGATGACCACCGCAAAGGCGATGGGCAGGATCTGGAAGTCGAGCCCCGGATAGATGCCGAGGAATGCGCCGCCGATCACGCCGCCAAGCGCCGCGAGCGAGGCGCCCAGCGCGAAGATGAACATCGATATGCGCGAGGTGTCGATGCCGACCCCGGCGGCCATCTGCGCGTCGTCCACGGTCGCCCGCACCGCCGCGCCCATCCGGGTCTTTTCCATGGCCAGCCACAGCGCAAGCCCGATCGCCGCCGCCATCGCGATCATGAACAGCCGGTAGGCCGGCAGGTAGATGCCGCCGACCACGATGCTGCGCGTGAGCGCCGCGGGCGGGGTGATGTCGAGGTTGTCGCCGCCCCAGATGTCGAGCGCCGCCTGCTGGAACAGGAAGGCGAACCCGACGGTGAGCAGCACTTGGCGCAGCGGGTCGAACCCGAGCGCGCGGAGGAAGATGCGCTCCATCAGGAGGCCGAGAATGGCGATCGCCAGCGCGGCCGCCGGCAGCGCCAGCGCCCACGAGCCCGTGCTCCAGATCACCGAAAGCGCGACATAGCCGCCGAGCAGGAAGTAGGAGCCGTGCGCGAGGTTGACGATGCGCATGACGCCGAAAATGAGAGAAAGGCCGCTGCCCAGCAGGAACAGCAGCGCGCCGTAGGACAGGCCGTTGAACGTCTGCAGCAGCCAGAATCGCGCGTCCACGGCCTCTTCCCCTCGCGAAGCGGCATTCTCGGCTGACCTGCGCATGGGAATCAACCGTCGTCGGATGGATCGAGGCAAACCCATCCTGCGGTTTGCGCGGTACGGAGTTCTCGCCCGTCAGTCCATGTCGGCCAGATACCGCGCGACTGCGTGGGCGATCGGCTGGCCGGTATTTGCCTCATAGAACGAAAAGGCGGGGCAGGGGTTCACCTCGAAGCAGTAGAATTCCCCATCTGGCGTCATCTTGAGGTCGATGCCGGCGAAAGCGAGGCCAAGGCCGTGCGTCAGCGCGATGCATTTTTCCGCCGTCTCGGCCGGCAGCTCGGTCGCGCGCAACTCGGCGGAACCGCCGGACCGGCGGGCGTAGCGATAGTCGAGGATGTCGCTGACGATCTCGGTCGCGTAGACCTGCCGGCCGATCACGTGGACCCGCACGTCGGGGCCCGGAACGAGCGCCTGGAACTGCACCGGGCACCAGCGGATGAGGTCGAGGCGCTCGATATCCTCCTCGCGCAGCGCATGCACGATCGAGCGCACGCCGCTGATCGACTTGTAGATCAGGGTGCCGTGCTCGCGCTGGAACGCCAGCACCGCATCTGGATCGTTGGTGATCAGGGTCTCGGGAACCTGCAGCCCGTATTGCCGAATGAGCTGCGCCTGATAGGGCTTCGAGCCGTTGGAGCCCTGCGGCTCGGAACGGTTGACGATCCGGCCGGGTGCGATCTCCAGCCAGCGCAGGAGCGCGTCGTGGAAGCCGCGCGCGTGGCGGCGGGCCGGCGACCCGTCCGGCTCTCCGTCCAGCTCGGGCAGGATGCGGTCGTCCATCAGGCGGAAATAGACGGCGCCGATGTCCGTGAGCAGGAAGGCTTCGCCCTCGAGCCCAAGCTTCCCGTCGATGCCGCTGCCATCGACCTGCCAGGCAATATCCAAGGCCGCGACCTTGCGCTGGTTGAGGACGCGGTAGTCGGCGCCCAATGCATCCAGCTCCTTGGCCACCATGGCCAGGGGACTCTCGCTTGGAATGCCGCATAGCAGGATCATGCCAGGAAAACCTCTGCCAGAGCGTCCGCCAGGGGCTCGCCGCCGCGCATCAGGTCGGGCATGACGGAGGCGCCCATGAAACGCCATCGGCCATCCGTGGCGGAGGCGAAATCGACCCCGAGCAATTTGGCGCCGGCGGCGTCGGCGAGCCTGCGACAGGGCTCGTCGAATTCCCGGTGCACGGCCGGTTCGGCAACGATGCGCCCGCCGACGACGAACACCGTGGCCGGGGCGGGACTTGCGGCCGCCTGCCAGCGGGCGGCGGGATCATCGCGGCTCGACTGCCGGTACGGCAGGGCGGGCAATCCCACCTGGGCCGCCAGGGCGATCCAGGACGAAGGATGGCGCCAGTTGCCGCACAGCCCCTGCGGCGTCGGCGCATTGAGCAGCGGACCTTGGAGCGAGTGCAGCCAGCTCAGGTAGAGCGCATAGAACTCCTGCGCCGCATACTCGCGGTCCGGGCCGCCGATCCGGCGCAGGCAGGCTGAGGGCAGGAAGGACAGGCGGTTGAGCACGCCCCGCACTGTCCGACCGGAGAGGCGGCGGCCGTCCGCCAGCTCGAGCTCGAACGTGGCGCCGGCGCGGCCGATCCGGTGTTCCAACCGCCCCGCGGCAGCAAGGTCGGCGCCGGTGACGATCTGCACGTCTACGCCGCGCAGGCGCAGACGTTCTCCCGCCCAGGCCGCCGCGAGGTCGGCCTCCTCACACAGAACCAGGACCAAGACGCCGCTCTAGCTGCGAAGTCAGCCGCCGCCGCGTCCCCTCGGCGTGGGCGTCGGGGGGGTCGGCTCGCCCGACAGCGCGCCGCGGCTGAGATCCGGGCGCTGGCCCGAGCTGATGAAGTGCTGCAGGCCGGCGACGCTCTGCTCGAGCGCGCCCAGGCGCTGCAAGAGCGGGTCGATGACCGGATCGCCGTTTCCCACCTCGACGATCTCCTTCCCGTCCTTTTCCTTCGGGATCGTTTTTTCCGGGCCTTCGATCTTCAGGTTCTCTTTCCCATGATCCTTGATCTCGATCTTGGCTTCGGGTTTCGTATTGTCCTTGGTTTCGATCTTCTCGTGCTTGGCGTCCTTGTGCTCTTTGATCTCGTTTTTTTCGGTCTTCTCGTGCTTGGCGTCTTTGTGCTCCTTGAATTCGTTCTTTTCGACTTTCTCGTGCTTGGCGTCCTTGTGTTCCTTGTTTTCGTTCTTTTCGATCTTCTCGATCTTGAAGTCCTTGTGCTCCTTGACCTCGATCTTCTCCTGCTTGATCTCCTTGATGTCCTTGATCTCGACCTTGGCTTCCTTCTCCTTGAGCGGCTTGTCCACTTCCTTGGCGAGCTTCTCGATCTGCTTGGCGGACGCGGCGCCGCTGCCTGCAGGATTGCTCGGTGTATCGGCCATTGTCGTCTCTCCTTTTGGACTGGATGCGAGACGGCGAAGCCCCCTTCCTCCCGCGAGCGATCCGCGGCATGGGGCTGCCGGAGAAAACTGTAGCCAAAGCCATTGTCACATGCAACTAGAGGATTTTTATTAAAAAACAGCGGCTTAATGCTAGAGTCTGCGCATTTGTGACAATTCAACCTGCGCCATTCATAGCGGGCATTCTTTCGGAAAGTTCGGCTTGCGTTTTTCCAGGTGCGCGGCGAGGCCTTCCCGTGCCTCGGCGCCGGTGAAGCCGAGCATCTCGAGGGCGACCGAGGTGTCGAATGTCGGCCCGGCCATGCGCAGCCAGTTGTTGAGCGCGTATTTCGTCCAGCGGATGGCGCTTTGCGCGCCGCCGGCAAGCTCGCGCGCGATGTCGAGCGCGGTCGCCTGCAGCGCCGCGTCGTCGACGCACAGCGACACCAAGCCGATCCGCTCGGCCTCCTCGCCGGAGATCGGCCGGCAGGTGAGGAGGTAATACTTCGCCTTGGCGAGGCCGCACAGCAGCGGCCAGATGATGCAGGCGACGTCGCCCGCCGCGACGCCGAGCCGCGTGTGGCCGTCGACGATGCGCGCCGATTTGCCGGCGATCGACACGTCGGCGAGGATGCCCACCACGAGGCCGGCGCCCACCGCCACGCCATTGATGGCGGAGACGATCGGTTTGTTGCAGTTGATGATGTTGTAGACGAGGTCCTTGGCTTCCTTCCACGTCGCCATGCGCAGCATCGGGTCGTCGAGCATGTTCTTGATCAGGCCGAAATCCCCGCCCGCCGAGAACGCCTTGCCGGCGCCGGTGACGATGACGGCGTTGACGTTCGGGTCGGCGTCGATGTCGCGCCAGATATTGGTGAGCTGCGTGTGCGTCTCGCCGTCGACCGAATTGTAGGTCTCCGGCCGGTTGAAGGTGATGCGCAGGATGCGCTCGTCCGGCGCGTCGATCTTGAGCTTGCCGTAGTGCTTGTAGCGGTCGATCATCGTGTCCTCCTCGTTCGCGCGCGGCGGATGCACCGATCGCGCGCGCCGCCTTTGTCGGTCTCGGCAACACCAGCTTACCCCCGATTGCGCTGCGCTCCATCCGGGCTACTATGAGCCGCGTGGGTGGGGTGGTGTAATGCGTCAGGGTCAGGCGTTGCGCTGGCTGCTGCTCGCCGCCGGCGTGGGTTTGGCCGGCGGCTGTGCCAGGCCGATGGATGTTGCGGGGCTTGCGCCGCCGGTGCCGTCCGTTGCGGCGAGCCGAACCTTGGCGGCGGATTGGGACCGGATGGGGCGGCTGGCCGCGGGTTTTCCCGGAGTCGCAAGGTCCGCGCGCTCGCCGCAGGCGGCCCCCGAAATGGCCGCGCCGGTGGGGAGCGCCCTGTCGCTGTCCCCATCGGGAAAAATCATCTGGCCCAAGGAGCAGTGGGAAATCGACCTCGACAAGAAGGTGTACAACATGTGTCGCGGCTGCTGAGGGCGTTCGGCAAGCAGCGTCGCCGTCCGCCAGGTTTTCGAACGCCGCGTCTATGCGGCGACGCGCTGCCAGCTATGCAGGAGCCGCTGTAAGCTTTGCTCGATGTCGAGGTTTGGGTCGCTCGGCTTGAGCGGCGGGGGATCGATGTCGGCGGGAGGCGGGCGCACGCCGCCGGGTTGGCGCGCGGATGCGACCGGGCGCGCGAAGGCCGGTGACGGCTTCTCGTCGACGCGCACCGCGTTCGCAGCCGGGCCGCGTCGATCAAGCGCGCTGCGCGGCACGGCAAATCGTTTCAGCAGCGTGCCGGCGGCAACGGCTGCGAGCGCCGCGCCGGCAAGAATCGCCAGCATGGGCGCAACGCCGCTCGTGCGCGCCGGCGGCGCGGCCGCGGCCGAGCTCGCCGGCACGGCCGGCGCGGCGGATGGGGCCTCGTTGCGCGCCTCACGCCGGTCCAGCTCATCCGCATAGCTGTTGCCGATCGCCGCGGGCGGCGGATCGGCCGAGAGGGCCTGCGTTTGCTCGGGCCAGCGGGTGGAGAAGTGTTCCGCCGGGTCATCGCTGGCGATCGCTTCGAAGAGATTTTGTGGGGCCGGTCGTTCGGCGGCCGTCGCTGCCGCCGGCGGCGCGCTCGGCTTGTCGGATGCTTGCGCCTTCGCCGCGCTCGAACGAATCTTGGCGCCCGCGGCTCCGAGGAACCAGCAGTGCCGGCCGCTCGCGCGATCGACGCGGTAATACCAGTGGCTGCCCTGCGGCGCCGCGTATTTCGGCCCCGCGCTGCAATCGTCGGCCGCGCGCGCGGCAATCGATGGGACGAGCGTGACCGTGACAACAAGACCGAGGATGGCCGAAGCGAACAGCGGGCGCGGCATGTGTCCCTCCGTCGGTGTGTCGCGATGCCCCCTGCCTCGTGTCTCCGCTGAACTCTGTTCGCCGGTGTGTCAGTTGATTCGGGCCGCAATGAGTCGCAAATTCGACCAGCGCATGTTCCGGCGAAGTGGACACCGGTTCGCCGACAAGAACATGCGCCATCCGTGATTCCGCGCAAATGCGATCACAGAGAAACCGTCATGATGAACGCCCCGCGTTCCGCCTCCGCCGCGCGCTTCGCGCGCGAGAAACTGCCCGAGCGTTTCTGCAATCTCGACCGCCTGCTGTTCGCCCTGAAGGCACACGGCCTCGACGGCATCGTGGCGACGGCGCCGCTGAACGTGTTCTATCTCACCGGCTTCAACGCCATCGCGCACAAGTCGGACGAGCCGCGCCCCTACGCCGTCATCCTCTCGCGCCATGCGCCCGCGCACCCGATCCTGGTCATCGCCGACTATTATCTGGCGACGTTCCTCAAGCAGCCGACCTGGGTCGAGGACATCCGACCGTTCCGCGCCGTGATGATGCCGCTCGACCTGCCGGCGAAGCGCAGCGACATCGACCGTTTCATCCCGCGCGACGGCGTCCCGGCGTGGATCGCGGGCGCGCGCAAAAACTATGCGTTCGACATGACGAGCGCGCTGCGCGGCGCGCTCGCCGACCTCAAGCTCGACCGCGGCAGCGTCGCCTTTGATGACATGGGGTTCGGCTTCCGCTTAGGTGCGGAGGGGCTCAAGGTCGCCGACGGCTACGACCCGCTGATGTTCGCGCGCGCGGTGAAGACGCCGACCGAGCTGGCCCTGTTGGAGCGCGCGACCGCGCTCAACGAGGCGGCGATCCGCGCGACCATCGCGGCCTGGGACAAGGGGGCGACCTGGCGCGACCTCAACAAATCCTACGCCCGCGCCGTGACCGAGTTGGGCGGGTTCGTGCGCGATCCGGGCGGCATGGTGTGGGGGCATCCGCGCGGCGCGGATCCCGCGCTCACGCTTGCCACCGGCCTCGAGGACGACGCGGTCGAGCCCGGCACCCACGTGATGTTCGACTGCCACGGCACCATCGATCTTTACTGCTGGGACGGCGGCAAGACCTGGGTGGTCGAGGGCGAGCCGGAGGGCGCCGCCAGGCGCTTCGCCGAGGCGACCGCGCGCGTCGCCGAGACGCTCATCGCCGCCATGCGTCCGGGCGCGCGCATCAGCGACCTGCAGGCCACGGGCCGCGCGGTCTACCGCAAGCACGGCGTGCCGGATGCGGATTCCGCCGTCATCTTCTTCCACGGCCTCGGCCTCTCCCACATGGACCTCGAGCAGCGCACCGCCGACGGCCGGCCGAACGTCGATTGGATCCTGGAGGACGGCATGGTGGTCCCGATCCATCTGCTCTATCCGGGCGGCGAGCACGAGCGCTTCTGGCTCGAGGAGGTGGTGGCGATCGGGCCCGACGGCGGGAGGCCGCTGTTCTCGTGGGGGTTTGGCGCGCTGGAGGGTGGAATGACGGACAGCGCTGCGCTAAAGGGCGAATAACGTCATCTCGGGCGATAGCTATGGGGGAATCAACATCATGGAGACTCGAATTGCCCCGATCATTGCGGCAGCCCTGCTCGGTCTATGTGCGGGAGCATGCGGCAGCGTTGCGTCCAATTTTGAGATGCATCCCCAAGCGGTTGTCGAAGACAAAACGGTCGACAGCAATACGGCAATCCTGCTGGTAGGTAATGCTGGACCGGCCAGTATCGGTTACGTGCAGTTTGTGCATTCATTCATGCCCGCCATCAATGTGGGCAACATAGTGCTGCCGCCCAACGGCATTATTGCTGTTCCAGTGCCGGTTGGGATCACAAACATGGAGATCAATTGCTACACAATTGCCGGGCGCGGCGGCGGTTATTTGCCTAGTGGCATGTCAGTCGGATTCATCCCCGTGCATACGCCAAGGATGAATATTACGGCCCACGGCGTTTACTATGTGGCGACGATCGTTGCAGGCGAGGCACGAAAATTCACGGTCACTCCGGACCCTGGGATGTTGAAGCAATTTAAGAGCACGCACCCGCAAATCGCCCGCTTGACGGCAGTGAATTTCAGTTGGCCAAAATAGAGAATGGAACATCGGGCGATCAACGAGCGGCGCCGCAGCGACGGGAGCTACGGAATTTCCCGGCAACTGGCCGTGCTGTTCGACGGCCGCGCGGTGGCCCCCGGCCTGTTCGAGACCCCGATCGCGCCGGGGATGGCGGGCGAGTGCAAGAAACAGTGAAACGCCGCCCGCGTTGCCGAACGCGCGTCGCCGATCCGCCGGCCGGCCGTATCACGCGGCAGGCGTCGCGCGCGGCGGGATCGTCACCGGGGGGACGAAGCAGGAGACCGTATTCGGGATCTCGCTCGCCACCGGCGGCTGCGGATAATATTGCGTCATTTGCTGAACGGTCTGCGCCGCCGCGGTTCCCTTCAGCAACTCGATGAGCTTCAAGGCTTCGTCGAGCCCCGACGAGATGCCGCCGCCGGTGAGGCGGTTGCGATCGAGGTGGAAACGCGGGTGGCCGTCCGCCACTTTCACGTTGGCAAAGCGCTCCAGCAGGCAGGGGATGAAGGCCCAGTGGGTCGTGACCGCGTAGCCGTCGAGCAGGCCGGCGGCGGCGAGCAGCAGGGCGCCCTCGCAGACCGAGGCCACGTAGCGCGCCTGGGCGCTTTGCCGGACCAGGAAGTCGAGGAACGTGCGGTCGCCCATGCGCCGGGCGAGGGCCTGCGGATCGCCGCCCGGCACCCACAGTGCATCGCAAGGGCCGGCGTCGGCGAATCCCTTCTTTACCTCGAAGCAAAAACCCCGCCGGAATGTCACGGCACCGGGCTTCTCGGCCACGAGCTCCACATCGAAGTCGGCCCACCGGAACATTTCGAACGGACCGGTGACATCGAGCATATCCACGTCGTCGTACACCGGCATGACGATGAGCATCTCGCGTCTCCCTGGATTATCGCTCTGATTGTAAGCACCTGTTGAGGCAGCGACAATGGTGAAACCATCGACGCAGATGCTAGCATCGGACCATGCGCCGGAAAAATCCCAGGCCGCTCGCCGATCGCGTCATCAAGGCTGCGGAGACATCGCTCGCGGCCCAGGACTACGTGAGCCCCATCGACGTGCTGCTTGGTATCGGATGGCTCGACCCCAACACGGAGAAACGGTGGCGGCTGGGGCAGATCGACTGCATCGAGGACGTCCTCCAGACAAATCCGGCGCGCGTAGCGGAGGCCATGGAATTGCTCCGCTCCTGGGCGGCCGGACAGGGATTGCTCGCGAGCGAGGCCGCGTATGTTGCCCGCACCCCGCAACGCCAGACGCTGCGCTTCAGCCGCAGCGGCGATCCGACGATCGAACAGCGCTACCGCACCCATTGGGTTTTGCCCGCGCTGTCCGAGAAAAAGCGCGAGCGCCTGGCGGAGAAAGCGAGCCGGGCGCCGGAGCTGGTGGTGATCCAGCCGCTCAACGACGCGTGGACCTGCCACCGCTGCGGCGGCACCGGCGATCTTCTCATGATGGAGAACCCCGGGCCGGCGTGCCTGCGCTGCGTCGGCCTCGCCGATCTCGAGTTCCTCGGCGCCGGAGACGCGTTGCTCACGCGCCGGGCCAGGGCGAAGAGCCCGCGGCACGCCGTCGTGGTCCGTTTCAGCAAGACCCGCCGCCGCTATGAACGACAGGGCCTGCTGGTCGAGCCGCGGGCCTTGGCGGAGGCGCAACGCGCAGTTGAGGAGGAGAGGCAGGTGAAGCCCGGTCGTTGATCGGCGCGCGTCGACTGCGCTGGAGTGGCTCGGCGGGCCCGCGCGCACAGCAACGTGCGCGGCGGCGATCGAATGCGGCGGCTGAATGATCTACGGTGTAATGTTGCGATGAGCAGGGCACGTGCTAGGATTGCAACCCTGCAGGTTCAAGGGGGCTTCCAATGTCCGCCAAGCGGAATATTGTCGTAAACGCCGATCGCGTACGCGCGCAGCTGCACAATCGCGAAACCGCTGCGCCCGCCCTCGAAACCGTTGCTCCGCTGCGCAATGATGCTCCTGCCGCCGCCATGCTGCTGCTATTCTCGACATCGAGAAGGATGAGAATCCGTGCTTCGGAACCAGCGGTTTGACGAACCTTCGGCGCACGCGAAATCGACTCGATTTGCTTTTCGCTCCGCGCTTGTTGAAGCGCTCGAGTCGGTCGGGCTGGACGCCACCTATGAGCGCTCGGCCGGCGATTTCTTGTGGCGGCGGCAAGGAAACGTCCTGACGCCGGTTCTGGACCTGGTGGGAGGATACGGTTCCAACCTGTTTGGGCACCAGCATCCCGCGCTCGTCGCCTACGCCAAACAGCTGTTCGATCGGAACGTCACCGGGTTTGCGCAGGGTTCCATCCGCGAGGGAGCGGAGCGGCTCGCCGACGCGTTGGTCCAGCGCCTGGGACCATACGCGGTCGTATTCACCAATTCAGGGACGGAGACGGTGGAGGCCGCGCTGAAGCACGCGTATCTGGAGCGAAAGCGGCCGCTTTTTTGGTCGATCAAGGGTGCCTTCCACGGGAAAACGCTCGGATCCATACAATTGACCTGGCGCGACCACGACCTGTTCGAAGGCCTGGGGCCGAGCGTGCGATTTCTCGACCCGCACGATCCGGCCGCGTGGGAGCGGGCGGAGAAGGATGCCCCCGACGTCGCCGCCGTTTTCATCGAGCCGATCCAGGGCGAGGGCGGCGTGCACGTGCTTCCGCGGCCGTTCGTGGATTGGCTGCGCGCCTGCTGCGGCCGCCACGGCATTCCGATCGTGTCCGACGAAATCCAAACGGGAATGGGCCGCACCGGCACGTTTCTCGGGTGCGAGCACCTTGGCCTGGACCCGGATTATATCTGCCTGGGAAAGGCGCTCGGCGGCGGAATCGCCAAGATCGGCGCTCTGCTGGTCAGGCTCGAGCGCTTTCAACGCCGATTTTCCATGCTGCACTCGTCCACTTTTGCCGAGGACGACTGGAGCTGCATGATTGCGCTCAAGGCCTTGGAAATCGTCGATGAGGACGAGCTGCCGGCTCGGTGCGCGGAAAAAGGCGGCTATCTGCTGGACCGGCTTCATCGCATTCAGCAGTCGTTTCCGCAGCAGATCCGCGATGTTCGCGGCAAGGGCCTGATGCTGGGGGTCGAGCTCGAACCGCAGACGGAATCGACGTCCGGCTTCCTCGAGATACTCTCCGGCCAATGCGATCTCGGCTATTTCGCAGCCGGATATCTGCTCAACGTGCACAAAATCCGGGTCATGCCGACATTGAGCAGTCCGATGACCATTCGGGTCGAGCCGTCCGCCTACATCGAACAGGAGAATCTCGATCGGTTCCTGGACGCCCTTTCCCTCTATGCTCGCGCATCTGACGCCGGAGATCTTCCCCACCTCGCCCGCCACCGCCTTGGGCTGCCCGAAGGGCGGATCAAGGATTACGCCGGGCGTCGCGCGGCCAAACGGGACGCGCCGGCCACGCCGCTGCGCGTGGCATTCATAGGTCATCTGGCTCATGCCGGAGATGCAATCGGCTTCGATCCGTCGCTGGGGGCGCTGAGCCTTTCGGAATTGGAGTCGCTTTTCGAGAAGTCCGCGCGGCTCCTCGAACCGACCATTCTCCATCGGGAGAACGTCTTCTCGTCGAGCGGGGGCGCGGTGCATCTGAGTGTCATCGGCCTGTGCATGACCGCGCGGCAGATGATGAACGCGTGGCGCGACGGCGATTGGGCATGGATCAGGAGCAAGATCAACGACGCCGTCGCGCTCGCCAGGGACGACGGATGTCAGGTCGTTGGGCTCGGCGGCCATACTTCGATTCTAACCGGCAACTGCCGATGGCTGCAGGTCGATGGCATCGCCCTGACCTCCGGCAATTCCCTGACCGCAGGCATGGGCATCCGTGCATTGAAACGAGCTGCGAGCGTGCAAGGTATCGAGCTCTCCGGCGCACGGCTTGCCGTGACGGGGGCGGTCGGCAATATCGCGAGCACGTGCGCGGAGAT
>WNGG01001740.1_pt1 | contig 24642 bp, 26 predicted proteins | sample 5400661 | NCBI WGS metagenome assembly WNGG01 (sample SAMN13153372, study PRJNA577476) | soil metagenome | isolation source: 100 cm soil or saprolite under Garry oak tree replicate 1 | place: USA:California | collected 2016-06-15
GAAATTTTAGAACTTTATATCATATACGATAAAAATAGTATCCATATTCGTCATCTAGGTTTACGATTTTTCACTTATACAATACTCGAAATGTACTGACCCCATTTACCACAAGGGATATAATCCCACAGGCCCCATTTCTCAACCAATCTTTCAAAGTTCACGTCAAATAACTTTCAATATGCAAGAACACATTAAACATTGAGTATAATCTTCATTCTTCTGAAGACTATATACGCTATATCTTAATGAACAGAAGACTGTTCTAGATGTAAAGTTGGCCTTGCCTGCAGAAAAGATATACGATATGTGGTAATATGGTAATATGTATTATGGTAACATCGACTAGTAGCGACGGTAGTACTAGTAGCGACAGTAAGAGTGCATCAGCTATATGACAGCATAAGTCACGATGACTAACAGTGGGAGTAACACGACAACAAATCTATTTGGGGTCACCTTACATAGATTTTCAATCCAGGAAAGAAACTGTATGACAGCAGCAAGGAAGCCTATTTATATTGCATATTACAAGCCACGCCGCTCGGTGTCTCCGGGGTGATATACTTTAACCTAACTCATCCACGAGAGAATTCAAACACTTTTCATAATAGCATCACCAAAACAAATCGATTTCAAACACCAAATTCATGACCGATTATCCAATCTGAGCCTCATATCATATCGTTGAAACACACGCTATTTAATAATATGTTACATAATATATAAAGCGAACGAATAATGACGAATCTTTGTAAGCAATAATGTCAATTATTATTTCATTCGCTGTTTCAAAGGCATTTACATGATGGTCGGCGTAATCCAAAGATTTAAGCCCCTTTAAGAACTAGCAACATTTACGATACTCTTAATATCATCGGAAGAGATACTTTGTGAGGTGAACCTGTATAACGAAGGCCTTTAATATAATGAAAAGTAACGTAGTCGCTGCTCGTCAGAGTACTACCGCCAGAGAGATTAGTGCTAGACTACTTATTGGAGAGTTTAACGGCTTACCAGTTATCGACAATAACGCTAAAGTCATAGGTATAGTTACGGCAGTTGATATCTTGCGGGCAATCAGACAAGGCAAAAACCTTGACAGCCTTCGAGCCATAGATATAATGACAAGAAATCCGGTGGTAGTCAAGCGAGACACAGAGATAGACGAGATAATTGATATTATCCTGCAAAACGCTATAATATTAGTGCCAGTTGTAGACGATGGAGACAAGCTAATAGGCCTTGTAGGTAGACTTGACATAATGCGGCAAAACCTAAATGAAAAGTTCGTTACGATAGGCGAGAGAGGCGGGTCAAGTTAATTTGTTGTTTGGTTGTGTGTTTCAGACAGGCCGAGGTTTCCGAGGGCAAGCCCTGCTGATGTCTCGCCAAATACTCCACGAGCCGATGAAGCAAGCATTCCATTACGGTCTATTGCAGTTAGGCTTTTAATTCTAGCACTCGGAAAGTTAGTTTTCTCAATAATCTATTCCTATGTGAAGTTAACTTATACCCATTATTATAGCTCTAACTGTTTTTCTCCATGACCTTTTACTATGATTCACACTTACACCTAAAAATTCATTAGCTATTAATCCATCGTAAAGGGCTACGAATCCTGACGCTATAGCTTCTGTGTCTGTATCTTTTTTAAAGAATCCCTTTTCCATCTGACGATCTAGATATTCTCTAACTACATTGAATGTTTTTATTCTTTGTGTGTACAATATCTTCTGTAACTTAGGATTCCGTGCTGATTCAGCTATTATTTCACAAAATACCTTTTCACTTTCTCTTTTTTCTTCTTTATGAAAGTTTTCATAGAACTGTTCTGCATTAGATACTAGATCTTCTTTGGTTGTAGCGAATATGTGAGATAACTGCTCTTTTAGTACTCTCAGATTATTTTCGCAAATAACATAAAACAAGTCTTCTTTACTTTTGAAATAAAGATACAATGTACCCTTGCTCAGGTCTGCTTTCTGAGCTACGTCATCCATCCTCGTCCTATCCAATCCATATTTGGAAAAACATTCAACCGCGGACTGAATTATTCTTTCTTTGACTTCTGTTTTATATTCTGAAGTCACCTTTGGACACATTTCTACTGCTTTTTCCTACCTTTAGATGCTTAAAATATTGTTGTCTGTGGTATTTCTATTTTCATTGTCAATATACTTGCACCAATCGTTCCCATCCTTTCTCGAATGATATAGGCAACAGTTACTAATAAATATAACTGACCAGTCAGTTAGGTTTATTAACTACTCCTATGTTTAATTCTTTATCAAGCATGAAATTATCCTCAACGAATGACAGCAATCGAGAGCAAATATGCTTAAACACTCTGTCATCATCGACGCTTTCTCAGCCTAATACCAAATCAATTGGGGAAGAGATATGTACCAAAAAAGATATCAACACTCAATTCAACAAAGTCCTGATAGTAGGACTAGGACAGTTAGGTTTACCCGTAGCAAGATACGTTAATGAAAGGGGATTTGATACTTATGGCTATGATATTAGTCATCAAGCTATTGAGCGTGCAGAGAAGACGACAGGAGTAAAGAAGGCTATTAACTTTGGTGAATTTGATGTCTTTATTTTATGTGTCTCTACTCATAAACCGGATGATATGTTTTCTCCTCAAATAGAGGGTTTATTATCTATAGTTGAAAAGATTTCAAAAGAAGCAAAGAGTGGAGCCTTAGTTTCAATAGAAAGTACTATTCCAAAAGGAACATCAAAGAAAGTATTTGAATTGTTAAACCATAGATTACATGTAGTTCATGCTCCACATAGATGGTACGCTTTAGATGAAAAGGTGCATGGCGTAAATCAGTTGCGTGTTATAGGAGGAGTATGTGATTGTTGTCTCAGGACAGGTATGCAATTTTATGATGTTAGAAATAATGATGCTACAAATACTACAAATACTACTGCCATCACCAATCCTATTACTTCAAATAGCATTGATGGTAATAATAATAATTACGATGACAACAGCTGCAATGAGGACAAGAACAAACAGAAGAGCTTGGGTATTCCTATGCATCCAGTATCAGAAGTAGAAATTGCTGAAACAACAAAAATAGTTGAAAACGCACACAGATATCTACAAATAGCTTTTGCTGAGGATCTCTATCTATACTGTGAAGCAAATGACATAGACTTTTCAGAATTACGAGATGCTCTTAATACTAAATGGAATGTCAACATTTTAGAACCAAGAGAGGGAATAGGAGGACATTGCCTCCCAAAAGATTCTAAGATGTTTTTGCAATCATCAAATGAAAGGAAAAGCCAGATACTAACAGCAGCTATAGAAGTTGATCAAGATTATCGTAGATACAGAACCAAATTAGAGAAAAAGAGCAATTCTCCAATTGTTTAAGATAACACTAGTAGAAAAAGGCATTTACGTCAAAGCTAAGTGATTGCGATGGGTCATTTAAAGAAAGACACACCCGCGGGGCTCTGGCGAAGCCGATAAAAAAGGGCATGAAGAACAATCTCAATCATCATCAAAATCAATGTTGCCAGAAACTTCCGAAAAAATTAGATTCGAAGAGATCGTCGAATAACATCTGTCCCAAGGCTGTCATCGGCTGCAACAAAATTGCTACGTGCGAGTATTGTTGCTGTTGCAGGAGACTTTGTTAACATGTCTCTTACCCAGATCTAGTTTGAACTCTAATTTCTGGAGATGGGATTTTCCATTTTGCCATATTCATAGAATGATTCCAAAACTTTTTGACCTTTCATATCTGGGTCTATTGTTACAATTCATTTTCTACTTTCATTAGATCTGACTTACTTCTTTCTCTTAGCTACCATAGTCCCGGCGGTCTTCAATTAGTGCTTGTTAGATGGGGCTGATTCAACTTCTCCTTTCCGATAGCAGCATATGCAAAAAGACGTTTTGTTGCGATCTTTAACTTGCCTACAAATTTCTTTATGTCTTCTTCAGTAAAGTAAAACTCTGGATATGCTCTACTCATTCCGCAATTGCACATGTTATCTACCTAACTCCCCGATCGCTTATGGAAGGGAAACTGTCGTATTTAAGAATTGAATAACCGCAGCTTAATGCTACTGTTACTTATTAATTGGTCTTATTGGCGGAAAAAGTGGAGAAAAAATCAGTTTAATGAAAAGCTGTACATTTCATCATTTGCCTAGAGCTGCAGTCGTCGACTGCGATGCGTTTTAAACTGCTCCGACTAATAGAAAGGTTACTGGATACTTTAACTACTATATTTTTGCATTTACTGGAATAGGCTAGCAGGAGCGGTTTTTGTTACTATTGCGATGATTCGAATAAGTCAACCAGCAGTAATAAAAAACCAGCGCTATTTTGATTCTGCTATTCTTCTTACTGAATCTTCCACTCGTTTGATTCATAAGATAAAAATCACAGAATATTTTTATAGTACAAAAGTACTCAGTGTTTAATGTCTTTTGCTGAAATAATTCCCCCTTCGCAAGATGATACTAACCTACATGCCTCTACAGCAATGGCTAGTAATGAAAAAACATCATCGTCTCCTATTGCTAGGATATCCAATAAAATAGATTTTTTATTATGCAATTCATGCTTTTGGTGTGCATCATATCTTAACCTGAGAAGTTTTGGTGTTATTGATTGTCCTTCCTGTGATGAAAATACAATTGAACGTATGCCACTTTCTGCAAATGACGTTTACTCATTTGACTATAATCGAGTAACCGGAGTGATTCTCGAATTCTCAAATTACAATAAAGGTAGTATAGTTGCTTATAAATAGACAACATTAACAGGCCCCTCAATCATGTAATTACTAGATACAATTCTCAGAATATGTCATGTATTTTTGTTCTGTTTAATCGTCGGGCGTCTTATTCCGTATCGGATTTCCGACAATTGATTTAAAGAGCCGATTACTCAACAGAACATGTAATTTTATTTCTTTATGTTATGCTCCTATTCTATTATTTCGGCTTTTATGAATACAACGACGCTGCCAATATGCGATAAAGATAGCAGGAGTGTATGACGGTATGTTGAATGGTTTGAAGGAATATCACCTTCAGCAGGGTCCAGCAGGGAAGGCAATATCAGGGCACAGCAGAAGAGAAATACCGTTCTTGCTTAGAAAGAGATATGATTCGGACTCAAATAGCCGAACATTTTAGATTTACATTGGCTGCTGTAGTTTGAACACTTATCATAGACGTTCCTCCACCGATAGTTTCTCGTTATATAGCGGAATCTGAACTAATTCACATGCATATCTACAACAAAGATGCCTATTTTTTGGATTTAGATTGCAACGATGAAAAGTTGGGGCCTGAAATCTAGGTTTTGCTAGATTCCAATTGGGCAATCGCACTATCTGAGATACTGGTACTCTTTGGTATCAGAATAATAAAATAATTCTTATCAGCGCGTTCAACCGCAGTGACTGACTTGTATTTTTTAGTAGAAATGTCAAACTCCAGCATTCCTGCGTCGATGCTGCCTTTAGTATAGACCATCGTCAACACTTCTCCAGACAGCGGACTTAATGGTACTATCGAAAACACATAACCCTTGTATGAGCTTACAGGAAGTAGCTGCTTCATGTAGGGAGCAACTGATATAAGGTATAGAAAAACATCCTCTATAGTCGAGAACTGTTCAAATTCAAATTTCACAAGCTTGCTCGGACGTTTCCGTGATATAAGTATAAGGCCTTGATGGTACCCGTACAAATTGGTTTACTAAACTAAACTGATGCTAGTATACAACAACTTGAAATTACTTTGTTATGCTTTTAAAAATAACGAGAAATACCATTTGCTGGTTCCAAAGACGGAATTTGTCTCTCTTTATAACGAGGTTAAAATAAAGTAAGCCCTCTTATGCAGAAAACCTTTACAAAAAAACTGCTCGCGTGATAGTGTTAGGGCTGTTAGCATTACTCCCACTGGGATTCGTATCCACGTATACTACGAATAGAGGAGCATTTGGCCAGGGGTATCAAGGCATCAACAACGCAATTCAGTTATCAGCTAGTAGTATCATAGGATTTCAGATGGATAAACAATACTAACGGAGTAATTAATCCCACCCTGAACTTCAAGTCATGTACTATCTACACTATACAAATTCAAAATCCAACGATCACTAAACATCAGTAAATCATAGACTTCAACGGCAAACAAATTGCAACCAGTGGAGACATACCATCGAGTAGTTCAAGTCAAGTATCATTTAAGCCAAGTATTGCCGGAACGTTTTGGATATCACTGACTATACCATCCTACCACAATGAAGGGAATAATACAGGTGCAGTAAATAATATAACTCACACAATTTTTTCCGATAATCATTAGAACTAAAACCTGCGTATAAGGGCTTATGTAACTACACAAATCGAAAGATAAGGCAAAATATAACAAAAAGTAGTAGATATAGCTACATTACATGTACAAAATTCTAGAAAACCTCGCTACTGATGGTCTTGGAGAGCCGAGTCAACTTTCAGATTATGTAGATTGCGAAATAGGCTTCAAAGATGACTTTAGAATAATAGATGTAAGAATACTGCCTGAGTTTGGTGCTCCGTCATCATTATCTGAATATAAACTCAATATCATGAGAGTTACAAGTTATTTAGAATTAGGCGAGAAAGTAGTAGTGTGTTGTAGTCATGGAATGAACAGAAGTAACTCTATAGCACTAGGTGTGTTAGTACAATACTACAAAATGGATTTTTTCAAGGCGTTGGAGTTAATACAATCAAGAGTGCCAATTTGCACTATTATATCTACAAATATTGTAGCTTTAACAAAATTGTTTAAGGTTAAATTTCCATGATTGTTCTTAGAAGACCCTTCTGTGTGTGTTAGTTTAGTTTTGTTCTGAACTCTAATGTAACACCACGAATTGCATTATAACGAAATGTGTATATTTCGTTATCGGATATTGGCATCGACTCTACTTTACCATTCATACATGAGGGACATATCTCAACTGTGCCACGCAAGTTTAGGTCTGAAGCACACCAAAGACATGAATTGCATAATAAGAAATGTGGCTGCTTGAAAGTCAATTTCATCCCGTTCCTTTCTTCAGCTCTAATGCTGCTGTTGGTTCTGATCTGACAGCAACTCGCCTTCACTTTTCTGAATGTTTGTATCATAATCATATATACATTTGGTCATTAATACAGTTTTAATAATTAGTTATGTATCAGTGTATTGAATAGTGTTACCATATATTGGTAATAGTATATGAGAAAGCTAGACTTTTTGCGAGTAAAGCTAAATAGCATACTATTATGATATTTTCTGACCTTTATTACAAAAGGAGCCTAAAGGGGAATTAGCAGTCTCACCAAATCCCCAAACTACTAAAGGTGCACCTATCCTGAATGCAGGATATATAACATAGACAATTTTCAATGTTCACCCACTAGCGATCTATATTGTTCGCTTGAGGCATTAGCCCCCAAAGTAATCTGTCCCTTATAGCCACAGGCTTTAGCTGCATCACGAGCTGTTATGACAGTTGGGCATAGTATGGCATTACATAACTTGAAATGAGGTAGCGCATAAAATCAATGTTCATAATATATTCTAATTCTCTTAAAGTATTTGTTAATATATTAAACATATTTCTGCTGATTAAAACGTTTGTTGATAATATGTATTATATGATTAGAATTAATAAAATTCATATGATTAGAAGTGTAATATAAAAGCTTGGTGGGAAGCGAGAGTTGTCGGATGTACGTGGATCTATTTCCTGTTTTAATATTACGCTAGGAGTACGAAGGACATAGCAATTGGAAGTCTAATAACAGATATTTCAATTTAAGATACAAAGACATATAATTAATATACATTAATCTGTGCTAATTATTATTATCATAATACGTAAATTACGAAAGTATTATATTTTGAAAGCAGTCATTCATGGTGATTGAATTACAATAAATCGGCTCTTTATCAGCAACTAAAATGGATGGCTCTATATTTAGCAATAGGCTTGGCCATTTCGTTTCTAGTTCCTTTTCCGTTTTCCTTTATCGCGATTATAGGAACAATACTGTTTGTGAGTTATTATGTGAGAAGACGCCAATCATGGGGAATTGGTTTATTTGGTTCTTTTTCAAGGTTTGGTGGTAGTGGAAATCAGAGTAGTAGTAATAATTCGTTGAATTATTATTGCATGAATTGTGGAACAAGGCACATTCAATCTGCATGTCCTAAATGCGGTTCAAAGATGAAAAGAGTTGGTTCTTAAATTATTGGGTAGCTGCTTATGGAAACCACATTCAGATGAAGGTAAACTGATTTATGCAATGCTAAACGACGACGAAACTATTTCAGTCGGTGTATGTCAAAACTACCAGTTTTGAGATGAAAAGACAATGAGATGAAAAGACAGACTAGGCAACTTGCAATCGCTTCTATATGAATCTATAATCAAGCGTATCAATAAATTACACTTCGAAGTTACGTCACAAACAGACAAACTATGGCAAGTATCATCAATATCAATTCTGTAGAAATAATACTTGGCAAATTATATGCCCTTTGGCTTAGAGAATTCAAAGTATTTCTAAGAGAACGTAGTAGGTTGATAGCATCTATCTTCACTCCATTACTCTGGCTATTTGTTATTGGTTCTGGTTTTGGTTCCTCTGTACATCTTCCAACTGGAGTAGACTATCAAAAGTTCATATTCCCTGGTATAATCAGCATGTCTATAATTTTTTCGTCTGTATTTTTCGGCTCATATATAATCTGGGACAGAAAGTTTGATTTTCTTAAAAGTGTCATGGTAGCTCCGGTGGGCAGAATTACTATTTTTGTGGGAAAAACACTAGGCGGCATGACTACCTCTTTAGTAGAAGTAGCAATACTCTTGGCTATAGGTGCAACTATCGGAATTCACTTTAACGCACTTTCTTTAGTCCAGACTATTGCAATTGTACTGCTTCTTTCATTTTCAATAACGTCATTAGGTCTTACTATTGGTAGCTATCTCGAAAGCCTAGAAGGTTTTCAGTTAATAGTGAGCTTTGTTGTATTTCCACTTTTCTTTTTAAGTGGAGCTCTTTTTCCATTAAGAAACCTCCCTGCATGGCTTTATTTATTGACTACAATAGACCCTGCTACTTACGCTGTGGATGCTCTTAGAAATGCCATATTAGGAATTCAAAATTATTCGTTTGTAGTAGATATCGGTATCTTGATTGCCTTTACGATAGGGTTTGGAGTCTTTGGAGGATATTCCTTTGGAAGGATGAAGGCCGTTTAATTAACGTGCCTTTAATATTGTAACAATATTTGATAATGAGAATATCTTGGCAAGATCTAAAATAATTTAGATTAATCTAATTTGGTATTAGCTCTACGATCAAGCCATCCTTCCATCTGTATTTTGTATCCATTAAATTAGAAACCTCAGCAGCTAATTTAGAATCCTTGTTTTGGTCAACGACTCGTGCAGTACCTTCGAATGTCATGTAGTCTACAGTAAATGAAACTCTTGAATTATGCATAATATTCTGAACCCAATGTGCATGCTTTAGACGTTCTGATATTACATAGTATTTATTACAATAATCGACAAACCAAATTTCTATTCTATGCTGTTTACCCGTCTTCCATCCTATACTAGTCAAATATAGAAACTGAGGTTTGTTCAACAACTATTAAAGCTAAATTCGCAGGCATGTTAAGATTATGATCTCAGTTTAACGGAGGCAATGAAAAAGCAAATGCGATAAAGTTAGAATGATGGCTTCGTCGATGTGGTTCCCAGTTGACCCAAAGCCATTATTTGAATTAATGTTCGTCAAAATATAGTTAACTGAAGGTCAATTTTCCTTTAGATACCTTGTTATGCGATTTTATTCTTAGAATGTGGTCGCAACAAGGACATCTCATATCTCCACATTCCAAAAATATGTCGCATTCTGTACAATGTCTAAAACTTTGGTTGTAATAACATCCTGAATCTCTCGTCTTGTCTGCAAATGTGTTTACAAAACTTTCTCAGACTTTCTATTTCCTTTAGTTTTGAACAATCAGAAGATTTCCCATCCTCTATTTCCTTTACTCTATCTCGAACATGCTTAATAATTGCTGCCCACGAAGGTCCTGCTTACCTAAACGTCATGCATCACTTATACAATGTCAAAATGAATATAGAGGCGGTATCTCACTGTCTGTTTCGCCGCCGTTTCCTTCGTAATATTACAAAAATGCATCTTGAAGCATGCTTACAATATCATTACTGCAGCACTTATCACAGTCGTCCATAAACCATCTTTATGTCCTTCTGCCGATTGTGTGAAATTATGTGTCTTGTAAATTTTTCCTGATAGCTTCCATTGCTCTTCTCTTTGATCCCACGTAAGAGTAGGATCGTCAGGCAAAACGATTATTGTAGCAAGCATCTCCATTGCCATGTCTTCAGCATAATCGCCAGCCTTCTGAGCTGTTTCACCAGTTGAATGGTGTTCTGATAGATATCCATACTGGGAATGATCAACCGGTCTCGCTAGACCGATGGACGCAGCAATTAACCTATTTGGTTCATTAGTAGCAGACTTGGCCATAACCGTAAAAGCAATCTGTCCTGGCAGCAGGTGTTTTCTTCCTTCCTCCCTAGTTACGATTTTGCATTCTGGTGGCATTATGCTGGATACTGAGACAAGATTTAGGTCACTTATTGCAGCATCACGCAGGGCAAGTTCAAAGCTTGTAAGATAGTCTTTATGTAATCCTTTACCTTTCGTAAAAAATATCATTTTTGCAACTAATGATGAGGCATCAGACAAGAATTTTGTTGTATTATTTCCCCCGTCCATTGATCTTCCAGTTCATGTTAATATAGGTCATTCCAAATAGATGTTACTATCTGCAAGTACATGTAGTACATAGTTCCATAATTCGATATACCGATCTTAATCAACAGGCACCTTGTACAGAATAATAAACGTTTTAATTCCATATAACGACAAAATTTTACATTTGCCATATTTTTATTAATTGCACATAGATGACATAGATACAATAGTAGGATAAACCGTTGTAGGTATTGCATGTTCGCCCCAAATCTATCACCTTAACTAAGATATATTTTTGAAACTGTTAGTACAAGGCCATCCCTAGCTCGGCGTTAATACTTTGTAGATGTGAGTGGCAATTCTAATTTTGCAACTCCATCCACTATATATACGCTACACGGTCTTTTTTCTTCTGAAATAATGTCACTTATACATTTGCTAGCTAAGGTAGAAATGTCCAGCAATGACTAATATTGAATCAGGCAAATACCTAAACATCGATCCTTCTATTGTATCTTTTTAGTGCTTCAGAAATCCTTAATTTTGCAGCGTCTTTTCCTTCCAACCCGCTATCTTCACGTATTTTCCTTCTTCCAAGTCTTTATGATGCTCAATAAAATGCTTGAGTTGCATTCTAATATTTTCTGGAACGTCCTTGATATCTAGAATAGTTGAAAAGATGGGATCTATCTTTGTTAATGGAACTACAATAATCTTTGGATCGATGCCACCTTGATCCTCAGTTAATAATACACCAACAGGACGGCAGATAATCACCGACTTCGGCAATAAAGAATAATTTCCAAGTATGAATACATCAATTGGATCTGCCCCACCATCAGCACCATCGTCTTCTTCTCTTGTTTGAGGAATAAAACCGTAATTAAAAGGATAAAACATTGCAGGAAACAACATTCTGTCGACAGATATTTCTCGACTGTTTGGATCTATCTCAAATTTGATGCTACTCCATTTTGGAATCTCTACTACTACATTAATTTCGTCGGGTGGGTTTGTTCCTGGTTTTAATGTATCTATATGCAACAATTCATTAAATTAGGTCGATATTTTCTTATTGATGGGCAGGAGCGCAATCTGGTTAAGGAAATTATGTCTGGAATCTGATAGACTTCTTTTGCAAAATTGGATAAAATCCTCATATTTTTTATTTCTTTCTGAAAGCTCGTCATGAAGAATATGCGTAACTTCGTTCAGATGTCTGACTCTTTTCAGGTAAGCTATCATGATGTCACTATCATGTATAGATCCTAACATATCCTGTATATCTTCTAACCCAGCAATAATTTTGTGTATTTCCTTATCATTTATACAGTTATTATCATTTTGATCTGGAACTACTTCTAATAAATAACGTAACTTTTTACAATCTTTTCTCATTTCATGTATTTCTTTTATTTTATTGGCATTTGTAAGTACTACTGGAAGATCCAGTTCTATTCTTTCACGTAATCTACATACTACCTTATTAAATCTCATCTCAAGCTTTTTTGGTGGTATGTCTTTTGTGTAAACGCGTGGTATAGGAAGGTATGTTAATGACAATGCTATTTTTCTTGCACTTTTAAGCTTTGTTTTTCTTCTTCTTTTCAATGATCTTGTAAGCTTAGTATAAATCGGGTCTGAGGAGTATTTTTCTAATTTTTCGCAAATTATATCATAATCTCTAATTTTGCTGTTTATTTTGAAAAGTCGTTTACTTGTTTTTACAAAGTTGTAAATCTCGTTTTTCTTTCGCAGGTTCTTTGGTAATGATCTAAATGATGCATCCAATCTTCTGATAGCGGTTCTCACGTCATGTATATTATTTTCATTTGAATCTTTAATATAGTCATTAACTCTATTATCTACCCTGTCAACATTTTCTTCCATTTTCGTTACAAAGTGCCCAGGAGTTAACAATAACACCATGCTTATTGATTATGCACACTACCATATGTATATGTATTTGATTTGACTGGTCCATCTTTCCTTCAATAGGTGATCCCGTTAAATGCTAACACAACAAGGGATTAGGTAGTAATCATGACCAAACCAACGGCTATGTCTTATTCTCCTGTATCGTAGTCATTTACGTTTGTAGACAGTATCAGGGTTCTCAATTTCTTTGTCGCCTCTTTATTATCTTTGTATAAAATTAGGGTAATATTATTCGACATATACTAACAGCATGTCCATACCATTATGAGATCTATAATTTTACTTTAGGTTAGATCACACTAGACTGGCACTGAAACTAGGATGAGACTGACATGAGTTAGCTGTTGCGGAAATTTCCTCTTTGTATGCAGCCAGCTCGCTAGTATGTACATGTGTAGCAGCTTCCATTTTAGTACACCTACTACATCGCCATGAAATGTCCTCCGTACCTCTTGCTTCTATTGCTGCTACTACCACTTCCTTGAATGTAGCAACAATAACTATTTTCTTGTTTCCTCTGGATTATCTATATGGGAGGAGGCAGCATGCGTATGTTCGATCTTCTCTATTCTCTTGCGGGTTAGAAAGAGGTAACCAAATGACACAGCGATAATAGTCCCTGCTAGAGAAGGACCCAGCCAGGTTGGTATTATGTTTGAGTTAGTCATTACGGCATATGCTTCTGTAAAAGCTATTGTGAGAGCAACACCACTCAACGCATATGCCATATACTTAAAGCCCTTAGTGTTGGCTATCCTAGAAAATGCTGAACGAAGAACAACACTATCTAGTGTGTCAACGGGTATCATACCCATACCGAAGAACGCTGCAAGAATGAGTGCCACCTGGACACCAAGTGTTGCAGACGCAATGGCTCCAAGAGCAATTGCTGATATCTGAGTAGCAGTATCGAATCCCAATCCGAATACGATTCCTGTTATTAAGGCTGAACCAAAAGGTCCCATCATATGTGTCCTTGACAACACCTTGCCTGCAAGTATGGCCGAACCTGTCCTACCATGTTTCCTAAGCGAATAAATGTTGATAGCACCAATTGTACCTAGTGCAATTGCTCCAATTAGGCCGCCCCAGAATGTGAAAGAGTCGACCTTGCCACCCGTTGCACTACCAACCAGATATATTATGATCAGCATTTCGCCCAATACAGAGATCATATGACCACAGCTAAAACCAGTTCCAACCCATCTAGCATTTTTGCTAGAATTGTGTAGCCTTACCAGATTATCTATAGCAGTAATATGATCAACTTCAAGTGCATGTCGCATTCCAATGAGAAACATTGTAGGTATCGTCACAGCAAGAAATGCTCGCAGATCTGCTACCATTAAGTATTTTAGTCCCCAAAAAACATAAGTATTATTAAGTCATCAAATAGTATCATTTAAGGATTTATGTGATGGGAATAGCAGTTACCGATATTGACCAAGATATGGGGTGTCGTCTTTTAACAATCAACTCATGTTAAGAAAGCAAAGAAAGTTGTCAGTCAGTTTTATCTAAACAACGTTCACAAAATGAACCTTTAAACTCTTTATTCCTCGATTTTTTGAAATCTCATTAATAAGGAAGAATACCTATTGAGTAAAATGCCCAAATCAGAGGTAGAATAGCCGCTCTAAGTGACATTTGATAATTAGTTAGAAATGTTGATGCTGTCACCCCTAGTCCTCCAAAAGTAGATACGAGGAGAAATTCAAGCAAAGAACAGCTCGTGCAAGTGCTTGACAGAACACTCATCCTCACCCTGAAAATAATGATAGCATAACCGTCTTCAATCCCTTTGACTGTCTTATCAGATACGGATTCATGCTTATTACGGCACCCACAAGAAATGCCGTTATAGTCAAAAGAATAAATCGTTGTGCTGCATCTTCAGGCATATAGAATATCATTACAGGAGAAAAGAAAAGTAGCTGATCAAAAACATTAAAAATGATCCAGAATGATGTTGTAACACATCCAGCTAGTAAGATATACGGCCATTTTGAAAAGACTAGCTTAGTTGAAAGAATTATTGATTGTGAAGGAGCAAATGTCATTGTAGATATTATTTTTATTTGCCTTGTCAAGGTAAAAGGTATTCCTATTCAGGTTGATCATCCTCCAAGTTCCTTGCCTCTGCCATCTGATTTTATCACTATATTAATATTTTTGTCACCAAGATTCCTTACCTTCTAAACAGTCTGACAGCCTTTATCGATACATTGATTGACAGGAGAAATATTCCCCAAGCAACTAAGGAGCTTATCATAGAAGCCTGGTACGGTTGTGCACCTAGCTGAAGAAATTGATAGTGAACATAGACTTTGATTAGGGAGTATATTATTTCAGAAACGGAAAATGCAGCAAATAATTTCCATATATCCCCTCGGACCCTCTTAGAATCCCTCTTTCCTGTTTGAGGGTCAATATATTTTAGTTTATTATCCCTATAAAATAGGAAGGCAAAGATTGGAATGTAAACGCCATATTCGGTTGCTAATGCAATAATAGAATTTGAGAGGTTACTTTTATCAAATTGCAAATATAGTTGAGTAACTAGAGCCGCTGTAAAGAAGGCACAAGTGCCTGAAATAATTAAATTCTTGTTAAAAAGTATGACATCTCTATATTTTAGGTAAAAGCTGCCAATACTGTTATGCTCCTTAGCCCCTTTATTCACGTCTATTAGAAGCAACTATTGCAGTTAAAGGTAGAGATGCATCATGAGGAGGATTGTATGTGTGTAAAGTTTATTTCTCTAATCAATCTTGCGCCAATTTCTAAAATATCCAATCTGTAATATTTTAGAGTAAATGCTAGAGATTTTCAAGAGTTAAGTAAAGACAAAGAAGAGTAGCTATTATCAGATTCTACTCTAAATACTTCTACCCTAGCATCTCATCTGCTTAAGTTCGGCTATAGGATAAAACTCCATGGAATGTGTGTGGCTTTGATTAACAGGTTTAGAACAGATTCATGGCTAAAAGATTATGAACAGGTAGAAAAGTATTCATCTTCTATCGTGCTTTTTGATGAAACAAATGCACCAGTAGAGGATTATATCACTTGATCTAAGAACACAACTATTACAGGCAATTCCGTCTTGCTCTGACAAACATTAGTAAACTAACAAAGCAAAAAATTAGGTTTTGTTTTTTTTCTTCTCTTTTGTCTCTACGTATTCTTTCAACGATTTCAAATTATAATCATATATATCTTCAAAAAATTCTACTAGTTCTAGCGTTCTCTTCCTATTCAAAGAATAAAACCTATTTTTTCCTTCTTTCCTTTCCCTTACCAAATCTGCATCCTTCAATATACGTAGATGGGATGAGAGGGCTGGCATAGTAAAGTTAAAGTGTTCAGCTATATCTGTAGGGATCATATCCCTCCTCTTGAGAAGGAGCAAGATTTCTCTTCTGCCATCATCTGATAATGCTTTCCATGGAGAACCCATAATGTTAATATTATATAAGTTAAGGAAATATTTAAATGTTTAATTGCATCGGGGATTAGTCTAGGCCTTATGGGTTAGTAATGAGATATAAGGATAGAATATCCCAAAGCCGCGCGCAGCTTCGTAAATCCCTTCAAAGAATCAGGAAGTCAAATATACTAAACGAGTGAGTATACTTAAATCCATTCCTTTGTTGTATGGCTGCGCTTGGATTCCATTCAGCTGCAGCTGCTACTGAGTAGCAGCTGAATAATGACAAACTTCAACTATCAGAGTAAGTTAGTTTAGTCAACGATCCCACTATAGACTAACATAATCTATATGTTCATATTCGACAATTGTTATACGCAGAGTTAAGTACTGAGATTTTATGTCTCACGCCGGTACTCTGATTCAAAATTCGGTATACGAAAATATAGGTTGTCAATTTGTAGTTTGCGAAACCTGTTTGTGGAGTGTAACCGTTCTTAGATCCGTAGAAAGGCAAAGAATAAATAATATTGGTATTATTCAGTCTTGTCCCATTTGTTCAGGTGGGGATATGTCACTAATTTCTATTACGAATGATGGTGTGATATTTAATTCAATGATCGTAAAGTATGATCAAGAAAAATATTTGTTAGATTAACACTCATCGCTATATATTTTTGATAAATAGAGAGGTTAAAACAATAGGTGATGTTACAAAAAAAATCTTGTAGAGCATGTGGAACAAACATGACTACGACTGCAGTCTGCGGTGTCTGCGAGGAGGACATTTCATGGCGATGTAGTAGGTGTACTAAAATGGAAGCTGCTACACATGTACATACTAGCGAGCTGGCTGCATACGAAGAGGAAATTTCCGCAACAGCTAACTCATGTCAGTCTCATCCTAGTTTCAGTACCAGTCTAATGCAAGCAAACCTAACCAAGGATGGACAGCCAGTAAATAAGCTTGAGTGAAGGAACATCAAGATTACTAGCATTGGAATAATATCAAAGTAAAATAAGATGTCACTTTAATGAAAGATTATTAGAGGAATCAAACAAGTGGATTGAAATATAAGGAATACCTTTTATTTAATAAAAATATTCTTATTGGCTTTGTTTGTGCATTTATTACTGGTGCTACAGTTAGCCAGCTGATCCTAGCAAAGTTCACATACGCCTTGAATTCGCTCATTACATTAATTACCGAGGATGTTGTTTTCTATACTATTTTTGGTATACTCTTTTACATCGATTATAGACGAAAATACATGAAACAAGAACAGCAATCTGCGCGGCACATAAGATTTGGAAATATAAAATGGGTTATTATCAAGATTATATCAACTATGTCTGTAGCTGAAATCGAATATAATATTGTAAAGCCATACATTCAGTATTGGTTTCTCACACACCTCTTTGAGCCCTTCATAGCTTCAGTTATTGGTAGCTTAGTAGGAATAGCAGGATTTATTGCTGTTGCGGATTTGATGGCACATTATACACGATTATTCAAGAAGAAGAAGTAACTCGTATGGTAGCGAATTTGTGCAAATTGATGCAACTATTAGTGTTAGAGTGATACTGTTGATTCGAAGAGATCTTGCTATATAATATACAAACATGACAGGCATACCGGAGGAGGCTTTCGTTGTCGAACTAAACTAGAAAAAGTGACAAGCCCCTTTCTTTTACTATTGATTAGTGGTAGCCCCAAGCGGCTGTTTGCGATATACCTTTTCCACAACATAAGCAAAGATAGCTAATATCCCTGCAATGATAACAAAGAAATGACCACTTCCCATAATAATTATGCCATCTATAATGGCACTTTCTTTTCCCTTCCATTCTTGTCCTATCAAGCCCCCTGTTGAAGATGCTTCTTGCGCGAAATGGGTCTTAAACGATTGAACTGAATATACCCAAGCTAGCCCGGCAGTTATAGCTATGATCCCAGCTGCAAGGGCGATCTTCGCTCTGTGTTCCTTCCACACTATTGAGGCAATTATCACCGGGATTGAAACTAGATAAACGACTGTACTAAAAACAAATGCAGAAGAAGTACCGGCGTACGTCGACGTAAGATCCAATAATAGAAATTGATTTTGGTTTGGAGGATTAGTATTATTATTTGCTGAATTGCGCTGAACTAGCTCCCCTACGATGTCTAGTGGAGAATACGGATGGTGGCCGAGAAAGTCGACTACTAACCAAGGTATGGCTATTGAGGGCAGAAGCAGGCCAAGGGCGAGTGGGAGAAGTATGAAATTGTGTTCCATTGGAGTATTGTTCTATCTAATCGTGTAACTATAATAAACATTATCTTGAAATTGCAATAATCATATCTTTGTGGAGGCTGGACAGTATACGTAGCGAGAACGAGGCTTTTTCAATGTCTGAACCAACCAAAATTGAAAGAAACTGATCTCATGACAGATTTGAGTCCAAATTGGGTAAATCTTTAAATGTTATGGAATATTCTTGCAGTCAATGACAGATGGTAGTAAAGACCATTCTGAGAAGACTATTAATCACGCAAACAGAAAAAAGATACTTCTGAGCACTATTGTAGCTGCTGTGGCTGCTGCGATGGTCGGTGGGGTAACTGCAATGCAATCTTCTATTGCACAAGTTAACGCAAACGTACCGGCTACTAATCCGACAGGTGGTTACGACATACATGTGACGGTTAACAGACACGATAGTGCGAATTTGAACGCACCAATAGACCACTATTGTAAGCTCGATAAGAGAATAGTAGCTGTTTGTCAGCTCTATGCTAGGGACAGTACCGCTAAACCAGGTACCGGACCACAACTTGCGCAAATAGAGTTCATTATCACAAAACCACAATATCTTCAACTTCCACCAAGAGAGCGTGCGAGTTGGCACAATCATGCAGTAGAATTAACGCCAGAGAGAGGTGCGCCGAGCTGTGTATCTCTTCCAACTGGACTCCAGTGTGCTAAATTAGTATCACTGCTGCAGACTACGTATGGTAAGGTAATTACATTATGGGACCCGGCTGATTCTGTACCTAAATACCCACCATATGTATACAACGTAGAAAGTCCATATGCTCTTGGACAGGATTTGAACAATAATCTTCAGAAGCAATGGCCAACGGGCTGTGGAAACACCTCTTCAGCAAACTTGACTTGCGGAAAATAAGGCTACGCGCCTCCCTCTTTTTTATTTCAAATATTGTCCACATTAATATTAACTTCGATAATAGCCGCATGCGCTTTGTTAATAGGCGTACTGCTGCCCGTACATATTTTTAGGGATAACAGTTCGGACCCACAAAATGCATTAGAAAACAAAGCCTTTGCTTTCGACACTAACATAGGAAATGAAAGTGTTCCACTATACAACTCTACCCATATTGATACACCATACATAAAGGAGTATTCTATGCCAAATGGTACCTGGCCCAATGGCATATTAGTCGATAAGAACGGGATAGTCTGGACCGTTGGAACGAAGTCTCATACCCTTCTAAGTTTTGATCCGAACCAAGGTAGAGTAATAGCATTTTATCCTATTCCACAAGAGAGTCAAAAAAATGCAACAAGAACTAATAGTGTCCAGAACGGCGTATCGATGGCCTGGGCTCTCGTCCAAGACAAAAATGGTTCAATATGGTTTTCTCAAGCTGACTCACCAAACCCACTTTGGCGCTTTGATCCATCGACTAAAAAATTCGAATCAATTCGCATGGTGAGCGAAGCTCCCTATCAAATGCGGATTGACCAAAACACAGGAAATATATGGTTTACGACATTCACTGATAACAAACTTGGAGTCATCCAGAAGATTGAAAAAAACCAAAGTTCTGGCAACAGAAATAATGAAAATAGTTCGCAATACAAAGTTTCTGAATTTAATTTAGGTAATGAGAGTTTCCCCAGTGGATTATATTTGAAAGGAGACTCAGTTTGGGTCACACAGTCATTAAATAATAAACTGGTACAATTCAAAATGATCACAGGAGCTAATGGGAAAGTTGTTAATGTTGTAAAGACATTAGAAATACCATCACCTACATCGTCTAACGACCAGATCTTATTCGACTCGCCTTATGATCTTGTAGTTTTAGGTAACAACCTATGGGTTACTGAACATGATGCTAACTTTATAACAGCATATAGTATGGGTTCCAAAAGTGCGACAAAATTCGCAGATTCCAGTAATCCTCACCAATATGTAACCTTGCCTTTTTGGTTAAGAGAAGGAGCTGGAGGAGGGCTTTGGTTCAATGAACATTACGGGAACAGAATGGCTTTTTTCAATACTACTGGCCTGACGCTCATCGAGTACGAAATACCAACGCGAGATCCAAATTTAGGTTACATCTCTAATGCCCTCAATTTTGCAGTCGATCCAACTAATAACAAGAACGTGTGGTTTTCAGAATACAATCATGACAAAATCGGTTTGGTAAAGAGCAGCGTTTCTATTCCATTTAACATTCACTCATCTGTAAAGAAGGTTGTGTTATCGAAAATGATAGTCGGCAAACGAGAACAGCAAAAAAATGCAACAGCAACAGTTATTAATTTTGAGATTTCCAAAAATTCAGACAACAATAAAAGCAGCAGCGAAGTCTCTCCTCTGCCTAACAATAATAACAATCACGAGATTGTTTTTTTCAAAACATCAAGCTCAATGACACATTTTGGTGTACTGAATTCTACTGCAAACTTCTCTGTAAATTACGTAGATTTAACAAAAATGAAAAATAGAACAGCGCAAGTGCAGCTCTTTATGCATAACGACTACAAAGTACCGTCTGGAAACTACACTCTCGGAATTAGCGCAACAGATGGAAGAGTAACGGAATCCATTTTTCCAGAACTAACTGTGAGGTAGGTATATATATTATTAGATCAAGGGACGCTTCCTCTCTCTGAGAGCAAGGCCTAAGGGTAACTGCAGTCCAATATTGCATCTGGAATATCGAAGTGAACAAACATAAAAGAATCCGGTCTTGATTTCGACAAGATGTAGCTGACAGGATAATAATCATGTTACCGCAATGTTGCGCTAGCAAATAATACTCGAAATGGTTGGCTGAAAATTACAGCCGTATCGTACCTCGAGTTTCCTACATTGCCTAAGAAATAATTCTGATCACCCTCACTGCCTTTAAGGATCCCCAGATCTTTGGCGTTTTGTATATTGCCGCCGTTGGGTGTAAGATAAACGTGAAGATCGGGTCCATTAGTTACTTTGAATTGTTCCAAGCGCAGGTATCCTGTGCCATTTACTGATAATATCTTTGCAATACCTTCGGCTAAATGTCCATCAACACCAATGAAAGAACCTGAACTTATAATAGCAACAGCTTGATTTGCCGTTCCCGGCATAAACTCTTTTATACCCGTAGTTACTCGAGAAGCTTCCCTCATAATTGTACTTTGCTCATTTGGGGTCATCTGTGCTGCTGATTGCATTCTATCTTGTTCATTCATGCCAATAAATTTATGATATTCTTGGGATGCCATATCTACTGAAACGGGCGGTTGATTTACCTGTGTGGGATTAGATGATGGTTCATTTACCTGTGTTGGACTAAAAAGATTTAGAATCAGAAAGTAAGCAGCAGCGGATGCTACAACGACTGCTGCAGCTATAATAGCAAGGGTGGCACCTTTATACAACAAAAATAACCTGAAGAAATCATAAATAAACTTTTTTAAGATATTATGAGAATTATTATGAGAACCGTACATGACGCACTGGACCTGTCAAAATTAGTAAAGGAAAGTCGCTAGCCTAGAGCCGCATTTAAGCAGATGAGAGGCGTAGGGTAGAAGTAGTTAAGGTAAAATTTGATAATAGCTACTCTTCTGTGTCTTTACTTAATTCTTAAGAAAATCATCAATCTTTTTTTGGAGATCCTTGTTAATTTCTATTATGGATCTATTTCCATTTATAGGTACAAGACCATATTTTTTCTGTAACTTTCGAAATTGCTTGGCTAGCAGACCTTGATAAATGAGAAAAGATTCAAACATATTGTCGGAAAGTCCAAGGTCTGCACCTGACTCATAGTAATCTAATGATGAATTTTTTTGGAATACTCTATGTACAAGCTCGTTAGGATCTACCTCTAAATAGAATACGAGATGAGGTTTCATTGCAAACCCAAATAAATTATGTGACCATCTCGTACTAATTCCTCTAACAGCATCTCTTGACATAAGCGTATAGATATATCTATCAGCAAGAACTATGTAGCCAGATCTCAAAGCAGGTATTATCTTGTTTTCCAATTGGTCTGCAAAATCGGCTGCATAAAAAAGGCTAAGCGTTCTTTTTCCTAAAACAAAGTTTCGTTTGGCTTCAAGTATACCTTCGCTTATTAGCTCTGATCTCCTCAGTCCAGTATTCAAAACAGCGTGGCCATCAGCCTCTAATTTCGAAGTTAACATTGCAACTTGTGTGCTTCTGCCTGAAGCATCAGGTCCTTCGATAACAATAAGCCTTCCCTTTACCCTTGTATTTTCTAAATACGGTATGCCCTTACCGTAGGACTCTATAGTCCTCTCCAACATTACTCGTAATTGTTGAGGATCACTCAAACTATAGGACCTGCGCCTTGACTAAGGGTCGAACAGATTTACACTCTGGAATAGTCTCCATAATTTTCTTCCTTACCAAATATTGTTGTTCTTCAATCCCTGAAGTACCGTCTATTGTTACAAACCCCTCAGATTGAGCCATAGATTCATACTGCTCAATTATCCTACTCTGGAATATTCTGTAACTTTCATATGCATCGTTACTTAAGTTCAGGTCCATACCAGCTTCATAATACTTTAACTTAGGCCTTCCAGCCAGTATGCGTTCACTTGCTACGTCAACAGGCACTCCAAAGTAAAATGTAATGTTTGGTTTAATGGCAAATTCATAAACCTGTCGAACCCATCTGGGATCGCAGCCTCGAACTATATCCCTTGCATAAGCAGTATATACATATCGGTCAGCCAAGACTATATACCCAGCATGAACTAACGGAAAAATATTTCTTTCATATCTATCAGCAAAATCTGTTGCATGAAGCAAAGAAAAAGTTGTCGGCGTGAGCCTGCCTTTCTTTTTCCCCTTTGTTGTAATTTCCTTTACTAATTCAGATGAATTCCACTCAGTCAAAAAGACTCGCATGCCTTTAGAGATAAGCCATTTTTCGAGCAGACGAATTTGTGTAGATTTGCCGGATCCGTCTATTCCTTCCACCACAACTAGTTTGCCTCTCGAGTCAAAATTTCTACTACTCGATCTTATCGTTTTAATCCTTACCAATTTCTATGACATCCGCTTTACATATTTCCGTGTGGTGAATGAAATGCAGTAAGTGACATATATGTCAAGCGCTAACCACACTTTTTAAATCCCTTTTTGTCAGATGACCTGATCTTGTCAGATGATGCAAAGTCAAGCCAATTTTCTGCTGAACATAAACTGGATTCTATCTGACTTGTCAGAGAATCTAATAGTTGAGATTTTGAAAAGCATGACCACGATAGATTCAGTAGAGTTATATGAAATATAACAGATCGTGTGCGATTTCCTCTTATTCACAAAAATAAAACGAGTAAAGAACGAATATTACAAGAATACTTGTCAGTACCTGCCGAATAAAACCCAAACTGTTACATCAAAATGACCTTCTTCACTGCCTGAATATCAGCTCCGTGATATTATCGTACATTATAACTTTATACCTCCTCTGGATTCACCAAAAAGTAGTGTAACCTGGCAGCATTAAAGAGAATCATGGACGCAATCGCAACAATAATCATGACATAATTAATGATTATTCCATAAGGCTGTACAATCAAGAAAACAACAGATATACTTGCATAACTAATGATACTAATAATGTGCCCTCGTATATGAATACGCACTTTAAGGTCCAATTCCCTATTCCATAAATGCCATACAAGGGCTACCATATGCCAAATAGTAATTGATAAAATGAGTGTAAAGAATCTCGTATGTGCTAGAAATGATGTATTTAATACTATAAACATAATTGAGAAACGTACAATATCAATGAAAAACCTTCCATTGCTGATACCATAAGGGTATTTGTTGATTAATTCATGAAAAATTACCCATTGAGATACTACCCAAAAGAATGCGGTTATAAAAAATAAAAGGTCAAATAGTACTGGAATATCGAAATGATATAGCTTTGGCTCCTGTGGTAGAAGAAAATCGAACAAGAATCTATTTAGTCCAATTGTAATGATGCCTCCAAAGAATACATTTATTAGCAATACTCTATTGTCTGTTTTTTCTATTTTAGATTCCTAGTAGCTACCATATTCATTATTATTTACCTTTCCAATCAAACTTGACGAACAATTAGATACAATCAAAGCTTCAAGAATACTAGACACATCCTAGGTAAGATGGGGAAGTTAGAGACAT
>WNGG01001836.1_pt1 | contig 24622 bp, 21 predicted proteins | sample 5400661 | NCBI WGS metagenome assembly WNGG01 (sample SAMN13153372, study PRJNA577476) | soil metagenome | isolation source: 100 cm soil or saprolite under Garry oak tree replicate 1 | place: USA:California | collected 2016-06-15
TCGCGGGCGCAGAACTCTTCGGATTGCTGGGCGGGTTCCTGGCTATCCCTGTTGCTGGCGTGTTCCAGCAGATCATCGTGGCCCTCTGGCACAGGTGGAAAGATGAGCATCCCGACCAATTCCCCCCAGAAGAGTTGCCCCTTCGACAGTCAGCGGTATTGCCAGAACAACAGGTTACTCCAATAGATATACCCACCCCCGGTATCAGCCCCGGACATTGAGTTGGAAGCAGCCCGGAGGGAAGTGCCGCCAGGGCCAGGTTTCTGCATAGGAGATATTTCATCTATGGATACTGATGCATCGTTACAAGCGTCACGTAAGAAGCCCCCACCTGGGAAGGTGATCGTAGTAGCCTTGCTAGGAATACATGGTATATTCCTGATCATCATCGGCTTGATCGCTTTTTTCGGAGGCTTCCTAGGTGTCTATCACGTCTCGAATGGTCACGCGACACTCTGGTTGACGATTGCCCTCGAGATCACCAATCTGATTGTGGGAGGTTGCGCGCTGCTGCTGCGGCTGTTCGCCCCGTTGCCCATTGCTTTGAGCATGAGTGTTGCAGGGGGTATCCTCCTCTATGTGCTGATAGTGATAGGCCCACGCACGCTTTCCCACTGATAATGCATACTCGGAAAGCAGGCCACGCTCACGGGCAAACATGACCGCCTGCATCCGATTGTTGGCCCTCGGCTTTGAGAGAACATAGCTCACTAAGAAAAAGTTTCACGCCTCTTCCCACGCTTTTCTTCACGAGCTCGGATTAAGCTGTGAATGTACTCGGGCGCTGTTCCATTCGTGATCACATGGTCAGGCGTTCTCCAGTACACAGGACAGTTGGTGCAGGTAAACATCCTGGCCTATGAGCAGGGTTCCCAGGATAGAGACCTATAGTTGCACCCTAGCAAATGTAACTTGAAATTGATGTTTAGACTATAACGACCTAGCCGACAGCTTCGGAGCCGTCGGAATGGAAGCCGTATGACAACAATTTCAAAGCCATCAAGCCCGTTTGCGGCGCGTTTTTGGCACCGGCTTGGGTTTTTTGATCACCGCAAAGCGCACAGCAGGTGTGCGAGGCGTCCCTTTGCGCCAGCCCGGCGATTTTCCGCGCGGTTTGGGCACACGCGTGGGTGTCCCAAGCTGCTGCAAAATCGCTGGCATGACGCGCCGCACTTGTCGGGGAGTGACGAGGTGACGACGCCGTTCCCAGGGACGATAGTTGGCTTGCCCAAGAGAGCGAGCCAGCACCAGCTGGTTCATGGCCGTTGCCACCACCACACTCCAGTGCTCGAACTGTTGTGCCGTGCGTACATGCACTTTCGTCCAGAGCAAGTCTTGCTTGAGGAAGCGATAGGTATGTTCGTGAGAAAAGCGCCGCGTGTAGCAGTTCACGACTTCTTCCAGAGGCAGAGGCACGACCCCAATCCAGACGAACCAACTCTCCCGAGGATCGCGTCTGGTCCCTTTCGCTCCTGTGCGCAGGACCCGGTAGACGGTCAGCTCCACTTCTCGCGCTTGCCGGAAGTGCAAGTGCTGCCACGATTGAATCTGGATTGGCTTGCCGTGCTGATCGGTGCCCTGCCAGCTTGCATCCGGCTCGCCCCACGTCTCCGGGCGGCTTCCCTGAAACAGGTCGCCATCCTTACGGGGGGCTCCTCGTTTCCCCGGCACAGGGGGGGGTGCTTTGCGGTAGAGCTTCCGATTGCGTTTGAGGCGCAAGAGGGCACTGAGTTGAAGGCGCTTACAGGCCATCACAAAGGGGCCCGTGGCGTACCAGCGATCCGCCAGCACGCGCGTGCCAGCAGGCAGCAAGCCTCTCAGGTCTTCCAACTGCCCTATCGCTACCGAGACCGCCGTCTCTGCACTTGTAATCCGACGTTGGGAAAGAATGGCTCCCCAGCTGCTGGCATATTCGGGCAAGAGCATCACCGTCGAGAACTGCCACCCCACGCTCACCGGCCTCTTCGCATGGGGCAAATTGGGCAGGTAGATGATGCCCCGATCCGGGCTGGTCTCGGCTTCAGGTCGAGCAATGCTGGTACTATCAACGCTCACCCAGACCGGTCCTTGATGCTGGGCCAGCACTGCCTGGGTCCAGATCTCGCTCCACCGTCGCTGATTGACCCGCCCATCTTCCAAGGCTTCATAGACGCTGGGCCACTTCCGGCGAAACGAGGGCGAGAGCGACAACTCGGGGAGCGTCCGCGCTTGCGGCTCACTGCTGAGCGCATCGACCAACTCGAAGAGCGCATCTGGACTACGTTCAAAACAGCACGCCGTCTGATGACGAATCTCTTTCCATATGTTAAGGTTCAAAGCGTAAATGTCCTTTGCTTGAGTGATTTCTTTGCAAAGCACTTTACGTCATCTGGCAGTTTCTGGCAATCAGAGGCTGCCTGTTGTCTGCGATAGTCTACCTAAGTTTCGCCCAAACTAATGACAATCTGTGAGGGAGCGAGTAGCTCCCGCAAAGGACGGATGAGCATATGAGCGCGGCGAGCGTGCCGATTGAGCACAATCTCACTCACTTGAGCAAAGGGATCGAAGCGGAGCAAACCACTGATATGAAAGACATCGCGCACCATGCGCAAGATGCCACAATGTGGTCCTTCTGCCAGAGCCAACCAGCGACGTGCCCAGACCACCACATTGTGGGCCAGCGAGCCAAGCAGCACCAGCATGTGTTGCGCATCGAAACGCTTTTTGTTGCGTTTGGTCAGCCCCAATCCTTGTTTGTCCCCTTTGAAAGCTGTCTCGATGCCCCCACTACGCTGGTCGTAGAAGGTCACATAGGCCAACAGACGGGCGACAGGATCGGCAGCCTGCGATGCGTGCCATCCCAGGATGGTGAGGACTTGCTCAATCTGCAACGAGCAAATCAGCACCCCATAGGCAAAGGTGCCGTCAAGTCTGCGACAGCGCACCACAATGCGCTGGACCGGACGAACATAGCCCGTGGCAGGCTCGCTCACCCAGCCAAAGGAGCGCTCCGACCAGGTGGGATCCTGAACCCACTCTTGCACTGTCTTGGCCAAGCGGACGATGCGCCGGCCCGAATATTCTTTGGCCATGATCTCATAGCCGCGAGCAAGCAGCCAATTCAAGTCATCCTCGGTTCCAGCACCTGCATCCACACGGATAATCGTGCGTGTTCGTTTGGCCTCGTCCAATTGCAGAGTCGCTTCCGCTGCCTCAACCAACGGTTGTACCGCCTTAATCAGCTGGACGTTGCCTGCAAAAAGCTGGTCAACCACCACTTCTTCATAGCGAGTAGCCAACACGCGACCCAATTGCCGTCCTCGACGATGGTAGAGTCCAGCAAAGTACCCTCGTGTGGCAAAAGCCGCTTTGGGTCCACAAGGCATGCCGGTCAGGTCCACGTCCAACAGTTGGAAAGCCGCCTGATAGTCATGCCCAAAGCCTTGACCGTGAGAACGATAGATCTCATCGAGCGCCTGGCGCAGTTGAACCACATTCTCAGCACTGCAAGCATCCAAGGTCTCTTGCACCACCGACTGCTCAGCACACGCTTCTCGCCCAAAGGCGCGCTGCAAGCCCGGATCGCTTCGCAGCCGAGTATTGATTTCCACCAGCCCATGGGCTCCGGCCAACAAACTGATAAACGCATCAGTGAGCTTGTCAATGGGCGTATGTTGAATGGTTTTCTGCTTGATCAGCACCATCGCTTTGATCGGGCCAAAGAGATCCAGTTGCTTCAAGTGTGCTCCAATGGCGGCCAGCGTGGCACACGCCGTAAAATGCTTCGTCGTCGGTGTGATAGACTCGTTCATAGTGATGCTCCTTCTCATATCAGCAAATATGCTTCTGATCTGAGATCAGCGTCATCACTTTCTTCTGGTTTTAGCAAGCTCGTCTTTTGAGAGATGACCCTGCCGCTATTTTGGGCGAAACTTAGGTAGTCTAAACATCAATTGAAAGAAAAAAGGAGAAACATCACATGGCAAACATCTTCGAAACCGCGCGTGCTGAACGCGCATACAACAAGTACGTCAAGGGACTCGAGTCCATGGCCGGGCTTGTTGAGACCCTCAGCGGGCCGGGTCCCTTCACCCTCTTCATTCCCACGGATGCCGCTTTTGACCGCTTGTCCGATGACCAGCAGGCCACCCTGTTCGCGGACCCTGGCAAACTGGCCAAGGTGCTCAAGTACCACATAGTGCCAGGGTATTATACGGCCGACGACCTGCTTGATCGCCTCTTCCTCAAAACACTCGAGGGGCAGCGGCTCAGAGTGTGGTCGGACATCTCGGAGGTTCCACTGGGGGAGGAAGAAATTGAGACAAGTGGAGACGCGCTTAGCTATGTCAGTTCAGACACAGTAACCACCGCTGTGCGAGAAAGCATCACGATCAATGGTGGGCATGTGCTTCAGGCGAACGTGATCGCCGACAACGGCATCATGCACGTCATCGACAAGGTGCTCATCCCACAATTCACTATGCTCTAAAAACATGGAGCACACCCTTTGTTCCGGGTTACACGGCTCTATCTGAGCCTGGAATATGACCCGGAACGAACGGGTGACTGCAGCGACTTCTCAAGAAGTCAGAGGGTGGAAGAGCGATGTTCAATGCCTTGAAAAAATTCCTGCGGATTCTTGGACCTGGCATCATCACCGGAGCCGCAGATGATGATCCGTCCGGCATAGCCACCTACGCGCAGACAGGTGTGCAATTTGGCTATGGCCAGCTCTGGACCGCGCTGTTCATGCTCCCGCTCCTGGCAGGAGTTCAGGAGGCCTGCTCACGCATCGGAGTCGTCACGGGCAAAGGGATTGCTGCCGTCGTGCGCGAGCACTTTAGCAAACCGGTGCTCTACGTCGTCGTGCTGCTGGTACTCATCGCCAATACTATCAACATCGGGGCCGATATCGGGGCGATGGCGGCAGCGGCGAATCTGCTGTTTCCCCTGCCCTTTGTGGTCTTCGCCCTGCTCTTTACGGCGCTCATCTTAACGCTGGAGATTATCCTGTCCTACAAAGTCTACGCGCGCATCCTCAAATGGCTGACGCTCGCCCTGCTGGCTTATCCCCTCACGGTCTTCATCGTGGCGGAGCCCTGGCCGACGATCTTGCGAGCAACCTTTCTCCCCCATATCGAACTCAATTTCCCATTCCTCTTCGTCATCACGGGGGTGCTGGGGACAACGATTTCCCCCTACATGTTCTTCTGGCAGGCATCGGAGGAAACGGAAGAGGAGCGAGAGGCGCACCTGATCGGCAAAGATGGTCGTCCGCGCATCAACTGGGGGTTTATCCGCAATATGCGCATCGATACCATCTCCGGCATGTTCTTCTCGGAGGTGGTGACCTGGGCCATTATCGTCGTAACGGCCACGGTCCTGCACAGCAATGGGGTGACTAACATTCGGACGGCGGCCGATGCCGCCCGGGCCCTGCTACCATTGGTGCATACTTTCCCCAACGCGGGCTACATAGCGCAAGCGCTGTTCGCCACCGGGATCATCGGCCTTGGCTTGCTTTCTATCCCGGTATTGGCCGGGTCAGCGTCCTATGCGGTGTCGGAGAGCTTTCAGTGGTCCGAAGGATTGGATCTGAAACTCACCAAAGCCTGGGGGTTTTACGGCGTCATCATCGTGGCAACCCTGATCGGGCTGTCGCTCAACTTCATCGGGATAGATCCGATCAAGGCCCTGGTCTATGCCGCCGTGATCAACGGGGTGGTGGCAGTGCCCCTGATCTTCATCATTGCCCTGATTGCCAGGAACAAGAACATCATGGGGCAGTATACAAGCGGCTGGGTTTCGAACCTGCTGGTGTGGCTCACCTTTGTCGGCATGGGCGCGGCCGCCGTCGCCATGTTTGCCACCCTGGGGCACTAGCGATTCCCTGCTTTTGCCGAGGCATCTCCTTCCAATGGGAGACCAGGAATGCGGTAACCGCTGCACGAGAACAAGGAGGACCGCGAAGGCAACCTCTTTTCGTGGGAAAGGATTCCTCCTTAGGAACGCCGACCTATGATATAATCGCATATGCACAGAGAGGAGCAACCTATGTTTGAAGCAGTCTTCAGGATTACTTCCCTGGTCAAAAGCGACGTGCAAGGGCAGCGCGTCTTTCGCGTCACAGAGCGAGAAGCACCCGCCAACGACGCGGAGTTCTTATCACGCCTGGCAACGCTGTACCAGCAGGAGGTGGACGCAACACTGCGGTCTGGTGATGACCTAACGATCGCGGTTCGGCTCGACCTTCCCCCCAGGGAGGTGGAACGAACCGTCCACCTGCGCGAGGACCGGCTTTTTGAGGGGGAGGGGATGCCGCAGCCGGCAGCGGACCCGCTTCCCTTCATGCAAGCGTTCTATGAGCCATTGATCCAGCGGGTGGAACCGGGTGATGTCTTCACGATCACGTTCCGGGTGCAGCGCCCCTAGCAGTACATTGCGTGGCCCTGGCGACCCTGCTGCCGGGATTCCTTCCCATGGCCAGCTTAAACAACGGTCGAGGCATGAGGCCCGGGTCCCAGGCCGAGCAGCCCGTGAGTGGCTCCCATACAGCGGTTCATGACGACGGTCAGTCCTGACGCTTCGGCTATTTGCCTGGCCTTCTCTGACACGATCCCCAACTGGAGCCAGAGTACTTTTGCTCCGGTATTGGAGTGCCCCCAGAGAACCATACCACAGATTTTGACAAGTGACACTCAGGTTTGCGATCAATCGTGAACAAAAGGTGGTACATTCGAAATGAGGAGAAACTCTATGAGGCATCAGAAGACCTATTCATGGGAGTTCAAGGTGCAGATGGTTCATTTGTTGGAGAAAGGGCAGAAAGTTTCGCAGAAGACCGTCAAGTACGAAGTGGTATATGTACACCCAAACCATACGCTCGAGGAGGCACACACACTTGCAGACCTTTCTGGAGTACGTTTACAATACTAAACGCCATCACTCATCATTAGACTATCTTCCTCCTGATAAGTTTGAAGCGGAATATCTCAGGTGTTCATGTACCGGTGGTATGCAGTTTTTGAGGGCATTCCACAGATAAACTGTCAACAGAACTGTCAAAAGCTCTTTTTCACGGCGATAGTTCCCCGTTCCAGCAAGACAGCGAGCCGATTCAAAGGTGATATCGAGCAATGGATGAGCAGGAGTCCCCCCTTCGGCACCTCCCTATCTCCTTTCCTGAAACAGGATAAAAAAGGGTAGTCACTCTCGATAGAGGTGATAAAGATGTGTCAAATGGCACGATCCCGCTTCCAGAGCGGCCTCATGAGATCGGTGCCTGTATACCTTAAGATGGCTCTAGAGGCGTATCACCTCTATCGAGAGTGACTACCCAAATTTATGTAAGGGCCCGAATATTCTGACAAAGCACAGAGGGTACGGCCCCACTAGCCGGTGAACGTACTCTATGTTGGCGTTGTACAATGTTAATCTGAAAAGATAGAGTAATTAGGCCAGGGTTCGTCGTGAGTATACTCACGACGCTGGCGCGGCTTATAATATGTAGTGAGAGGCCACGGCTAACGATAAGGTTTCATGCCTGGCCCGAGTACGGTGAGGTCGACATCGACATCTGCTCCTGCAAGGAATTCAGCCAGGAGGATGCTATTGCTTTTGCTAAGCAGGTGTTTCAGACGGACGATGTAGAGTCGCACTTTGTAGTACGTGGCACACGTTCCCTGCGCCCCGAAATGCCAGACCCGGCACGCTATGAAGCCGCTATGGCTGCACGGCGTGAGAAAATGGCGGTGCGCTAAGAACACAAACTTTATAGACCCTCTGCTTGTACTTTGTTACAGCCACTGCTGCCCCTGAAGAGCAAGGAACGATCTGACTCGACTAGAAATATTCTTGCTCTTCGCGATTCTCTGTTCTCCCACGTCTCCTTCCAGGCCACTGCAAGTGCTATTATTTACTGAGAAAGATCCTTTACAGTTTTCCAGGAGGAACCATGAACAACAGCGATGCACCTGTGACACAGTTCGGCGCACCCGATGCTCCCTACTGTGACCCTACCACCGCTTGCGTCACGATCATTCCAGCACCACTGGAATACAGCGTTTGTTATATGCAAGGCACTCAACGTGGGCCGCAAGCGATTCTCAACGCTTCCAGCCAGATGGAACTCTATGATGAGGAATTGGGTTGCTGTCCTATCGAAATCGGCATCTATACTCGCCCCCCGTTGAATTACAGTGGCATGGATCATGCCATTGCTCTTAAGTCTACAGGAGAAGCCGTACGCGAGGTTCTGGAGCGTGGTCAGCTTCCCTTCACTATTGGCGGAGAACATTCTCTCTCTGCCCCGCCTATCGCCGTAGTGCATGAATATTTTCCAGACTTGACCGTGGTCCACTTCGATGCCCACGGCGACTTACGCAACACATATGAAGGAACGCCTCTCTCACATGCCTCCATTGAGCGCAGGGTTGTAGATATGAGCATACCTCTGATGGAACTCGGGGTCCGCAGTTTCAGTCCCGAAGAGGCCGAGTTCATGAAAACAAAGCCAGATGTGGCTATCGTCTGGGCCTACCAGATGGCAAAGGGAACTGCCGTCATTCCCTGGCAACGGTTGAGCAAACATACGTACGTTACCGTGGACCTGGACGCTCTCGATCCCAGCGAGATGCCCGCTGTAGGAACACCGGAACCCGGCGGTCTGCACTGGTACGAGCTGCTCGACCTTTTCCGCGAGGTTTGCCACCGCACTACCGTTGTCGGCATGGACGTGGTCGAACTCTGCCCGATGGAAGGCCAGACACGCGCCGATTTCCTGGCGGCCAGGCTGGTATACAAAATGCTTGGCTATCGCTTCTGCGAAATGTAGGGGCAGGGCTTGCCTCTGCCCTGGTGGCTCGCCTGTCTTAACTGCACGTTCTTGTTCCTCTCTGCTACAATAAATTCAGAGCATAGCCGGATATCGTGAATATACAGGGGAAACAAACAGAATTGTACACATGAGAAAAGCACCTGATTGCCTTCTTCCGATGTTTTGTCTATTATGCATGATGCTGGCTGCCTGTGCTGGCCCTTCGGTTTCACTGCCTGCCAGCAACAATCAGCATTCTCTCTCAACCAGCAGCGGCCCTATTACCTATAGTACAAGTCCGAACGATGTCCTCGTCCGCACATTTCATGGCGGCGGCAATCTGGGTACACTGGAAATCAGCCCGGAAATCAGCATATATGGTGATGGCACATACATCCTTGGCCCGGGTTTATATATGCGACAGGGCAAGCTCGACAACAATGCGCTGGATCGCTTGTTGCACATATTGGTGGACACTGACAGGTTACTCGTTTTGAACCGGCAACAATTCTATGATCTGCCGGACCAAAACGCTACTTTGCTTCAATTAACGCTCAATGGTAAACACTACGAGTATTTGTATGGCCAATTCGGTAACCTGCAGGAGAGCGCAAGAGACGTGGACGAGTATCATCGTTTAGGCAATGCCCTCGGCAGCATCGTACAGGCCTTAAGCGGGCCGTTACAGACCTACACTGGCATATCGATGGCGCTGCTCGCACACCAGGATTTCAATCCGGACCTTACTCAAACGATTCCGCTCTGGACATTTCCAGACTTCACCCTTGACCAGGTCGCTACATATGAATGCGGGCTCATCCCTCCCGATCAGACAGGGCCTAATGCTGATACCGGCTGCCTGACATATACTGTGCCACATGCCGCGCAGCTCTTAACAGCACAACAGTTACAGGAAATCTCTTCTCTACTCAATGGACACCGCCAGGGCATATTCTCCGAACAAGGCCTGTACTACACTGTCGCCATACGACCCTTGTTGCCCGACGAGTTATCTGCACAGATGCTCGCTATGTTTGGCAGCCGCCAGTTGAGTTATGTCACAGTGCCGTTGAATAAAGGTCCTATTCCAACGATTACACCAACAGTTTGATTAACAGTCATGGTCTTTCCAGCCATGCCACTCCCGGCACATCATAGCAAATGAGCCATGCAAACAAAATGACTATGCCACTCCTGACTGAGTGTGGTATACTACTATCAGGGCGCTAAACTTCTTACATTTCATCGGGGCATACAGGGCGTCAAAACTCAGGAGCGAGTGCGGAATAACCAACCGGTTAAACACTTAGGATCTTGCCAATCCGTCCACCTCGTAAAGTACACCTCCACTTAAGCCATTAAGCCATTTGGAAAGGACACATGACTAGAGATTTCAATGAGCATCGGCGAGACGATAGATATTCATCGTCTCGCAATCAATCCTCCGGCAGGTATGGAGAAGAGCGGACTCCACGGCCTGCCCGACCCCGTCTCAACCGTCAGACAGTAGATCGCGCGTGGGAATCTGGCGCACGCCGCGATCATGCCGATTATCGCACGCGCAGTAACAATGAACAACCACCCCGCAGCAGCCATCGGCGCAACCAGTATAGCGACTACGCTTCCACTCAAAATAGTCGCAAACCCCTCGATGATCGCCAGGATAGCTACCAGCGCTCACAACGTACGTTCAACAGTGAAGGCTCTCAAAGTTCCCGCCCCCGTTCTTACGATCCAAACGCTCGTCATCACGATGACAGGCGCACTAACGAACGCCTTGGCTACTCGCGCAGACCCAATGACGCAGGTCCGCGTACGGGATCGGGCTTCCGCGATAGCGATCAGCGCTCACCATCGCGCAGTTCCGATACACGCTCGCCCCGTACATTTGATCGTGGTAACCGGGCGCCCCGCGACTATCAGCAGCGCGACAGGCCAAACCCCCGCTGGCAGAGCCGTCAACGGGCGCAAAACGATGATCGCCCACACGAGAGACAGGACTTCGAGGGCAATAAGCATTTCGAGGGCGATTACGAGCGCTTTAAGACGCGAGAAATACCCCAGCGACCGGGAAACCGGCCATCACAGCAGCGCTTCGGCAAGAAGATCGAGGACCGGCATGTGACACGTCTACCCGATGGGCGCGTCCTCCAGGGGTCCCGCCCGGCCCAACGCAGGAAGGCACAATTCTGGCAGGAGGTTGCTCATGACACCGAGACAATGCTTGAAGGGGTTAACACTTCGCCTCCTATGACAGACTCAGCTCCTGCGGAGAATGACGAAGCAGCAACCCAACGCACGCCTCCCAAACGTGTCGGGGGTACCACTACTCGTGGTCGGAAAGCGAGAGTGAAACAGAATGTAGCAAAGCCTGGTCCGAAACCCTCGCGGCGGGGCTTCAAATGGCCAACGCCATAATATAATATGCTATACCCAGGTTATCTTAACCTCTATGAAACCGGTGAACTGGCCGAGCGTGCCGCCACTGCGTGGGAAATCCTGCGCAGTTGTACCATCTGCCCACAAAATTGCCGCTGCAATCGCATCGCAGGCAAAACCGGCGTATGCCGCTCCGGTACAGAAGCTATCGTTGCATCGTGGAATGTTCACCGCCGCGAGGAGCCGCCCATCAGCGGCTCACGCGGAGCGGGTACCATTTTCTTTGGCTACTGCCAGGCACGCTGCACCTATTGCCAGAATTTTTCATTGAGCCAGGGTGGATTGGGACATCGTGTCGGACCAGAGCGCCTGGCGGATATGATGCTCTACCTGCAGAAGAAACGCTGCCACAACCTGGACTTCGTCACCCCGACGCACTTCGTGCCGCAGATCCTTGCGGCACTGGTTATTGCTTGCGGCAAGGGATTGCGTTTGCCAATTGTATATAACTGTGCCGGGTATGAAAACCTTGAGACTTTGAAGCTCCTGGATTGCGTTGTCGATATCTATCTTCCCGATTCCAAGTACTCCGACAACAAGCATGCCTTGCGCACCTCGAAAATGCCCCATTATGTCGAATCCAATCAGAGCACGCTGCGCGAAATGTACCGGCAGGTTGGTCCACTGGTGCTTGATGATGAAGGCATTGCTCGACGCGGGCTGCTCATTCGCCATCTCGTGATGCCAGAAGACATTTCGGGCACTCGCGAAGTGCTGCGCTGGATTGCGGAAGAACTGGGTCCTGATACACCCGTTAGCTTGATGGATCAATACTTCCCTGCCTGGAAAGCTGTCAACGACCCCATTTTGAACCGCCGTCTCACCTGGACAGAGTATCGTGCTGCCCTGGATGCCCTGGAGGAGTTCGATTTGAACGCAGGATATGTACAGGAGGATCTGATGGAGATCGATACAACGTCTAACGTATAAAAGTACCTTGATTGCTCATAGCAATTGAATGCTATAATCTGAAGAGCCAACAATAACATTGGGACATGAGAGGCGGCGTACAGCGAGTACAGACCGTCTTTCTTTTAGCTAAGCGCAGGTGAGGAGATGCCACATCAAGCTCAGGAAGAAACCAGGAATGAGAAACCCGCTGGAAATGACGCGGCCACGTTGAACCGCCTTTTTGCCAGCATACAATCCGACCTCGATCAGGTGGATGCTACCTTTCAAGAGCGAGCAACGTCTGGACTTGATATCCTCAATTCTGCCTCGATGCACGTACTCGGATCATCCGGTAAGCGTCTCAGAACCGCGCTCACCTTGCTTTCGGGCAAGTTGAATTCGTATCTCTTCGATAGGTTACTTCCTCTGAGCGTTGCTTTTGAGATGGTTCACCTGGCAACCCTCATCCATGACGATATCGTAGACAACGCCACTATGCGGCGCGGCAAACCGACCGTCAACTCGATATGGGGTAATAACATCGCTATTCTGCTCGGCGACTATTATTTTGCCAAAACAGCAGGATTAATTGCCGATATCAATGATAACCGCATTGATCGTCTCTTCTCAGACACTGTGGCAACCGTCTGTGAAGGGACGATCATGGAAATGATGTCTGCTGGACGCCTTGACCTCACCATCGAGAAATATTTCGAGAAGATCAGCCATAAGACCGCCTGTTTAATCGCCGCCTGTTGCCGGGGAGGCGCCATTGTCAGCAAGGCATCTGACGAACAAATAGCTCTCCTACATGAATATGGTATGAATCTCGGTATCGCCTATCAGATCATAGATGATGTTTTAGACTACACAGAAGACCAGTCAACCATCGGAAAACCCGCCGGCAACGACCTACGCCAGGGTATGGTGACATTGCCGCTCATTTATGCCTTGCAGGAACAGCCTCAGAATGGCCATCATCAAAGGGTGCATCACCTGCTGAATGGAACGACACACCAGGAAGAAGATATACGCACGGTTGTCAATTGGGTTATCAAGAGCAGCGGCGTCAAGCGCGCATATGTAGATGCTCACTACTACGCCAATAAAGCGCGAGAGGCCCTCTATCACTTTCCTGCTTCGCAAGACCGCAACGTATTGGATGAACTGATAGACTTTGTAGTAGAGCGCACACGATAATAAAGCAAAGTGGCCTGATAACTCCGTGCGCCCCAACGTTTTGGTTAAGATTTGGTTTCGATTTTTCCAGGAATCCATCACAACCAAACCTATGATCTGCAATCAGAATGATCTGCCACTTGCCAGCACTATGATGAATATACACACCAGGAGAACACCAAACAGCAAGAGGGCTTTAAAAGTATCATTGCTGTCTTCCAACGGTGGTAGTTCCTCCGGGCGAGGCAAAAGGGGCGTCTGTGCATCCAGATCCTCGGCCGGCGCCAGGGGTATTGGCAGGGCCTGCGCAACACTATCAGCAGCCAGTGGCGGCTGGGCCTGCATCGTCTGGGCCAGCCACTGGCTGCTCCTTTGGGTGGTACGAGGAAGTGTTGGACTTGCCAAACGCGTGGTTAGCAAATCATTCAGTAATTCGGCAGGGCGCTGGTAACGCTGGCTGGCTATGGGGCGCAACCCTCTTGTCAGAATTGCACTAAACTGAGAGGAAATATATGGATTGAGCCGCTGTACCTGGGGGATATTCCCGTCAACTTCCGTGGGAACGCTGCCTGTGCTTAGATGATAGGCGGTCGCCACAAGAGAATACAAGTCTGATCGCCCATCAACAACTCCACGCATTAGCTCCGGGGCCGTATATGGCGAGAAACGCGAGCGCTCAATACCCGTTATGAACTGCGTTGCACCGCTCATCAGCACTACAGAGAAGTTCGTGAGAGTATATACCGATCCATTGTGAGTAGCGATGATGTGTTCCGGGCGGATAAGGCCATGCACCAGGGGAGGCATCTGCTGTGCCAGCAGCTCCAATACTTCCGTTATTTGCAGGCAGCATTCGACCACATCCTGCTCTGGCAGCGCCCGCCCGGTACGATGCATACGAGCGAGTAAAGACTCGCCAGCAATGGGTTCAAAAACAAAGAATGTGCGTTCCTGGTCGCTAAAGGCATCAGTGAGCGTTGGAACGCGCGGATGTCTACTTATAGAAGCCAGCGCCATAGTTGCAGCACGCAGTCTAGCCTGGATGGCGCTGGACGCCATTTCCGGCAGCGCAACTTCCCAGATCATTACCTGAGACCCTCCACGCTGGGCATCCTGCCCAACCCACATAGCCTCAAACGCCCCACGCGCCCACTCCTGACGGCTTCGAAGTTCGAGCACGCGATAACGACCACCATGCAGAATAGTGCCCGGCAGGAGAAGGCGAACATCCCACGCTAGAGAACTTTGCCCGGTTCTAGCTTGGGGCGCTGTACCGGATAGCTGTTGTGGTGAGTATGGTATCCCCCCACGCCTCAGCTGTTCACCATAGCGAGAATCTGAGACCAACCGGCGAGTTCGTAGTGGTGACTGCACACGCGAGACATCCTGCGGGAGTGGGCCACTAAAGCGGGAGTCGCGGGTCGGCGGCAATGCAGGCGAGCTAACATTACGCGGGGGCAGGGCACTGGTGCCGAGCATACCTGACCGCGGAAGGGTCTGCCCTTTGCCGGCTTCACCCCTAGATGCCAGGCCTTCAAAGGCATCCCGTCTTGAAAGTTGGCTGGCAGGCATAGAAGTAGAGGGATATGAGGTAAACGATGGTGTAGATGCTGGAGTAGCAAAGGGACTTGGTATATTGGGCAAAGGCATCGAAGCCCGCGATTGAGGAGAGCCGACGCTCTGTCTCGGCATAGATATCCTGCCTGGCGGGGTCATGGCTGTTGGTGACCCGGGGCGGGGAGTATCTAAAGGTAGACCTGGAGAAGACAAGGTTCGCCCACCTTGTCTTGATATCCGTAACGTCAGGCCGCAACGCGCGCAAGAACTTCTGCTCGCATCATTCTCACTGCCGCAGCGTGGACAAATCATAATTATACCCCTCTCATCAAACTTGCCAAACGGGATACCCCTTCATTTCTCGCAATAGGAGAAACGATTGCCCCCCCTGCAGGGGGTGCCCTTGCCAGGAATGCCTAAACCATCACCGCTTGTGTGGCAATACCCACAAAGGGCTCGCATTTATTATCCAGCAGTGATACATTTATCTTTGTAGAGTATAGAGGACGATATCTACAACTGTCAACATGCATAACCCAACTGGGTGTTGCTACAAACTATGCACAGGTATAGGGCCGATTGCATGATCACATAATTCGGGCCTCAACTAAACGTAGGGGCAACTTCAGGAGTCGTCCAGGTTTGCCTGGACCTGAGAGGAGAAAACATTTCATGATTAACAACAATGACCTCGTAACACTGCAGCAACAAGCAGAAATACGCAAAAGTATCGAGGCAGATATTACACAGTTGTTCGCTGCCGAAGACGAGGGATTGCACTATGCCCTGGCTGCCGCTAAAGAGGCAGGTCTGCCAGAGATTCAGATATCCCCGGTCCAGGGCAAGTTCTTGCAGTTGCTGGCAGCAGCATGTCAGGCGCGCAATATCCTGGAAATCGGCTCATTGGCAGGCTACAGTGGCATCTGGCTGGCGCGCTCCTTACCCGAGGGCGGGCGACTGATTACTCTGGAAGTGAATCCACATCATGCCGAGGTAGTGCGCAGCTCCTTCGCCAGGGCAGGAGTCGACAACCGCGCCGAGGTGCGAGTTGGTAGAGCGCTTGACCTGCTGCCTCATCTGGAGAGCGAGGCGCCGTTCGACCTCGTCTTCATCGATGCCGATAAGCCGCCTTACCCCCAATACCTTGATTGGGCGCTCCGCCTGACGCGACCCGGCAGTATCATCGTAGCCGACAACTGCATACGAAGAGGCGCCGCGCTGCACCAGTCAAATGATGAAGCTACAGCGGGCCTGTTTGAATACAATAGACGCATCGCCAGCAACCCACGACTGGTTTCTCTGGCTTTACCGATGGACGATGACTTTACAGATGGCTACGCTATTGCCGTGGTAAGGTCATGATCTGTGACGGGGTTTCCCCCGTCACAGAACTAGCGTCTCTCGGCGTGAACTCTCAAAAACACGTCCAGGATCAAACGTGTGGAGGTCGATGCTAGCATGATCAAATGGCGCGGGGATGCGGACATGACCGTCATCAACATCCCCCGAAAGCACTGCTTCGACCAGAAGCGCAGTAATCGGAGCATGCATCAGACCATGTCCTGAGAATCCGACCGCGTGGACGAGGTTCTGCTGATACGCGTCGCGACCGATCAGCGGATTGGCGTCAGGCGTGGTGCCATAGAATCCACAGGTTGTCGCTACTAAACCGCCTGAGTTAGCCAGCAGCGGAGAGAACTGCTCTACTTGTTCGAGGATGGCGTACCCATAGTTGTCAATGCCGTTATCATGGCGAAATGGTGGGTCAATGCGATCCTGGTCGGCATCGCTGAAATCTATCTCTGGCTCAGTCTCGTGTCCCCAGGCGAGCAACAAGAGGTCGTGTTCTGGTCGTGAGTGTGCTCCTCGATGGCTTCCTACACCGTAGATAATCATGGGAAGCTGGTACCACGCTGTCTGATCCATAACAGGCTGCGAAGGCTTCAGAAAATAGAGGTAGCGTTTGAGTGGAGAGACAGATAGTGTCATACCACCAATCCGTGGGCTGAGGCGTGCTGCCCAGGCGTTAGTTGCGTTGACGAACCAATCAGCCTCAACCGTTCCCCTGTTTGTCACGAGCGCACTTATGCGATCAGCACGTAGTATGGCACCAAGAACCTCTGTTTGCTGTTGGACTTGCACGCCCAGTTCTTTTGCCCGTCGGAACCCTTCGTTATAGATCATATGAGGCATCAGGAAGCCGTCGGTCGGACACCAGGTTGCTCCTGTCAAACGGTCAGAGCTGAGATAAGGCCAGCGGTCCTGAACGGTCTGTGGTGTCAGTACTTCAACAGGAAGCCCAAGACGTTGTTGCATGCTTGCTGCCGCTTGTGCATGGTGCCAAATTTGTGCTACCTCGTGTTGTTTGCGGGGTTGCCATGCGGGGATTGCGCCGGGGGCTTCGTAGAGAAACAGGTAGCCGTTCTGTCGCATAACAGGTTGCTGACGAGTATCTGTAGGGCTGTGCAAGAGGTCATGGAAGTGGCTGTACCACCACTCACTATATTGCATCCCGATCACCGTCTCTTCAGTGCTGAACTGTGCTCGAATACCTGCCGCAGAACGGCTGGAAGAACCATTGCCTAATTGTGCCTTTTCCAGTACAGTCACACGGAAACCACGCTCTGCCAGTCGAACGGCGATAAGAGCGCTGGTTGCACCACCACCAATAATGATAACATGCTCGGTGGAAGAGGAAAGTGCCATACTTGATTATCCTCCTTAGATCACAGTACCCGTTGGGCAAGCCTACTCGACAGTTCATGAGAACAGGCATATATTATATCTTATTCATTTATAAGGAGTTATCAATGGCCATCGATACCGACTTTCATAGTCATGTATGTCCTAGTTCTGCCCACGAGATGGTGGGAGCCGCGCAGAAAAAAGGGCTACGTGTGCTAGGCATCTCTGAACACGTTTTTCAAATGAGCGAGGGCCATCCGTTATTGGAACATATGCCGCAAGAAGGCCCACTGCTTACGTTCGCCACCTACACCACCCATGTGTACACAGCCGCGCAGCAATTGCAGTTCGATGTGCGCCTTGGCCTGGAAGTTGATTTTATCCCAGAAAAGAACGAACATATCCAGGCGCTTCTACAAGGACATGATTGGGATTTTCTCATCGGCTCTGTGCATGAGATCAACGGCGAACGCTTCGAGGTTGATAAAAAATGGAGCCGGGAGCAAGGTGAGACATTATGGCTGCGCTATTTTGAATTGTTGTGTGCAGCTGTAAGCAGTGGTTACTTCAGCCTGGTGAGCCATCCCGTACGCATGCGCGTTAGCAACCCCCATCTACCTCCGACCTTTGACGGCGAATTGGAGCGCCTGGCGGCAGAGGCAGCGCTCCATGATGTCGCTCTGGAGATAAACGGGTTTGATGTACTCACCTATCCCAGCTTGGTGCGAAGACTCGCAAAAGCTTGCGCACTACAACGCACGCCTATCAGCGTAGGCTCAGATGCCCACGCTCCCGAGTCGGTTGCTCAGGCACACCAGCAGACAGAGGTCATCCTGCACGAGGCGGGTATAACCAGCGTCAGAACCTGGAAGCAGCATATAGCTGAAGAGTATAACATCTAGAACTTCTCTTTACGAGATACAAACTTCTTGCAATTCTGCCATAATTGAGTAGTTCCTTACGTCTCTACTGGAAAGGAACTTATTTGTGAGGAGTCTATTTGATGTCTCTCTCGACGCAGCACCCTATCCCATCCGAGTCAGATAGGCTGCCCACGGACAGTAAGCTCGTCGTGCAAGCACGGGCAGGAGACCCTCTCGCCTTCGAAGAGCTCTTTGAGCGCTATAATGAACGTATCTGCCTGTACCTCATACATATGGTAGGAAATGACGCAGTTGGATGTGAGCTGACACAGGAGACATTTCTCAAAGCATGGCAGGCCTTGCCAGGCTTCCGTGAAGAAGCGCGCTTCGTCAACTGGCTCTATCGCATTGCAACCAATCTTGCCCATGATCATCAACGCCGTGCCAGGCTTATTCGCTGGCTTCCTTGGGAGAGAGTTGAAGAGCACGGAAGTACCGAGACGATGAGCATCGCAGGACCCGAAGAACGCATCGCCGAGACAGACCTACTCAACATTGCCCTCGCACAGGTCTCTTTGACTTACCGGGCTTGTCTGATTTTATATTTCGTGGAAGATCTCCCACAGCTCCAGATAGCCGAGCGGCTCGGCATCAAGGCAAACTATGTGAGCAACTATGTGAGTCGTGGACTCGCGGAACTTCGCCGCATCTACATGTGCCTCGCGAACGATAAAGCTGTCCCCAGAAAAAGGAGGCAAGACCGATGAACGATCTATCACCCTGCATCGACTGGGCAGAAAAACTGGCCCTCAAACCAGAAGATCTTGCGCCTTCCGAATATGTTGCTCTTAACGCACATCTCGCTACTTGTTCAGCATGTGTAGCAGTATCCACTGACTATCACATTCTCACTGACCGCATGCGCGCTCGCCCTGTTCCAGCGGTCCGCCCACTACCCCAGCTTTTACCTGAGCTGTTTTATCTCCAGGAAGATCAAAAAAAAAGCACTATACCTGCTGATACGCCTGCAAACGGCAAGCTCACCCTCCTACCATCTAGTCGCATCTCCCCTCTGAGACGCACGTCCAACCGATCCACAGTCCTGATAATTGGGATTTTACGTCCTCTGGCCGCCGTCCTTATCGTGGGGATTATCTTAAGTGGCTATGCCTGGATTTTTGAACACTATCGTCCAACTCTTGGCGGCTCTGTACCTCCTCTCCTTCCCGCGCAACTGGCAGTGAAACCCGAGTACCTGGACTTCACTGCGATAGACGCGGGTGAAAGCGAAACCGCGCAAATAGAGATCAGCAATACGGGTGGGCATGCGCTGAACTGGCACGTGGATCCTGTGTGGTCGCAAGCATTCTGGCTCGTCCTGAGTAAGAGCGCTGGCACACTCGCACCTGGTACTCATGAATGGATTACTGCAAAGGCTAGCCTGGTGAATATAAAAGGTATTCGCTATGCGACGTCATTGCTATTCGTCTCTAACAGCGGCAGTGTATATGTTTTGGTAAGTGCTTCTGTCCAATGTATTCTAACCTCACCGAAGGCGCTTTCTTTCGCAGGCACTCCAGGCAAGGGCGATCCTCCACCACAATCGCTGGCAATCACCAGTTGCAGCGGTACCGGGACCTGGTCAGCCACGGTTAACACATCGGAGAATGCAAGTTGGCTCAGCCTCAACCAGGTCAGTGGCTCGCTAGTGAGCGGAAAAGCACAAAGCGTACTCGTCAAAATAAATCTTGCTAGCCTTGCGGCCGGCGCGTATACAGGGCATATTCTCTTTACATTAGGGTCCGCCAGTACTCTGGTGACTGTAAAGCTGGAGGTATATTGATCAAAGCCCATAATTATGCAATTCACATAATAGACGTTGCTGAGTTGTGTTAGCCCATGCAAACATATAACGCATTGCCCGCCAAGGGAAACTATTTCTAGAAAAGGTGCTCTATGGCTCGTTCAACAAACACGCCATTGCACAATGGCGCTAGGACGGTAGTCCCTCCTACTGTGACACTGGCCCTCTGGCGCTTACGGCGGACATGGGGATTGCTCTTTGTCACCGGCCTGGGCATGGTGGCCGCGGTATTGCTCGTCTGCGCGGTACCGCTCTACTCGGACATATCGATGACTGCTGGATTGCGCGGCATTCTCACTTCTTCTGCACAAAACTCAGAGATCGCCGTCCACAGCACTTCTTTGCAGATTGACGCATCCACATACAACGGCATCACACAGCAGCTTGATAACGTATTCCAAACCCATCTAGGACCCTATCTCGCCCCATCCGCGTTCTCCATTGAGACACCAGAGTATACCCTTCTTAAGGATGCGCCTGGCCCGCATGGGAGCAGTTTGCTCCAGCCGACAGTTCACGAGGTGCAACTGGTCACTTTGCCTATGGATCAGGCGGCTTCGCATGTCAAATTGCTGGGCGGGCGGCTTCCCCAGGCTCACAGCAACGACATCGAGATTGCCATCACCCAGGAGAGCGCAGATAAGCTTAAAGCCACTGTGGGCTCGGTGATCTCCGTACAGCTACCCTTTGTCTACATACCCATCACACGTTTATTGCGTACCCTCACCTATCGCATTGTCGGCATCATCCAGCCTCCTCCGCTCAGTGACTCCTACTGGCACGGGCATACCTTTGAAAGTGTCGAACGGCAGATAGGGTTAGGAACCTCTCAAACCATCTATACCGTTCTGGCCTCCACGGATACATTCGTCTCTGTGCTCACTCGTATCTCAAGCGACCCGGCGCTCAAGGGGTTGGTGCTCGAGCTCCCGGCCAATCTCTTATGGTATTATCGTCTCGATGCCTCGCGCGTCAGCATCAATGACCTGGATGCCATCGTGCATGGTATCACAGGCGCACAGGTTGATGTCTCTAACCTGGACCTCGACCGGTATCCCTATACTCAGAATACTCAGGTCTATTTACCCAGCGATATCTTGCAACGTTATCACGACCGCATTCCGATCGCGCGCTTGCCCGTGCTTAGCCTGCTTGTCCTCGTACTCGGCCTAGTGCTCTACTTTGTAAGTATGATGACCGACCTGCTGGTCGACCGCCAGTCCGACGCTATTGCCATCCTGCGCAGTCGAGGAGCCAGCCGCTTACAGATCTTCGGCTCTATCGCAACTCAGGGCATCGGCCTGGCTCTCATCGCTCTAATCGCTGGCATATTGCTGGCTAGTCCTACAGTGTATTTCCTGCTGCGCCAGACGCTCGCCCCTGGCGACCAGGGAGTGCTTTCCCTTTTGACAGGTAACCCCCTGCTGGTGGCACTTGGCTTGCGTTGGTATGCGCTGGCAACCGCCGCCGTGGCAGTTGTTGCCATGACCTTCTCGATCTTCCGTGCCACACGCCAGGACGTGCTGGCCATGCGCCGCGAAAGTGCTCGCGCTAGCCGGCAGCCTCTCTGGCAGCGTCTCAACCTGGATATTGTGGCCGCCATTATCATGCTGGTTGGCTATGGCTTCTCGTCGTATATCACGACCTCTGGGGTACTGGATGTCCAGTTGCGTCTGCTCCTGCTATCCCCGCTTACCCTGGTTGGCTCGGTTGCTTTACTGCTGGCCTGCCTGCTGCTCTTCCTGCGCTTCTTCCCTCTTCTACTGGCTGCAGGATCGTGGCTGGCCACACGCAGTCGAAGCGCTCCTGCTGTTCTAGCCCTGGCACAGATGGCCCGCACTCCGCGACAGGCCGTCCGCATGACACTTTTACTTGCCCTGGCCACATCCTTTGCCATCTTCACCTTGATCTTCACCGCCTCCCAGGCCCAGCGCATCACCGACGTGACAAACTACCAGGGCGGCGCAGACTTCAGCGGCACCACAGCCGCGAGCAGCTACGGCAGCAGCTTCAGCGCCTCCCTACTGCAAAAAGATACCGCCCTCTACCGCGCCATTCCCGGCGTTACCTCTGCCACGCTCGGCTATCGTGGAAAGGCGGGAGCCGGGGGCAGTGCTCTGGCTCTACCCATCGAATTGCGCGCAGTGGATGCCGATACCTATGCCCATACGGCTATCTGGACCGCGCAGGACTCCTCCCAGTCGGTGCAATCCCTCATGTCTATGCTGGCGGCACAGCGCAGTTCAGCAGCAGTTACTAATGCCGTACCAGCTATTATCGACGCCTCAGCCCGGGATGTATTGCACCTTTCGCCTAACGCTCCCTTTACTCTGAGCTTTAGCGATGGCCTGGTCAACTTCATCGTCGTCGCAGAGGTACAACATATTCCCTCCGTTACCGACAGTGCCGTCTCCAGCGGCAGTAATGATCTTATCCCTGCTGGCGGTGTGCTCGTCGACTATACTACTTTTGCAAAAGTCTATGCCAGTGACTTCAAAAGCAGCGGAAACACTATCCCCATGAACTATGCATGGCTGCGCACCAGGAGTGATCCCGCTTCGCTGGCCAGTGTGCGTCATGCCATCAGCCAGGGTGAATTACAGCTCACAGAACTCTATGATCGACGCGCCACATTCGATGCGCTACATCGTGAGCCACTCTATCTCGACCTGATCGGTGTGTTGGCTCTTGGCGCCGCCACTGCACTGTTGTTGGCGTTGGTGGGCAACCTGCTTGCCTCCTGGTTGAGTGCCCGTGGACGGCTCACGACATTTGCAGTATTGCGCGCCCTTGGTACCACCCCGCGCGAGCTGGCCAGCGTTCTCACGTGGGAGCAGGCTCTCATTTACACCACATCAATTGTGTTGGGTGTGCTCTTTGGCGCTATTCTCTCCACTCTCATCGTCCCGGCCCTGGTCTTTTCCAGTGTCGCCCCCAGCGGCACAAGCAGTGATCCTTCCAGCGGAACTTTCTTTGTCAGCCAGAGCGTGCCGCCTATTCAGATCATCATCCCTTCGTCACTGGGCCTTGCCCTGGCTGTATTGATTGCCATCTGCCTACTTGCCCTGGGCATGATGATCCGCGTGGTCTCCCAGCCGTCCATCAGCCAGACCCTGCGGCTCAATGAAGATTGATCGCATTTTGAGATATACTGCCTGAGGAGTTTTTATGTCGAAAGCAATCATCATCTGCGATAACCTGGTCAAGATCTACAAGGTGGCCGATCTGGAGGTCGTCGCGCTGCAAGGCCTGGATCTGGAGGTCACTCCCGGCGAGATGCTCGCCATAGTCGGCGTCTCTGGCTCCGGCAAAAGCACCCTGCTCAACATCCTGGGTGGACTAGATACTCCCAGTGCGGGAAGCTGCCTGGTTGATGGCCACGACCTTACTCGCCTCTCCGAGGCCCAACGTATCAGTTATCGTCGTTTGATTGTTGGTCACATCTGGCAACAGAGTGGACGCAATCTGCTGCCCGAACTCAGCGCTGTCGCCAACGTGGAATTACCTCAATTGCTGGGAGGCGTTGGCGCTTCCCAACGACGAAGGCGCGCCCGGGAACTGCTCGAACTCGTGGGGCTGGGCGATAAGAGCAAGAACCTGCCCGATCAACTTTCTGGCGGAGAACAGCAACGCGCCGCCGTCGCGGTGGCCCTGGCTAACGAGCCGCGCCTGCTGCTGGCTGACGAACCTACTGGCGAGTTGGACTCGGTCACCGCTGCTGATATTTTTGCCTTATTGCGCAGGCTCAACCGGCAGTTGGGCTTAACCATCATTACTGTGACCCACGATGCAGCAGTGGCGGCCACGGTTGACCGTACCATCGCCATCCGTGATGGCCGCACCAGTACCGAGACAGTACGCCGTGAAACCGTGCTGGAACAAATCGAAGAGCACATGCAAGCCTCCAGCGCCATTATTGGGCTTTCTGCCAGAACCCACCGCGAGTCGATCCTCATCGACCGCACAGGGCGGCTGCAACTGCCCAAAGAGGCGATCGAGCGCATCCCATTCGCCGGTGGCCGCTGGAGAACCAGTCTAACAGCAACGGGCAGTCATCAACAGGAGAAGGAGAGGCACAGGCATGAAGCCAGACATCAACATAGCCATTGCCGAGACGCAGGGAGTCACTCGAGACTTTCATGGCGGTGGAGGGGTAGTGCATGCCTTGCGTGGAATAGACTTGCGTATCGAACCAGGCGAATTCGTGGCGCTGCGCGGGCGTTCAGGCTCCGGCAAGACAACGCTGCTCAATATCTTGATCGGTCTCGACAATCCTACCCAGGGACGGGTAATTATCCTTGGTGAGGACCTGGCCCGTTTGAGCGAAATAGAACGCGCCCGCCTGCGGCG
>WNGG01001748.1_pt1 | contig 24614 bp, 18 predicted proteins | sample 5400661 | NCBI WGS metagenome assembly WNGG01 (sample SAMN13153372, study PRJNA577476) | soil metagenome | isolation source: 100 cm soil or saprolite under Garry oak tree replicate 1 | place: USA:California | collected 2016-06-15
TCCCCTGCTCCCCAGCCCATCATCTGCTGATTCTGGTAGTTTAAGGACGTTTGCATAAGTTGTTTTGCTGATACAACTGCTGTTGGATTATTCCAGGGATCAGCATCATAATGCTCATGGGTTGCGCCTGTCTGCAAATGACTAATAGAAGTTGAAGAAAAATGCCGGGTAGGAAGGGTTGTATTTAGATGTTGACGAGGAGGCACTACGTAAATTGATGTTACGATTAGTACCAGCAAGAGAAACAATAGAGCCAGGTTTAATACGAATCTGCGGCTAAACATAGAAGCTTTTGGTGGTGAGAATGGCCACAGGGGCAATTGCAAAATTGTATATCTGTTCGCAAATCCGTATAAGAGGCGCAAGAATTTCCGAAAATTGGTATATAGAGCGCGCATAGCTCCTCCAAGCGGTACAGCTACATTAAACGGTGGGCAAGGGTGAAAAACCATGAAAATCACGCTCAGTTCACCAAGCCTCCACCACCTGATGTAGTTGTACCCTCCTCCATAATCATGAATTCAAATTCTTCAATTTACATAACTTATCGGCAATAATATAGATTTCTTCAGTGCAAAATAGTACATGCCTTTGTGAGTAGCAATTTTTTCAAAACTTGTTTCTATAAGCAATTACTCATGGTATACTGATGAATAGTATCGAAACAAAAAGCTAGCATAGGAAAAAGAGGTTTCTAACGTGAAAAGGGTCAGGGAAACTATGGTAAATTTCAGTGTGAGAAACAAGGTCGGTGCTTTCAATCTGGAGCCAGTTTTACCCTAACAAGGCTCTATACTTTTTGGGGGATATCGTGCCTTTTTTCTCTAAACTTCCTTTGGGAAGGTTCGTCAAAGTTCATTTTGTAATTCTTACTTTGATCATAATACTTCTTAGCTCTGTGCTAATTTATTATTCTAATATAATTTCTTTTCCCATAAGTGTAAATGTTGATTTTTCTTCCCCCATTACTACCAGTCACTTCTCTTCTGGTATGACTCTGGTTGACAATACATTAAATTTCCCCTGGGGCAACAATGATCTTTTAGCGATTAAAAATGTTAAATCATCAATAAAAAAGGCCATACGATACGTAGATACTCCTACGATGGCATGGGGGGTATCTGATCCCTGGCCCGATCCTTCTCAACCAGAACCAGGTGATTGGAGCTCTTTAGACGACAGATTGCAGCTAATTAAAGAAACAGGGGCTATTCCAGTTATTACGTTAAACGAAGCTCCGTGGTGGATGAAGGGACAGTTGCAGCCGGATGGAACAACGAGATTACTCACACAGTCTGAGGAATGGTCAGATATTGCATACTCTTCCAGGATTCTAGATAATGAGATGGATGCATGGCTTCATCTTGTTCAGCGTATAGCAGAGCGTTATATGGTTGCTCCGTATAATGTGAGATACTTTCAAGTTTGGAACGAGTTGAAGGGTTATTATAACCCTATAACAAATGCGTACGATTATACTACAAGCTCAGGAGATCGTAGTGGCCCTAATGCTAGGCATGGTTATACATATATGTATAACCAGGTATATCACAGACTTATGCAGGTTGCAGCATCACTTGGAATACCAACTAACAGTATAAAAATTGGTGGCCCATACCCCGTTATGGATACCTGGTCTTCAGCAAATCAAAGTAATCCTTCAAATATTGCTAAAGAATATGGCATATATGACCAGAGACCACTAGATGTTGTCCGCTACTGGCTTCAACATAAAGCTGGTGCAGGATTTATTACCGTGGATGGCTCTAACACTAATAAAGACAGTATTAATATTGCTGATCCTTTTGCAGCCTCTGAGAAATTTGCTGATGTCACTAAGTGGGTCAGGTCTCTTAACAATACTATCTACCCAGGCGCTACAACTTTGCCTATCTGGTGGGCCGAATGGTATGTTTCTCCCTATATACATACTACAGATAACAATTACAACAATGCTATTAAATCTTTCGCCATGATCGAGCTTATAAAAGCTGGCGGAGCAGTGCCATTTTTGTGGGGTGGGATAGGTGAGGGAACATCCAGTACCGGCCTTTGGACTGCTACCACAGCAAGAGGAGGACAACCGCTTCCCTGGTATTACTCCTATAAAGCTTTTAACCACTACTTTGGCTCAGGGACTAAGATTTACAAAACCACTGTTTTTATGCCAAATAGCGTAGAAGCATTAGCCTCGTCTACTCAAGTCATGCTAGTAAATAAAACGGCACATGCTCTTATCATTAGCGTCAATAGAGAGATTGTCTGGCTTGATCCTTATCAGGTAGAGGTCGTAAGCTTATAACTGTTTGCTTTTTTAGTAGCAAGGTAGCGTCTTCGACTTGACTTTATATCCTGTAGCCAAGTAGGAAACTCGCTGCCTACTTAGCCGAGGTGGATGCCCCCGCTCTATCGACTGCGCTGGGCACTACGTTACCTTTAGCAGCGCTATCCACCTCACTTTGTCTGGGGAGCTTCGCGTCCAGCTCTTCCTCGACACTCCTCACTTGCTCACTCGTTCTCCCAGTGGCTTTCCCTCTGACGACATCTGGAACCCCTTTTCTAAAACTCTGCTATGACTCATGTTTTGTAAAGATACAATAGCGGAATTTTTGTCCTTCCCGGAGATAACACGAGTACTAGCTCTAGGAAGGAGAAGTACAAATTGTAAGAGTGCACCGCCAATACTCAAACCAATCAATATCATGAGCGTTCCTGTAGGTGACCACTTGCCAGCATATAGTAGTATACCTGCTACGCTGCCATCAATAGCAAAACTGAGGGCAAGTGCGAGTGTCCATTCTACTACAGGCTCCTTAAGATGCAAAAAGCGTACTAATGCCATGCCGGGGCAGATAAAGAGAAACCAGAACGCTATTGCTGGACGTAGAGGGGTATCAGGTATCACAAAGGTGACAAAACCAACTGCGATAGCAGAGAAGGTGATAATTGTAGGTCACAACCATGATGATCGTATCATTTACAATGTACCTCTTACTTTATCAGTGAAAGTGGATATTCTTGTATCATCCGCATTGAGCCGCAGTGGGTGCATGGCAAGCAAGCCATTGTCGAACCAGCGCGTGCTTACTGCCGAGAAACTGATTGAACGCGTGTGCCACCACTTTGGCTGTGAACAGCTTGAGCCTCTTGCACAAGAGGTCTCTTGAACCTGCACTAGGACTGTCACTGTGCGCTCTTATGATTCCTAGTTGCAATCTTTCCAAGCAACACGAGGCATCCGCCATAGAGAACAGTAGAGCCAACATATACGGCACACGCTCCATATATTGTCTGGTGCTGGGCCAACAAACTACACCCAATATAAATAGCAACACCGACCAGCAGCCCAATAGCGAATATATTTATCTCAAAAGGTATGGGATAAATCCGCTGATTCACGATATACATGAGCAGCGCAAGAAACACGTAAGCAATAAGGGTCGAGAGAGCAGCACCCATCGATCCATAGAGGGGAATCAAGACAATGTTGCATCCAACATTGACTAGAGCCGAGAGCATCATAACAAGAGCGACGAACCAATTTTTTCGTTGTACGCCAGCTCCAACGGAAAAAATGTAATAGATTCCGTAAAACGTAATCGATAAATTGATGATAGGAATAATCGGTGCTGCCGAATGATATGAGGGAGGGAAAAGTACATCGAGTACAACTATTGCGATGAGCGCAAAAGCAAAGGAGGCCAGGAGCAAGATCATGCTAAACCAGCGAAATACCAGTTGAAAGGCCTGCGGCGCATCTTCCCTTTTGGCAATAGCAAACGCGGCTGTACCCCAGGCCAATATGAATGGCGCTATGATCACGGCATTCAATACACCGCCCAGGGTGTAGGCTACACCATAGCTTGCCGTCTGAGCCAGCGAGCCAAGACGGCTGAGCAAATAGCGATCTGAAAGCTGCAACACCCAGAATGATACGGAGTTAAAGACCAGGGGTATCCCAAAGGACAGCAGATTCCTGGTAATATCCAGGCGAGAAGCAAAGCCTGCACGGAGAAGAATAAGAGGTAATGTGCAAATCACGACAACTGCATAGCCAATCCCTGTTGCAAGTAGCGAACCGATTATGCCCATGTGCGCGATACCTACCAGGATAACATTGGCCCCCAGAGTAATCAATACATTTATAACTGACAAGGTCGAAAAGAACTTGGCTCGATTTTCAGCACGCAACCAGGCGAATCCTGGCACAGTGAGATTTTGCACGAGCACAACCAGAGCTGTAACCTGTACAGCGACACCATAAGAGGAGCTACCAAGTAAAAAGCTTGCTAACCACGGAGCCGTCATCGCAACGACAAGCGTTATAGGTAGGGAGGTGACACATAACAGAACGACAGTTGTTGAAAGCACTGCCAGCCGATCTCGTCGAGATTCATAATCATAATTATATGCACGAAATACAGCAGAGATCAGTCCCAACTGAGTTATCCCAGTCATCAAAGTAATGACAGTGTTTAGAACAACAAGCGCACCATAATCAGAGCGTGAGAGCGAGTGCGTCAAAAATGGTGCGAGTACAAGAGAGACAAGCGGCAGTGCCAATGAGGCTATAGCATAAATGCCTGAACTTTTAACAAGATCACGAACAAGTGAAACGTAACCTTGCGCCCCTGAGACCTGGGTTCTGCCTTGTGTTGCTTTCTGCGTATCTCGAACCACAGGAATAATCCACGTCGGCTGCTCGCTAAAAGGGAAACCTTCTGGCACGATAGAACCAGGAAATAATCTATAATGGGCTTCGAGGTTGACTAGCGTTAGCAAATCAGCAATGTCGTCGGTCAGTAGCAAATGAGCAACATCAATCTCATACGAATCCGCGAACCGATGTATAACTTTAAACTGGCTTCTGCGGCTCGCCTCGTCGTTAAAAAAAGGGACGTTAGATCGCGGATTCGTATCAGACCTAAATTCATCTTCCAAAGTGATAGAAACCTTTCTTCCTCGTCAGCAGAGTGCGTGCCTATTTACATTCACTCTGGGCCAGATTATAATTGACTAACCTGGTGGTTCAGACGCCCAATTCACCTCTTTACGCGTTCCGTCTATCCTCTTCATCTGCACAAAATAGGCGCATAAGACGCTGGGCGTTCTGTGCCATATCAAATCGCTCCAGTACGGTCTCTCTACCGGCACGAGCCAGACGACAACGTAGTAAAGGGTCATCAAGTAGGAGTGCCAGGGCAGCAGCTAACGCGCGGCTGTCCTGGGGTGGAACCAACAGACCGTTGACCTCTTCCGAGATCAACTCTGGGATACCAGAGACCGGTGTAGAGACAACTGGTACTCCCATATAGAGTGCCTCAACCAACGCAATTGGGATGCCATCCCGGTCACCATTCTTGGCAACGATACAGGGGAGCGTTACAGTAGTAGCCTGCTGATACATTTTGATGACTTGCTTATGTGTTGCTGCTCCTAACAGCTCCACACTATCAGTCAAAGCCAGTTCGCGTATTTTATGTTCCAATATCCGACGCTGTGGTCCCTCTCCTACAATGCGACAGATAAAGTCATAGCCCTGATTTTTGAGAATGTGGCAGGCAGATATAAGGTAAAGCAATCCTTTTTTTTCCACCAGACGACTTACCGCTAGAATAAGCGGAACCGTCCCTGATGTAGGAGCGATGTTCGCATTGGATGGAAAGCTATCCAGGTTCACACCAAGATAGATGCAGTGGATGCGCGTACCAATGCGCTGATCGACTAGCTTTTCAAGATACTGCTGGTTATAGGCACTGACAGTAATGACAAAGCGGGCCATACCCATTTTGTAAGCAAGGGCGGATTTTCGGGAGAGATAAATATCGTAAGCATGGGTAGTAAAGCTGTAAGGAATACCGGTCAGTAGATACACTACCTGTGCTACAGACGCAGCTCTAGATGCAAAATGTGCATGCAAATGTGTGATCCCCTGCTGCTCGATCTTCTCAGAAACATAGGCCCCACAGAGCAGACACCAAATTGCAGACCATGGGTAATCATGGACAAACGTGAGTATACCGGTGCGCAAAAAACGTCCGGGGGTCTTGAGAAAGCGTCGAACGGCTATTGCCAGCAAGTTCAACTTAGACTGATGAGAAATATAGGTGACAGGCGTTTGCCCATGCCATGCTCCTTCGGCCGACTTGCTAGCAGATGGCTCAGAGAGAGAAAAAAGGCGCAACAGAAGTCCCTGGTGCTCCAATATTAGGGCCTCTTGCTGAATAAATGTCTCAGAGAGAACAGGAAAGTTGTCGAGCAGGTAAACGATCTTCGGTTGATTACTATTTCTCATCCTCTTCCACCTTTCCAGTTGCATTGTAGAGGCTCAACCTCCAACTAGCATTCTAACAGTACCAAAGGATATGGCCTAGCATCGCCTGTTAGCCTATATCCACTTTCCTACAAGACCAGACATTGCAGGAAAGGATTGAGTCATTGTGCCCTCTCCTATGAGCCAAAGTGGCTGAAGAGGATCATGAAGATCTGACTGCCTTTGTGGCTGCGTGTGCCGCCGCTGATCTTATGTGCAATGACCAAAGCTTTATCTCTTTACACTAATGTTCCACTTTCCAAATCTTCTCCCAACTTTCTCATTTATGATCCACAGCGGTGTCAGCACAGGAGTAAGAATACGCCGCAGTATTCTCAAAGCTATTGTGTTGCATACTAGGTGCATTTCGGGATGTACAATGGAAAGAGCATCGGCGTTAGTCGCCTTGTACGCCAGGGCAAGCTTTTCGTTGCCAGCAAGCATCTCTTCCGTGCAGAAAAACAGCATATTCTGACGATAGCAAAAAGGAATCTCGCGATCATGCCAGATGCTCCGGCGCAAGGCATCAACGGGGACAAAGCCATGCTGCTTAAACAGATCAGCCCAGTATTCGGGCCATTGCTCGTTGAGATGGTGAGTGCCTCCCTGGTAAGGAATGGCTGCTGAGAAAAGAATGATGGGGGCCAGGCTTGTGAGCGAGGCGATGAAATCACGGGCGCTCTGCCGCCTCAAATGCTCTGCGACTTCTAAGCAGATGACCAAGTCATAGGTGCGGTCAAGAGTGAAAGACCGGTTGAGATCGAATGGTATGAAATTTTCCTGGGGGAAGGCGAGCAGGTTCTTCTGGACATACGCGCCATCGATGCCCAGGATATCCTCGATGCCATGCTCCCGGAACATTGCCAGGAATTCGCCAGTGCCGCAGCCTACATCAATCACGCTGCATGGCTGGATCACCTCCAACACTTTCGGGACAATGCGCGAGGCAGCTTTCGAGGTCCGAGCCTGTCGCTCCCCAAAAAATTTATTCGTGTAGGTGGACGCTGTTTTGGTGCGTATGTCGGCGGCTTGCAAGCCGACATCTACTGTATTAATTTTTGTTACCGATGGCATTTTGTTTCACATCCTCACTTTTCACTATTGTTTCTTTGCAGTGTTGAACTGCTTGCCGAGAGGCATCTCTAATTTGGTAATCTCGATATACGAAGCTAGCAACGCCTCTTACTGCTTCGTTATAGAATAGACAGCTGGTACATTGAGGCTGAAGAGAATCCATGATTTGTCGGAATAGCCTAGGATACTTATTGCTCCCTCCTCACAAACCGAGTTGTCGTCTCCTGTGGAGGTAGACAAACGGCCCCAATAGCATCCCTTTCAGCTCAAGTATGTTCAAATCTCTGGGATAGTGAGCTAATTTCTTCTGGTTCTTTGGAGACCGCAAGCTTAACGTAAGAAAGAAACCGTACGGGATCTTCGTGATCAACTCGGACAGGAGACGCGGATGTTCAAGGATACTTTTAGTCAGGTACGCCGTTAAAGCAACTCCATAGCTGTAGATCTGCTTTCGCAGCTCGGCATAGCCACGGCGGTGGGTATGATAGGCTAGTGCTGTTGGCTCATACACCAACTTATGCCCTCCTCTGACCGTCTGGAAGAAGGCAGCGATATCCATTCCACACCGCAGGGCCGGATCAAATCCGCCAATACTTCGGAGGAAGGTCGGCCGAAAGGCCATACTCGCGCCTGTGCCAAAACGCCCGGCGGCGTAGGGATACAACGGCTCGCGTGGATGATTGTCCGCCATGTCGTACACACGACGGTTAAATCCTTTGCTAAACCCGCCATATTCCTCGAACAAGATTTGGGCCGAGGTCTCCAGTTCCAAGGGCAGGACCAGGCCAGTCACGCAGACCACATCATCAGCTATGCTGAAGGCTTTGACAAGCTCGAGTAGCCAGTAGGAATCCGCCACAACATCATCGTCGGTAAAGGCCAGAATCTCTCCCCTGGCCTCCGTTATTCCACGATTAAGCCCCCTGGAAAGACCTGGACAGTCCTCGCGGATATAGCGCAGTTTCGGAATATCGCCATAGGTCTGCTGGACCAAGTCTGCCGTTGTACTGGTACTTGGGGCATTATCCACAATGACTACCTCATAGCGCGGATAGTGCTGAGAAAGCAACGAGGGCAAGCATACGGACAATTGTTCAGATCGATCATGTGTTGAAACAATAACGCTCACAAATGGGGCAGTAGCGAAAAACGCCTCGCGTTCCTCAATACATAAGGGGGCTTCTGGGCTGGTCAAGCCATCCGGGTCAAGCTCTGTGACTGGTGGTAAGTCATCCTGTCGTAAATGCTCATTGATTTGCCCACTTAATAAGTGCCAGATGTGCTGAACATAGTCATGGGCATATAGTTCGTTCTTATCAAACTGTAATTCAACTAGCCCTAATGGGTGATCATGCAGACGCACAAGGCAGCGTGCATGCTGATAATATTGGCCTGTTTTTTCATTAATGGCCGACAACATAGGGAGTGGCTGTCCTAGCTCGATTTCTAGTATACGTATGCGTGTAACATCTAATATTTGAGTTATGGTGGCAGAATCTGCTTGCAAAGTTGGCGACGTCAACATATTCAAGTTCTCCTTTCCAGATGTCCATCTATATCTGGCATATTTCTATATTTATTTAAAGTACTCACTATGAGGTTTTAAACTTTCCAATCTGTATAATTGCGCCAATTAGGCAGAAACCTATAAGTATCCCTAGTGTTCCTGCCGGGAACCACCTTCCAGCATACATCTGTATACCTGCCACTAAAGCATCAATAGACAGACTCAGAGCAATAGCAATCGTCCATTGTGAAATTGGCTCCTCAAGTCTGAAAAAGCGTACCAGCACCATGCCAGGGCAAACAAAGAGGAACCACATTACGATGATTGGCCGTCCCACTGCCTCTGGAATCACAAAGTTTACGAGTCCTGCAGCAAGTGCAGAAACAATAATAATTGCAGGCCATAACCATGTTGATCGCGTCACGATCCACCTCCTTTTGTATTTCCCACAAAAATAAATATCTGAGCGTCGCGATTACTATAAATCTGCTTAAACTCCTCAGATTTAAGCATTGCGTCCTCTAACCGATCCAGTGCATCATTTGGTAACCCATACAATAAGTGAGCCTGGGCTTTTTCACCTCTTGTAAAAAGCAGGTATATGTGAGGATTCCTTTGACTACTTATTACTTGAGCAAGCTTGCTCACTTTCAAATTTACGACATCAGGAAGAATTTCAGCCAGCGATTCACACGTATATTTCTCATAATTTTTATACTGCCACGGTGTATCGTTCCAGCCGGCAATCAAAAGTGAGTTGGGCGGAGCAATGCTATAGAGATAGTACACACTATCAACTTCAGCATTAGTCATGTAATCCATGTATTCATTTCCATAACGGGTAAAGAAAAAACCGCCAAGTAATACTAAATTCGTCACTATGATTGCTATTGTCATCCACGGTGAGGTTTTACGAATTACTAACCTATATTTGCTATAAAATAGGGCAGCGGCAAAGAAAACCATGAAAGGTAATGTAAATAGATAGACGCGTAGGAACATCTCGCCGCCATAATCCTGCGCCACTATTAAAGGGAATGGCGCAACTGCAAGTAATATGTAAGTTATATCTTGATGACCCTTGCGCAGGCGGCGCACTGCACCTATGAATGCAAGAACCCAGATGAATCCAGTCATAATAATCCGCGTTAAAGCGATAAATTGATGCTGGGGGTCCCCATTTGAAGTCCGGCTCGTGACACTCGATGATATATTGCTACTTACGGCTCCAAAGTTGCCCAGTACCATATTCGAGTGTCCAGCTAAAAAAGCCTGGGTCATAAAAAAGAGCCAGGCCCCAGTCATGATAGCCATTAAGATAGGTAGCCAGAACGGATGGCAACGCCGAAAAACCACCATTGTAGTAACACTTGCCAATACAAAGAAGGGAGTGAGAGGATGACTAAATACAACCAGTCCAAAGACGACTATAAGACTGGTAAGCAGTGCCCAACGTTGCCAGGGTTGAACAATCAGGCAAAGCGGATCCGGTGCTCTTAACCAACTTAAGAACCAGGATACTGAGGGTGAGAAACGTGTGGGAAATTGCCAGTGTTGTCTCTTATGCGGTTTTGCCTTTGGAGCTATCTTGAACCATGTTAAGAGAATAGCAATGATGACAAGGTACAGAAAGAAGTTCAGACCTTGTGGCGAAAAATAATCCTGCGCGATCCAATTTGTGAGATAAAAGAACCATAGAGCTAGCCAGACCAGGCGTTTGTTGGTTGTAATCGAGGTGAAAATCATATACATCGGTCCAAAGTAGATCAAGTTATAGAAAACTGGTGCCCATCCGGCATAGCTAAGGATAGTTTGATACCCGGCAACACGAGTGACAAATGCACTCAACACGAAGAAGCCTGGCCAGCTAAAATAGGCATCTAAATTTGGATCAACCGTGCCTGTGCGCATAATGTACTCTGCATAGCCTGCATGCCGGTACACGACAGCAAAGCGGGGTGCTTCCTCAATAAGATTCTCTGTCCCATACAGGATAATGATTACAAGGACTATGTGCAGTGCCAGAACAGATACTCTCATTTGGGGTTGCTGCAAGGTCAGGACAAAACTAAACATCAGAATAACCAGTGCAACGATAATTTTAGGCGAGAGTACACTAATAAGGCCAAGATCGTTCATATCATATACTGACACATGTTGAAGCGAAATGGCCCACAAGAAGAAGGCAAATAGAGGAAGCAGAACGCATATAGCATCCAGAGGTTTAGGCAGCTTTAAGCTGTTTAGTCCAGGCAACCCAGGTTGTATGCTGCCCATCTTTAAAGTATCTATTAGCTGAATGTCTGATTGTTGGCCAAGCGGTGTACTTCCTATCTTTAGAGTATCTACTAATGACATATCTGATTCTTGCTTATATTTCAATTTAAAAAGATTCAATTAAACTCTCCATTCTTTGTATTGATTATCATTAAAATAATCCTTAGCTACTATATTGGTAATATCCAATGGCTATTAGATTACTCCATGCTCACCGAATCCTCTGTAGCGTTTTCCAGTCTACAAACAAGGGAGAGTTGAGTATTTATTGTATGCAAACTCTCGGGATGGGTGGTGTGTTGTTCAAGTCGAGCAGATCTCAACTGTGGTCTAGCGGGGCAATTGTTGCTTCCATTCCGCTGCATTGATTCCGTTGGTTCTGTCTCTATATAGTTCTTTTGAGGGTTCTCTTGCCGGGCCGCCTGCAAAGAACTATTCATAGGTCGGATGGTCTGATACACAGTAGGAAACATCAAAATCGCTTCAACCACGATTGCTATGACCCAACCCAGGCTCAGCCCCAACAAACCACCTAGATATGCACCCCCCATCGCTGTTACTACTTCCAATGCCCCACCGGGCAACATGCCGAGCATAGCACGTCCTACCCGGTCTTGAATACGACAGATTGAGATGTAGTGGTTTTTAATTATCAATGGAAACGCTGCAAGTCCCAAGATGCGCAGGCACCAGGTGGCCTGCTCCGCATAAGCGCTACCGAATAGCCCTAACACCTGCTTTGTCGTAAATTGTAGCAAACAATTAGCCAACACGCTTGTCACAAGCGCAAGACCTATTGTTAGACGGGCTTTATGCCGCAACGAGGATTGTTGGGCGGAATTCATTGCATGTAGCACTGTGGTTAGGGCGATTGGCACATCAAATATAAAACTCGCAATCATCCAGGAAATGTAAAACCACGCATTCATTTTCGCTGAAAGTAGTACTGTGACCAGTACTGGCAGTATCAGGGTTGGTGCCTCAAGTGTCAAATTAAGAAGGTGATGCTGTAGAGCAGCTAGCCCCAATTTTCGCAGCAATCCCCATTGTGGGAAATAGGCTCTTCCCAACCATCCTTTTCTATATATGACAAAGCCAAGAAGGGTAGCCAGAGAGAGCGCAACCCCTCCTACCCACGTCGTATAAATCGTCATACCTGCCTTCTGTGATAAATACAGACCGATCACAAAGAGTAAAATCACTTTTGCCACGGCAAAAATCGTATTGCGCCAGAGTTGTAAACTCCCACATAGAATTCCAATCAGTGCCTGATCAAGGACCAGTGTGATAGCAGTAAGGCTGACGCCAGCAGCGAATACTACTATATTTGTGGCACTTGCTTTCAGGGGATTGAATTCAACCGAAGCATAGGGAGCGACAACTGCAAATAAGACGCCAATGCCTGCTCCAGCTACTCCAACCACAACCAGAGCTGTGCTGATAAGCGAGACTTCCCGTCCCGGCTGGCGTGGTAACTCGGTGATCAACAACGTTCCCAACCCCAACATACAGAAACTTCCCAACAGCAGCATAGTCGAGACAGAGGCAGATGCAATACCCACGGCTTCAGGTGGAAACTGCCGCGCCGCCAACCACCAGTATGCAAACCCCAAGGCCGATGTTATCACCGTCGTCCCGACTAATGACCCAGAATTGACCAACATGATATTGTTGGACCTAATCCATTGATAGAACGATAATCTCACCTTACTAGTTTTCCTTTCAAAGCAACAACATGCGAATTGCCTCGTGCAAGTACTTTATGCATTCGATGCATTTTATGTCGACTCTGTAAATAGGCTAGTGGGCCATACAACATTCCTTTGCGCATAAGCATAGTCAATTTTTTTTGATCGCCTTGCGACTTCTTACTGTTTTTAGGTGACTGAGGATTTAAGACGAAAAAGAGGGCATAAGGGACTTTAGCAATGAGATCAAACAGAAGTAGCGGATTTTCGAGCACACTTTTCATCAAGAATGCTGTGAAGCCAATCCCATAATTATAGATTTGCTTACGCAGTCCGGCATAGTCACGACGATGAAGATGGTAGGCCAGTGCCCTGGGTTGATAGACTAACTTGTAGCCTTGCATGATTACCTGGAAGAATACCGCGATATCTTGACCATTACGCGATGGGCCATTACCTCCGAGAGAAGGGTCAAATCCACCCATACTGTGTAAGAAGCCAGAGGTGAAAGCCATGCTTGCCCCTGTGCCAAATCGTCCCGCAGCATAAGGATGGAACGGCATTGGTAGAGAATTCTTTCCCATGTTGCGCTTGAAGATACGACTGGTAAATCCCCTGTTAAACCCACCATGCTCCTCGAATAAGAATTGCGCGAAGGTTTCAAGCTCTAATGGCAAGAGAAGTCCAGTAACACATGCTACATCATTATCCACACTGAAGGCTCTGACAAGCTCAACTAACCAGTAAGGATCAACAACCACATCATCATCAGCGAATGCAAGTATCGTGCCCCTGGCTACCATTATTCCACGATTGCGAGCCCAGGAAGGGCCAGGAAGATCTTCACGTACATAACGGAAATGAGGTGCGTCATGAGAAAGCTTTTCGACAAGATCAGCTGTTGCGCCCGTCTCTGGCGCGTTGTCCACGACGATGACTTCATAATGCGGATACTGTAAGGACATGAGCGAACTCAAGCATGCAGCCAGTTGCTCAGGCCGCTCATGGGTTGGAATGATAACACTCACAAAAGGAGCATCAACCATAAATCGTTCGCGCTCCTCAATACAAGAAGGTGTTCTGAGACAAGACAGACCTGCTTCCCTAAGTTCTGTCACTACGGGTAATCCATCTTGCTGCAGATGATCGATAATCTGAACAGCAAGCGTATGCCAGATACATCTAGCACACTCATCGGCACTCAGTCCCTCCTCTCCAAGTTCAAGTTCAACAATTCCCAAAGGCTGACTGTGCAAGCGAACAACGCAAAGAGCACGGTGATAGTGGTGGCCTGTTTTTTCATCAAAGGTTGACACATTGGAAAGTGGTTGCCTTAGTTCAACCTCCATGATGCGTATAGGAACAAATGATGGCACGTCACTAGAGGCCGTGGATATCTTTTCCTGTGTAGATAACATGTATATTTCCCCTTTTGAATCTACCCTTTATTGACTAACATCATGCTACTGGTCTTAACCCGCTGAAGTAGCATTCTCATCGTACTAAATTTCCTTTTCTATAAGCTGGAACCTCTGCCCGATAAGAGTAAATGTCTTCGGAGTCTTGTGGATTAGCCACCGATTTTCTAATAGTGCTAGCTTCTTTGTGTGGAGCAAAACACTGAGAAATGATCCCTACCAGATAGCCCACAGTTGTTATCATGAGCCCAGCAACGATAGCTCCAGCCCGAAGGAAACTCGTTAAGTCGAAGCGAAAGAAAGCAGCCATCACTCCACAAAGTACCCTCCCTGGAAGAGTGCGAAATGCGTAGTCGCGTTCAGAGGCAAGGCTATCTTTTGTACCCATATACTGAGCTATGATGGCTTTCGAGAGGCCTTCGCAATAACAGCGCGACCAGAAGTAGTGCCAGCTTGCACGATAGGGAGAAATATGGTGGTGAATTCTCGCATGAGGTTCGCAGAGAAAGACTTTTCCAGGCCAATGTTGCGTAGCTCGGATACACAACTCAGTTTCCTCTCCTCCCATTGGATGCTTACCAACACGTCCAATACCGATTCTAAAGCCTCCAACTGCTTCAAATACCTCTCTTCGAATACATATACAACCCCCATAGGGATTACGCACTACTGTGGGTGTATCAGGTAGATTCTGGTAGGTGCAACCAACAACCCAGTAGAACTCTTCAGGAAACCACATAGGGCGCTTACTCGACCAGAGTGGCTCCACTACTCCTCCTGCCCCCAACACGCCTGGATCATGACAACAACGACTTAATCGTTCTAACCAATCGGGCTCTGCTACTGCGTCATCATCAAGAAAGGCAATCAGTGCTCCTTGTGCTGCTGCTATACCACTGTTTCGAGCACCCGACAATCCTCGTGGTTCATTGTTCTCTATCGCAATAATACCCGTTATGTGCCTTCGAACTCGTTCAAATAAGCGCGTGTTGTGATCAATAACCACAATAATCTCACAGGGAGGAACTCTCTGCTGTTGGATCGATTCTACTGCTGCAACAAGATCATACCAACGTTCCTCTGTGTAAGCGCAAATTACGACAGAAACATCAAATGTTGCATCTATCATTGCTTAACAATCCTCCTTGTAGATACCGCCTTATTAAAGCGGAACTGCATCTTGCAAGTTGCCATGCTGGAGTACGAGCACGCAGGTACATCATGGTTATAACTGATAAACTGTGTCCGGTTAGCAGTGCAGCGAAACTGTCTACGTCTGTGTCTGCTCTCACCATAAGGCGTGCTAAAGCGTAGGGATCTGTAGACTTTGAACTCATTGCATGTTTGACAGCGCAGGCTGATGTGTATCCTGCCTCGCGAACCTGTTGCCCTAGAGCAGAAGTATGATAACCATAAGGATAGGCAAAGCTCGAAACTTCTTGCTCCAGGGAGTGTTCTAAAGCCTTTTTGCTTTGTACAATTTCGTCTCGCGCCGCAGCATGAGGAAGGGTATCAAGTTGAGGATGACTACAACTATGCGCACCACACTCTATGCCACATTCATTGATCTTAGTTAGCTGACTCCAAGTGAGCATGGGGCGTGTAGCTTCCCCTTCCTGTTGCAACCAACGACTCGTGCTATTGATAAACCCAGTTGCAACATAAAGTGTCGCGGTGAAGCTGTATCGCATAAGCACAGGAAGAGCTTCTGTGAAAAAATCAGCGAAGCCATCATCGAAAGTTAGCACAACAGGTCTTTCAGGTAGTGAAGCTTCCTCTTGAGATAGCGCCTTTACATACTGTGTAACAGTGATAGGGGTGTACGCATGCTCGTGCAAATATGCCATGTGCTTAGCAAATAACTCTGGAGACACAGCAAATGGCTTAAATTTCGGAGAAGCGTCGTGTGAGATACTATGGTACATAAGAATTGGTACTTTTTTCTTTTCAGGTAGGGCGAGCATTAAGCATTCCCTTTCTTAGATGAGTCCAATACCATTGCCTCTACTAAGTCTCCAGACCTCAAAACCGAGCCTTGATAGTCATAGCGTTTCTGGATTGGGTTGAAAAGCTTTCCTTCAGGAACAATGCTCCTTGATTTCGTTCTCTGCGAGAACATACTTCCGACGAAGTAGCCAACCGTCGTCAGAGTAAGCCCTGTGACGATCGCTCCAGCTCTTAGAAACCCAGACAGGCGAAGATGTAACAAGCTCTCTTTTACCCCTCGCACAACTCCTTGTGGTAAGGTCCGGAATGTGTAAATGCGCTCAGATGCAAGACTATCTTTTGCCCCTACGTATCTCGTCACAACTGCCTTCGATAGTCCTTCGGAATAACAGCGCGAACAGAAATAGTTCCAGTTTGTGCGGTTACCGGGTACACGGTGAAATACACTGGCTTGTGGTTGGTAAAGAAAGACACTCTGAGGCCAATACTGACGCGCCCGAATGCATAATTCCGTCTCCTCGCATCCGACAGGCCGCGTACCTACACGCCCGATCTCACTACGAAAGCCTCCCACACCGTCAAAAACCTCTCGCCGGAAGGACATATTGGCTCCGATTGGATTACGTATGCTTTTGACCGTTTGAGGCATTCCTCGATATGTGCAACCCACGACCCAATGGAATTCTTCTGGCAACCACGTCGGTTCATTATCCGACCAGAATGGAACAACCGGCCCCCCCATACCTAACACCTTCGCATCCGTGTATCCTTCGCTGAGTAACATCAACCAATCGGGTGTCGCTATAGCATCATCATCAAGAAAAGCAATGATCGGGCTCTTCGCCACCGCAATGCCACAGTTACGCGCACCTGAGAGCCCACGTACCTCAGTGTTCTCCACTACGAGCACGCCTGACAGATACTCTCGCACTTTCCTTAATAAGCCCGGGTTGTGGTCAACCACAACAATAATCTCACCAGGAAGAAGAGTCTGCCGCTTCACTGATGCCACAGCTGCAACAAGGTCATCCCACCGCTCTTCGGTATAGGCACATATAATCACAGAAATATCACTTGCTATTTGTGTCACCTTACCACCCTTTTCTCTGGCCTCATGTACTCTAATATGTGGGGAGGCTGTTGCTGTGGCAGGGGTGCAGAATTCCAACTCCACTCCTTCAGAATAGTCTTTAATACGCGCCAGCCATCCCGGAATGCGTGGAGATTGCTCACCCCATGAATGCGCGAATATTCAAAGCTGGCGATCTCAACAATGTTAAGGTTGGCTTTGTGGATACGTAAATTGATCAGCGTCTCAACCTCAAAACCGTCACAATCAACGGTTATATAGTCGAGGCAGTGCTTCCAGAAAGCATTGTAGCCATAGCACAAGTCGCTGAACCTCGCCAGGAAAAGGAGGTTCACCAGACCGTTCAAGCAGAAATTGCCCAGGCTGCGCAGGCGAGTAATATCGTGGCTGCCTCCACCTCGAATAAAGCGTGAGCCTTTGGCAAAATCTTTTCCTGCTGTAAGAGCGGCAACAAAACAAGGGATCTCTCTTGGGTCGGCTGAGCCATCGGCATCCAGCATGACGATGATGTCCCCCGTGCAAGCAGCAAAACCGGCTCTGAGGGCATCTCCTTTGCCCTTCCCTGTCTGTTTGATGATACGAATGGATGGAAGCAGTTGCTGTGCTACTGCTATGGTGTCATCAGTTGAATGTCCATCGACCAGGATGGCCTCACTGACAATGGACGGAATGTATGGTAAAACATGACGTAGGTTTTGAGCCTCGTTACGTGCTGGAATAACGACGCTGATGCGTGGATATTGTTGAGCCTCAATCACACTGACACGTGAATACTGTTGTTTTTCTTCCATGAAGTTCTACACCTCTTCCTCATCATCTAGAAGAGGATATATAACCAAAATCATAACCCCTCCCCCATAACCTTATCGTTTAAACATCCGTATACTAGCGTACTACTCCAAATTCATTAGAATGACGTGAAGCAGCATACAATATAGCAACAGCTATAGCCTTACGATTATGCTGGTAACAGATGTGAAACGGACACTACTCCAGACACAGCTCTAGTGCTGTGTAAAGGCATCACATCATCTGGATGAACTGGAGTTTCTTAGAGCTTCGCCACGAGGATAAAAGACCTCAGTGTCATATGAGCGAAGATGAAAGAATGGCTTTGTTGCCGCGAAGTAGAAGCGAGCGTATTTTGGATTATATAAGCTCATTAGCAACCTCCCTATCTCACCACTTAACCAGAGATTTGAAATATCAACTAATCTACAGAATAAAGTATCTTTTTCCACTTGTCAACTAAAATACACCAAAAATCCTACTGGACAGAAATCGAAATGCAAAAAAACCACTCTATTACAGGTGATTTACTGCTCAAAGTAAAGAAATTTTAGGGAAAAATGAAAGTATTTTAATAAAGTACTTTTGACCTATAAGACAGTATATAAATCAACTTCTATTTATAGGACATATCAGAACAGATCATGGAACAGGCCAGACTGCCTATGGAGATTGATGGGTTGAGTGTGTATGGCGTCTGTGAGCAACTTGCCAGATTCTGAATAAGTGATTACCTCTCCCCAACAACATACTCTTGCCCACAGCTTTCGCACCATCCTACCAACTTCCCATCCTGTTCATCGATACGTGAGAAACGTCGGGCGCAGCGGCAGACAGAGCCGTGCTGGCGAGCGGGATTGCCATAGACCAGAGCATGCGCTGGAACATCTTTACAAAGGCAGCATCGTCGGCCTATGGGGAATACTCTTGCGACCGCTTAACACGAAAGCGCTCCTGAAGCCTTTTAATACACGCTCTCAGACAGATGAACTAGCTGACCTTTTAGCTTATTCGTACGCATACGTTTCAGGCGTTCTAGACCTTTGTCCGTCTTTATTTTCCTATGCAAGCGTAAGACCAGTAAGCCCCCAAGTAGGAGTGTTTGCATAGTTGCGACCACCGAGATTGCGAGTGGAATCGCCATAATCACATACGGACCGGCCATGACTTGTATGAACAGAAGTGTGAAGCCAAAACGAGCAGCCAGAGTCAAAATATCGATGAAAAGTGGCGTGAGGGCATCTTTGAGCGAATAAAAGCCTCGCACCAAGAGTTCACTGGCAATACTTCCCGGCATCCCCACAATGTATCCCAGCAGAGCCAGGACGGTGAGATGTGTAGAATGGCTCGTAAAGGCACCATGCTGGAAAACAAGATGGATAATAGGTTTTCCTAGAATAGAGAGCCCCACTGCGCATGGAATGCTGAGAAGCACCGATACACGAACCACTCTCCATAGTAACAGACGCAGGTGCAGATAACGCTCATTCGCCGCGAGCTGCGACATTCTCGGAGTAGCCGCTTGTGCCACTGCTTGCGCAAGCAACGCCACAGGCACGGCAAAGAGCATCTGGGCATTGTGCAGGATCGCGAGGCTACCTTTGTCAGGCAGGTAGGAGGCATAAGCAGTAGTCACCACGGCCCCTGCAGAAGAGATGCCGATAGCTAGCGCATTTGGAGCAAAGAGGCGTGCTACCTCATGCAATCCCTTATTTTTGATATCCCAGATAAATGAATAGCGTAACCCTTCTTTGAGCAAACCCGGTACTTGTACCAGTACATGGCACAGTGCGGCAGCCAGTATCCCATACGTCGGCCCATAGATGCCTACCCCTGGAAGAGCAAGGGAGAACAGTAATCCCCCAATCAAGCCCACGTTGTAGACCGCAACGGAAAGGGCAGGCAGGAAGAACTGGCGCTTACTACTCAGAATAGCGGTAGCGACAGTGCCAAGACCGAGTATCAGCGGTTGCACAAGCAAGATGCGTGTCAAAGTAGTAACGAGAGCCTGTTCCGAAGAAGAGTACCCCGGTACCAGCCAGTGGTTGACGAAGGCGGGTGCAAACCATTCTCCACACAGGACGAGAACAGTCAGCAAGACGAGCAGCACATTAAAAACCAGGCTGGCGAGACGCCATGCTTCTCTCGGCCCATTGGCGTGCTCATAGGAGATAAATACGGGAATAAACGCGTAAGTGAGCGCACCTCCTGCCACTAAATTAAAAAGGGTATTCGGTAATTGCGCGGCAGCATAGAAAGCACTGGCCTGGGGTCCCGTACCGAAGAGAATATTCAAAATCGTTTGACGTACCACGCCCAGCGCATTCGAAGCAATATGTGCCGAGATAAGTAACAGCGATCCTTCGACAATACTGTAGCGTCGCTGCAAAATCGTGCGATCCAGTCGAAAATGCCCCAGCTTCAAGCGTAACAGGTTCGCTCCCAAAAAAATATCCCTTTCCTCCACGAATTGCTTCATTTCAGTGCTTTGCTTCCATCAAGAAAGATGAAACGATTGTTTGCTACACACCCCACTGTTGTAACGATTTATTTGCATACGACTATCTTTGCTACGCATGTTACCAGTACCAATGGATGGATTATTCATGGAGTACAAAGGATCTCATTCCTGGACACGTTCCTCTTTCTTTCGAAGGGATGGTCTGTACGAATAAAATAAGATTTCACGTCGCGTTCCATATTGTTCCTTTCAAATCGAGCTTGGCAGCCCTATGGCCTCGCTTTTGAAGTTTCCGCCGAGGTAGAGAAAGAATTGATGGTGAGAACAGGAAAAGAAGTACAGTTTGCTGTTCTTGTTCGAGCAGTGCATGAAGATATGCTGGTTGTTGAGGTATTGATTGGTTTGCCATAGGTGATGAGAATGCTGAGCCTACGCCATTTCCATTTTCAAAGGTAACCACAAGGGCACTTGCAGCAGGAAGAAAGATTGAAGCGGGAGGGTGTATAATATTTTGTGGAAGTGGTCAAAACGAAAAAAGGTGCGTGAGAACCAACGGGTGATCAAGAAGTCCATCTCTCTGGTGCTGGGCGTCGATATGGAAGGACAAAAAGAACTCCTGGGAATGTGGATAGCGCAAACAGAGGGAGCCAAATTCTGGTTCTCGGTCTTCACCGAACTGCAGAACCGTGGCGTGAAGGATCTCTTCATTGCCTGCGTGGACGGGCTCACCGGCTTACCAGAAGCCATTGAGACCCTCTATCCCCAGACACGGGTCCAGCTCTGTCTGGTGCACCTGGTGCGCAACTCGCTCAAATATGTGTCCTACAAACACCGCAAAGAGGTGGCGGCTGACTTGAAGCTGATCTCCTCGGCCAGCACCGAGGGGGAAGCGCAGGTCTATCTGGAACTGTTTGCGGAAAAATGGGATCGGCTCTATCCCACCATGAGTAAGATGTGGCGAGCCCGCTGGAGCCGTGTGATCCCCTTGTTTGCCTTCCCAGAAGACATTCGCAAGGTCATCCACACGACCAATGCCATCGAGTCCGTCAACATGTCCTTACGCAAGGTGACGCGCAATCACCGGATCTTTCCCTCCGATGAAGCGGTCTTTAAGGTCATTTACCTGGCGATCCAGAACATCGCCAAGAAATGGACCATGCCGATCCGGAACTGGACACCAGCTCTGAACTGTTTGCTATTGAATTTGCTGGCAGGTTCCCTCAATGAAAAATTACTTCCACAAAATACTTGACAGACTCGTAGAGGAAGTTAGTTCCTCTCCTCGCTTTGTCATAATTGTACTTTCCATAGGACCCCTCTCCTTTTCAAGATATTTAAGGTTCATCCCCAATGAACCTACACCAGCAATAGCCTATTTCCAGTTACATAGGCAAGTATCTTCTATACATTAGTGGGGGATCTCCCACTTTAAGTGCCTAATGAATTGGAAGCAGTAGAATTTGCTTTGCAGTATCCTCTACATGAGGTTGTGTAACCAAAATCACCAAAAACTTCCCTTATAGTCCGTATGTTGAGACATGCATATGTCTCGATATCATATCTTCACCCTAATGAAGCCGCACATGCCAGCAACAGCTATAGACTTGCGATTATGCTGATAATAGACGTGAAGCAACCATTACCTATCAGACACAACTCTAGAGCAGTGTCGAGGCATCACATCATCTGGATGAACTGGAATTTCCTGGAGCTTCGCCGCGAGGATCAATGACATCAATGTCACATAAGTGAAGATGAAGAACAGCTTTGTTTTCGCGAAGTGTTATCGAATGTATCTTTGCGTAAACACGTTAGTTGCCCCCTAACTAATCAAAATATCTAAATGCATCGATTTAATACATCATCTAGAGCAGATAATAAAGCTTCTCTTTACTTTCGTTATTATCGCAGTTACTCTGAATTGAAGTTCGCTCGCTTAAATAAGGGGATGAGGAGCAGGTGAGCTATATGCTTCCAGGTAAAGGATAAGGCTGTTTAGTCATAGACTCATGTGACGTGATCATCTTGGAAGCATGTAGCACGACTCTACTGCAGGCACTCCGAACACGCCTGGAGCTGATTGTGAGCTAATTATGCTAAATGGTGAATAAGTGATTACCTCTCCCCAACAACATACTCTTGCCCACAGCTTTCGCACCATCCTACCAACTTCCCATCCTGTTCATCGATACGTGAGAAACGTCGGGCGCAGCGACAGACATAGCCCTGCGGGCGAGCAGGATTACCATAGACCAGAGCATGCGCTGGAACATCTTTCGTCACCACTGAGCCTGCTCCAATCAGGGCAAATGCCCCAATAGTGACTCCACAGACAATGAGAGAACCCGCACCGATTGAAGCCCCATACTTTACCAGCGTTGGCGTAACCTCCCAATCTTCCACACCCTTGAGCCTCCCATCAGGAGTTATCGCACGGGGAAACTGGTCGTTGGTGAAGCAGACGTGAGGACCAACAAAGACACCATCTTCAAGTGTGACGCCCTCAAAGACTGAGACGTGATTCTGTATCTTCACATTTGAGCCAATATGCACATCTCTGTCAATGTAAACACCTTTCCCAATGTTACATGTTTCACCAATGTGAGCCTGCTCTCGTATCTGCACATCGCGCCATATCTTCGTTCCCGCGCCAATCTGGGCATCCCTTGCTATCTCAGCCGTGGGATGAGCATAAAAAGAGGTATTCGCCACTGACTCCCTCCAAACATGTGTATTTCACTCTCTGATCAAATTATGAAACTCTTAACGAAAAGCACTTCCTAATCGCATTGACAACCACTTGTATCTGTTCATCCGTCAGCTCTGGATACATTGGCAAAGAGACAATACGTTGGCTTGCTGCTTCGGTGACGGGGAAGCTTCCCCGTTCATAGCCATAATGAGCACAGGCAGGCTGTAAATGAAGAGGGATGGGATAGTGAATACCCGTTGCAATTCCTTCCTGCTCCAGCGCAACGCGCAACTGATCGCGACGCGGAACCTGCACGACATAGACATAGTAAACATGTGTTGCCCATGGTCTACATACTGGCACCGCCTCAACAAGTCCCTGAAGTGCCTCAGTATAGCTAGAGGCATGGGCTTGACGTGCTGCATTCCAGGTGTCCAGATAGCGCAATTTCACCCGCAGTACTGCCGCCTGCAATTCATCCATCCGCGCATTGACTCCCAACACCTCATGCTCATAGCGCACACGAGAGCCGTGATCACGCAATACACGGAGACGCTCCGCAAGGGTAGGATCATCAGTGACACAGATACCCGCTTCCCCATAGGCACCCAGATTTTTACTGTAATAGAGGCTAAAACAGCCGATATCTCCCAGGCTCCCCACACGCTGACCGTGATAGGTTGCGCCATGGGCTTGAGAGGCATCCTCAATTACCCGCAGACCATGCACCTGTGCGAAATCTAAGAGAGGTTGCATATCGACAGCATGTCCATACAGATGAACTGGGATCACAGCACGCGTCCGAGAGGTCAAAACACTGTCGAGTTGTCGCCAGTCCAAGGTATACGTCTCTGGATCGATATCCACAAAGACAGGAGTAGCACCCACCAGCGCAATTGCCTCCACCGTGGCAATAAAAGTGTTGGCCACAGTGATAACTTCGTCACCAGACCCAATGCCACAGGCGCGTAGAGCCAGAGTAAGAGCATCCGTTCCATTGGAAAGGCCAACACCATACTGACAACCACAGTACGTGGCAAATTCCTGTTCAAAGGCCAGGCATTGGGGGCCAAGAAACAGGTGCATATGCTCCAACACATCCTCAAAGGAAGCCATGACTTCATGCTTGATCGTTTGATATTGTGCCCGTAGATCTACCAAAGGTATTTGCATAAATAAGATTGCTCCTCGCTAAAATCTCTGAGCGTTTATGAACAGTTTATCCCTATCGAACCTGAGAGTCCAAAGAATTATATGCTCATAAGAGTTCGTGGGCATACCCTCCAACCCGCCAGATATTGACGCAAACCAACTAGCCAAGAGAATAAAACATCTTTTCTCCTCTGTCAATACTAGGG
>WNGG01003352.1_pt1 | contig 24576 bp, 19 predicted proteins | sample 5400661 | NCBI WGS metagenome assembly WNGG01 (sample SAMN13153372, study PRJNA577476) | soil metagenome | isolation source: 100 cm soil or saprolite under Garry oak tree replicate 1 | place: USA:California | collected 2016-06-15
GGATCGCACCTCGCCGAAGCGCTGCTCGGCCGCGGCGATCAGGTGACGGTGATCGATGACCTTTCGACCGGTTCGATTCGCAACATCCAGCATCTCAAGGGCCAGCCGCGTTTCGGCTACGTGATCGGAAGCGTGGAGAACGCTCCCCTGACCGCGGAGCTGGTGGACGCCGCGGATCAGGTGTTCCACCTCGCTGCCGCCGTGGGGGTGAAGCTCGTCGTCGAAAGCCCGGTGCGAACCATTGAGACGAATGTCAAGACCACCGAGGTCGTGCTCGCCGCTGCCTGCAAGAAGCGGAAGAAGGTGTTCGTCGCATCTACGTCCGAGGTGTACGGCAAGAGCACCGACGTTCCGTTCCGGGAGGACGGCGACTTGGTACTGGGTCCTACCAGTCGGGGGCGGTGGAGCTACGCGTGCTCCAAGGCCATCGATGAGTTCCTGGCCATCGCCTATTGGCGCGAGCGGCATTGCCCGACCCTGATCGGGCGGTGCTTCAACACGGTCGGTCCCCGGCAAACCGGTCATTACGGCATGGTGGTGCCCCGGTTCGTCAAGCAGGCGCTCCACGACGAGGCGCTCACCGTGTATGGCGACGGGCAGCAGACCAGGTGCTTCACCCATGTGAGCGACGCGGTGCGGGCCATGATGGCGCTGATGGACGCGGACCACACCGTCGGTGAAGTCTACAATGTCGGGAGCGAGCAGGAGATCTGCATTGCGGATCTGGCGGAGCGGGTTCGCGTCTTGACCGACTCGGAGTCGGAGATCGCCTTCACGCCCTACGAGCAGGTGTACGGCGAAAACTTCGAGGACATGCCGCGGCGCGTTCCCTCGCTCGATAAGATCCGCAAGGCCGTCGGGTACGAACCTCAGGTGGATCTCGACGAGACGCTGCAGTCGGTGATCGACTACGAGCGTTCGGTCGAGCCGCAGTTGGTATGAGCCTGGCAGTCACAAGTTTCTTGGTTTTCTTCGTCTCCTGCGCTGCGGGACTGCTCGTCACGCCCAGGGTTCGGACCGTCGGACTCCGCCTGCGTCTCGTAGCGACTCCAACGGCCGATCGCTGGCACCAGCGGCCCACCGCCTTGCTCGGAGGCGTGGCGATCGTGCTCGCTACGCTGGTCGGGGTGGGGACCTGGACGGCGGCGTCGGTGCTGGAGGGAGGACGCGGAGGGGCGCCGGCCGTGTCGCTTCGGTCGGCCGCGGTTGTCATGGGCGCCGTTTTCATGTTCGCCGTTGGTCTGGTTGACGACATCGTAAACCTGCGGCCCCAGCTCAAGTTCATCCTCCAGACCCTCGCGGGTGTCGGACTGGTCAGCGCCGGGGCAACCCTCGCCCTGACGCCCTGGTACGTGGTGAACGTCGTGGCAACAGTATTTTGGTTTGTGACGCTGACCAACGCATTCAATCTGCTGGACAACATGGATGGGGTTGCGGCCGGGGTCGGCGCGATCGCGGCATTCTTCCTCGGTGTCACGTTCGCGCAGCAGGGCGCGTGGTGGCACACGGCGCTGGCCTGGTCCCTCGCGGGTGCGCTGGTGGCCTTTTTGCGATATAACTTTCAGCCGGCCACCATCTTCATGGGCGACGCGGGCAGTCTGTTCATCGGCTCGGTGCTGGCGGGGCTAGTCGTGACACGGCCCGCTTCGGCCTCGGGGAGTCTGGTGTCGGTGCTGTTTGTGCCCCTCGCTATCGTCGCCGTTCCCATCGCCGACACCGCGCTCGTGACCGTGACGCGCACGCTGGCCGCACGGTCGATTTCGCAAGGGGGGCGCGATCACAGTACCCATCGTCTGGTGGCGCTGGGCCTGGACGAGCGCCAGGTCGCGCTGCTGCTGTACGGGTTCGCCGCACTGGGTGGCTGCATCGGGCTCGTGTTGATGCGCCTGGACCTGGCTCTGGGCCTCGTGCTCGGGACGGCGTTCTTCGCGAGCCTGAGCCTGATCGCTGCGTACCTGGGGCGGCTGAAGGTGGTTCACCCGGACGGGGCGGCCGGCTCGAAGGTCGCGACCGTGCTGGTCACGGCGCTGCTCTACAAGAAGCGCCTGGCCGAGATGCTGCTCGACGTCCTGCTCGTCACCGGAGCGTACTACGGCGCATATCGGCTCAAGTTCGAGGGCGGGGCGCCACCGGCCTACATGGAGGCGTTCGAGTCGACCGTCGGTGTCGTCATCGCCTTGAAGATTTCCGCGTTCGGGCTGCTCGGCGTGTACCGCGGCGCCTGGCGGTACACGGGGCTCGAAGACCTGTACCGCATCCTGGGTGCAATCATCCTCGGCTCGGCCGCCCTGTTTGGGTACGTGCGGCTGCGGGTCCCGGTGCTGGCGGATTCTAACATCCTCTATATCGACTTGCTGTTGACCGCGGCGTTCGTGCTGACCACCCGCCTGTCGTTCCGATCGCTGGAAATGGCCCGCAGTCTGCTGCACCGCACCGGAGAGCGGATCCTGATTTACGGTGCCGGTGACGCTGGCGAGCTGGCGCTACGCGAGCTGCTCAACAACGCCGGGTTAGGCCTGCATGCCGTGTGCTTTCTGGACGACGACCCGCGCAAGCACGGCGCGCGGATCCACGGGGTCCCGGTGGCGGGAGGGCTCGAGAGCCTGGCGCTCGTCGTGGAGCGCTACGATGTGCGCAGGGTCCTCATCGGCACGAAGAAACTGACGGCCGACGCCAGGCGCGCGCTTCAGGCTTACGCGGCGTGCCACGGCCTCGAAGTGTTTGAGCTCGATCTCGGCGTCCGGCCGGTGCCGGGGGGCGGGGCGAGGCCGGACGAGGCTGCCGTCGGCTCGGCGCCGGCCCAGGGGCCGGCGTTGCACCCGGGCGTGCAGGTGGTGGCAAACGCATCTTAACGTCGGCGGCAAGCGATCAGACTATGTGACCCCGTAGAACGCTTTGTACCACTCCACAAAATGCCGAATGCCGTCGCGCATGGAAGTCTGCGGGGTGAAGCCCGTCGTTCGGTGAAGACTCTCGACGTCTGCGTAGGTCGCGGAAACGTCTCCTGGCTGCATCGGGAGCAGGTTCTTCTGCGCTTTCCTGCCCAATACCTCCTCCAGCAGCGCGATCACGTCCAGGAGCTCGACGGGCTCGTGGTTCCCGACATTGTAGAGACGGAACGGCGCCGAGCTGCTGCTCGGGTCGGGACGGTCGCTCGACCACGCTAGGTCGGGCGTGGGAATAACGTCCATGATGCGAACCACCGACTCAACGACGTCGTCCACGTAGGTGAAGTCTCGTCTCATGTGGCCGTTGTTGAACACGTCAATGGCGCGACCGTCGAGGATGGCTTTGGTGAACTTGAACAGCACCATGTCGGGTCGGCCCCACGGGCCGTACACGGTGAAGAATCGAAGCCCGGTCGTGGGGAGATTGAAGAGGTAGGAATAGCTGTGCGCCATCAGCTCATTAGTGCGTTTGGTCACGCCGTACATGGACAGCGGGTGGTCGGCTCCGCGCTGCACGGAGAACGGCATCTGCGTGTTGGCTCCGTACACAGAGCTCGAGCTGGCATACACGAGATGGGGGACGTTGCGGTAGCGACACTCCTCGAGCACCTGGAGAAAGCCGAGGATGTTGGAGGCCACGTAGGCGTCCGGCCGTTCCAGGGAGTAGCGAACGCCAGCTTGCGCCGCCAGGTGAACGACTCGCTGAAAGTCGCAGCGATCGAACAGCTGATTCATCGCCTCCGGGTCCGCGAGCGCCGTGCGCACGAACTCGAAGTTGCGGTGCTTCTGCAGGACTGCGAGACGGGCCTCCTTGAGTCTGACGTCGTAGTACTGATTGACAGAATCGAGACCGACTACCTCGTGGCCGTCGGTCAGGAGCCGGAGGGCGACGTGGAACCCGATAAATCCTGCTGCACCTGTCACGAGTATTTGCATCGACCCTTCTCGATGGAGGTTCGCCTGGGCCCGACAGAACGCTGGCTGCCCGGCGGACAACCTCCGCAGGCGGCCCGGGTCGGTGCGAGAGGCATAATAGTCGCACGGGACAGCCCTGCAAGCCTGATTGGCCGTTGGCGCCGCAAGTTTCTATCTTACACTCTTCGTGACCCCCCCGAGCCCGCAACGGATTCGCGTGCTGCGCGCGATCGCCCGCCTCAACGTTGGTGGGCCCGCCTGGAATGCCGTGCTGCTCACTGCAGGTACCCGCGCGCGCTATCCGACAGTCCTCGCCGTGGGCGCCACCGGCCCGCACGAGGCGGACATGTCCGGGTTGGCCGAGGAGCACGGAATTCGCCTCCTACGCATCCCGGGTCTCGGTCGTGAGGTCCGTCTCGCGGGCGACCTGCGAGCGCTGTGGAGTCTCTGGCGCCTATGTCGCCGCATCCGACCCGAGATCGTTCACACCCACACCGCGAAGGCTGGGACGCTTGGTCGGCTTGCCGCGTGGCTCGCGGGCATTCCGGTGCGTGTGCACACGTTTCACGGACACGTGTTCCGAGGGTATTTCGGCCGCTGGCGGAGCGCGCTCTATGTCGCCATCGAGCGGCTGCTCGCGCGGATTACGACGCGGATCGTGGCCATCAGCCCGCGGCAGGCGGACGAGCTGCGCCGCTACCTCCGCCTGGGTGACGGTCGGGTGACGGTCATCCCGTTGGGGTTTAACTTGGGCCGATTGGTGGCGGCCGATGTGCAGGCCGCTCGGCGACGGTTTCGCGAGCGGTTGCACGTCGGCGATCAGGTGGTGGTTACCATGGTCGGGCGCCTCACTGCAATCAAGAACCACGCGCTCGCGCTGCGCGCATTCGCCACCGTCGCCGCGACAGCCGCGAACGCGCTGCTGGTGCTGGTGGGGGGTGGGGAGGAAGAGCCGAGGATTCGAGCGCTCGCCCACAATCTCGCCATGAGTGATCGGGTCCGGTTCGTCGGGTGGTGCGATGACTTGGAAGCCGTCTACTACGGATCCGACGTCGTGGCCCTCAGCTCCGATAACGAGGGCACACCGGTGTGCCTCATCGAGGCCTTGGCCTGCGGGCGGGCGGTGATCGCCACTGATGTCGGGGGCGTGGCGGACGTCCTCGGAGAGGGCGCCTTCGGCATTATGGTGCCCGCCGGCGACGAGGCGGCATTCGTCACGGCCCTGCGCCGCGTGCTCGACCCCGGAGAACGCGCTCGCCTCGAGGGTCGAGGGCGGTCCTCCGTGTTGTCGCGGTACGACGTGCGTCGACTGGTGGCCGACGTCGAGGCGTTGTACGACGAGCTGCTCGCGGACGCGGGGACGGACCGGTGACCCGTGCGACCACCCGACCTTCATAGCATGAGTGAGGTCAGGATGGCGAATGGGCACGGCCTCGTCACTGGGCTGAAGGACTCGGTGTTTAACTACACCGACTACATGCCCGAGCGGTTTCTCCACTATCACCAGCAGATCGTGCACGTCCTCGAGCTCGCTCCAAAGTTTGTGCTGGAGATTGGGCCCGGCGATCACACGGTGACGGACTTCCTCAGGCGAAAGGGGATCGAGGTAGAGACATACGACAACGATGTGAAGCTGTCGCCCACCTATCTCGGAGACATCCGGGAGGACCTTGTCACACACCAGCGATACGATCTCGTGTTGGCTTCGGAAGTCTTCGAGCACATGAACATCAAGTGGCTCCCACGCATTCTAAGCAACATTCGACGCGTCATGACTGATAACGGCGCTCTGGTCGTTTCTCTCCCGTACTCGACGCTCAGGCTGTTCCCGCCGAGGCGGGACTACGGAAAGGTGATTTCGTGCGAGGGGAGGCTCCAGACTCACATTCCGCTCCATTACATTCACAGGTTACTATGGCCCCTGCGGGTATTGTATCGGCTTGCCGTGCAGCGCCACGCGCTCCGTAGCGCGCTCGCCTCCGTCATCCCGAGCTACCCGGACGATAAGTTCGACGTGCACCACTGGGACCTGGGCGTGGCGCCGACCACTCGACGGTTTGTGCGGAAGGTGCTGCAGACGCAGTTTGTCATTGTGAGCGAGAAAGCCTACGTGAATACGAACTGCGTGTTCTTCGTGCTTCGGAAGGTTCAGGCTGGCGCATTCGATCCGACGAGCAGGTGAGTCCGCGCTTCGAGTTCGTGCCGAGGATGGTGCTCGGCCAGGGCGCATGGGATCCCTTCGTGGATGCGGTCGGGGAGGCCTGGATTTGGCATCGCTTCGACTTTCAGGACGCGCTCTGCACCTGGCCTAGAAGGCGCGACCATAGCTTCGCGGTGCTGGACAGCGATGTCGGTGGAGAGCTCGTCTCGGTGGTACCGGCGCACCTCTCCGTCATTTCGTTGGGTGGTTTCGCGCGCTGGAGGTCGCTCGAGTCGATGGGTGCGCCCGCGTGCCGGACCGACCTGGCGGAGGGTCGGAAGCAGAAGCTTCTCACCGCCGTCGCGGAGTACCTGGTGACGCTCGCCCGGCGCTCTGGCGCCGGCGAGGTCACGCTCAGCATCCCCGCGCTCGCGCCCTCAGTGCGTGGGGATTGCCTTCCCCGGGTCAACCCCCTCCTGCAGCTGGGGTGTGAGAACACCACCGAGATCAGAAAGGCGGAACGGGCCGGCGTGGTCGTCCGGACAGCGGACCAGTCGCGCGATCTCGACGCGTACTACGAGTTGCACCGCCAGACGTGTGGCCGGACGGGCATCCGGCCACATCCGCGAGCGTATTTCGAGGCGATCTGGCGGGATTTCTTCTCGAGAGGGCTGGCCCAGATTTTCGTGGCCGAACGCGACGGCACGATGGTGGCGGCCGCGAACTTCGCGGTGTACAAGAACGCCGCGCTCTACTGGACGGGAGCCGCATGTGAGACGGGCCTGGAACTCGGCGCGAACCCGTTGCTCCAATGGCGGGGGATGCAATGGATGCTGAGTCAGGGCGTCGAGTGGTATGAGACCGGTGAGGCGTTCCCCAACCTGAAGGAGGGGAAGCTCAAGCAACTCAGCGACTTCAAGAAGAGTTTCGGGGGCGTCTTGTACCCCTATTACCGGGGGCGCCTGGTCGTCAAGCCAAGAATGGCGGCGTTGCGCCAGTTCGCGCGCGCCTTGCTGCGCGGTGGACGGGGGCTGTGAACCCCAACCGGGCCATCTACGAAACACACTACTCGCCAGCCGATCTCCGCGTGCGCGCCACTACGCCGTACGATGAGGCGATGATTCGGCTCCGGTTCTCGCTCGTTGAGCACTATGGGTCAACGCGAGATGTCCTTGACGTGTGTTGCGGGACCGGGGCCTACCTGCTGCCGTGCGTCGACCGGGTTCGGAGAGCCGTGGGCCTGGACTTCAGCAAACCCATGCTGGATGCGTGCCACAGCGCCGCGGGCGGTGGAGCGGGGCAGAGCCTGCTGGTGCTGGGTGATGCGGCGCGTCTGCCCCTGGCCGACTGTTCGTTCGATTTCGTGTTTTCCTTCGCTTCGCTCTACTATGTGCCGGACGTTGGGTCCGCGATCCGCGAGATCGCGCGCGTGCTCCGCTCGGGGGGGCATGCCGCCTTCGAGCTCGGTAACCGCCATAGCCTCAACACGCTCGTCACCGCGGTGCAGCACGCGACGAAGGGTTGGGCAAAGCCGTTCCACGTGCCGGCGCGGGCGATGCGCGCATACGTTCGCGAGGCCGGCCTCCAGCTCGTCGCCTGGAGGGCGTTCCAGCTGCTGCCGATGTACGGCGCGCCGGCACGCCTGTTCTACCTCTTGCCGCTGTTGAGCGCGCAGTGGAAGCGGATCCTGGGCGTTCGCCTGCGGGGCAGGATGCTGGACGAATGGATCAGTAGCAGCTGGCCGCTCCGCTACCTGGCGTTCCGGCACCTCTTCATCGTGAGGAAGCCATAGCGCTCCGCGCGGCCGCCGTTTGGCGCCTCGTCACCGGCTCGTTCACGCCCTTTCTCGTGCCCTGGTGGGATGAAGCGGAATGGCAGGAGGTGGATCGGTGGCTGCGGAGACAGGGCGCCGCCGGAACCCGGTCCGCGCTCGAGAGGCGGGTGGAGGCGATGCTCGGCGATGGTTGGCGCGCATGGGGCCTCAGCTCCGGACGGGCGGCCATCCAGGTTGCGCTACAGGCCTTTCGTCTTCCCGGCGACAGTGAGGTCCTGATCCCGTCGTTTCTCTGCTCCAGCGTGGCGGTGGCGGTGATCCAGGCCGGCCTGCGACCGGTGCTGGTGGATGTCGACGAGCAGTTCAATATGCGTCTCGAAAGCGTGCTGGAGGCCGATCGAGCGCAGGTGCGCGCCGTCGTCCTCCCCCATCTTTGCGGGTGTTGGGCCCGTGACGCCGAGGCCCTCGTGGCCTGGGCACGCGGGCGTGGCGTCCTCGTGGTGGAGGACGCCGCGCAGGCGTTCGGCTTGCGACACGGTGGGCGACTCGCGGGCACGTTCGGGGACGTCGGCGTGTTCAGCAGCGGCCCGGGGAAGCCGATCTTCGGCCCGGGGGGTGGGTGGCTCGTCACGAGGTCTTCGGCGGTGGCGCACCATGTCTCGGGGCTCCCCCTGCGCGAGCAGCCGGAAGCCGAGGCGATTCGTCACCTGCGCGCGTTCTTGGGCCGCTTCGCGAAGACGGGCGCTCGGCGCGGGCAACGTCTATTGCGCCATGTGCTGGTTGCCCGCGTGCTGCCGCGCCGTCGCGGCTCGGACCTCGCCGGAGACACGAATGCCATGACCGGCTTCGCAGTGGCGGCGATGAGCGACCTCGACGCAGTCCTGGCGGACTGCCAAGTAGCGAAGCTCGAAAGCAGCATCGGGCGGCGCCGCGAGTCCGGCGACCGCTGGCGCCGTCTGTTGGATGGCCCCGCGTTCGATGGGCTTCGCGTGCTTCCGCCCGACGGCAACATCCACACGAACCTGCTCCTCGCGTTTCCTGGGCCGCAGGGCGAGCAGCAGTCGCGCTTGCTGCGGCGCGTGCTGTGGGCGCACGGTGTGGAAACGGAGCCCTCGTACAGGCCGCTTCATCTCCGGCCGCCGTTCGACCGATTGCGGCGTACTGCGATGCCCAACACCGAGCGTCAGTGGCGTGGCGCGTTCGGCGTTCCGGTGCGTCCCAATCTCCAGGCCGTGGACTGGGCGCGGATCGAGCAGGCGCTGCGCCATGCGGCGCGCCTCTGGGGTCGAGCCGGGTGACGAGCACCGGTCGAGGCGTCGTCCTGAAGGGGCTGGCCGACGTCGCCGCCAAGGCCGCCGGGTTCATCGCCTTGCCCGTGGTCATTCGGTTCGCGGGCGCCGCTGGGTATGGCGCGTACAGTCAGGTCAGCACGATCGTCGGCTTTCTCGTGCCCTTTGCCGCGCTCGGGCTGGGCGGGGGCATCGTGCGGTTTTTCTCCATTGAGCCGTGGACCGACGCGGTGAGGGCCCGGTTCGTCCGGGTCATGGGGCTGGTGTTGTTGGCGGCGCTCGTCCCGAGTGTGGCGACCGCCTGGTGGGCCGCATCCTTGAACGCGGCGTTTGTGCGTTGGGAGCATGGCACCGAGCTGATCAGGTGGGGCGCCGCGCTCATCGTCGCCGGTGCCTTGGAGCAGGTGATACTCGAGCTGCTGCGGTCGCAGCACCGGATTGTCGAATTCGCCTGCTTTCAACTCACCCAGACATGCCTCGTCGTCCTGGCGACGCTGCTGCTCTTGCCGCTCGGGTACGGCCTGGTGGCGCTGTTGGAGGTGGCGGTCGCCATCAAGCTGGCTACGGTCGCGACCGTATTTCTCGGCTTCTGGACCTGGAACCGTCCGCATCGCGGCGACATGCCGCGCACGGGTGCGGGGATCGGTCGGATGATCCGCTTCGGTCTGCCGGTCGCGGTCAGTGGTCTAGGTCTGTGGATGATGAACGTATCCGATCGCCTAGTCGTTGGACACTACCTCGCTCCGACCGCGCTCGGCCGTTACAGCGCAGTATACACCTTCGCCTCGATGCTGATTGCAGTGAACGGCCCCCTTAACCTTCCCTTGTACCCCCGCCTCATGACGGCGGTGGCTTCCGGAGACGGCGACGCAGTGAGGCGTTGCATTCGGATGTTTCACCGTTATGCCACTCTGGTGCTCGTGCCGGCGGCGTTCCTGCTCGTGTCACTGACCAATCCCGTATTGATGGTCATCGGCGGTGAGGGTGTTCGCGTCAGCATCCTGTTGGTGGCGATGATCGTGGCCGCCGTGTTTCTGGACCAGTGGAATGCGATCGCCCAATACAGCCTGCTGTGCGTCGATGAGGTCGGTTTCGTGCGAAACGCCTGGTTTGCGCTGGGCGCCGTCAACCTCATGGCGAACATCTTGGTGGTCCCGGTGCTCGGCCTGGTAGGCGCCGGTCTCGTGAGCCTGGTGACCTTCGTGCTGCTGGAGGCGGTGATGTTTCGCAAGGCATCCGCGTTCTACCCGTTGACGCGGTACTACCGCTTCGACGTGGCGATCAAGGCGGGGATCAGCGCACTGCTCGCGGTCGCGGGAGTCGTGTTGCTCGGTCGATTCTTGCCGCCCGCTCCGAAGACGGTCGTGGCAAGTGTCGTCGTGTTCGGGCTCGCGTATGCGGGGATGCTCGTGCTGTTTCGAGAGCTGGGCAGACCCGAAGTGCGGTTGGCAGCGCGCGCACTGGGTCTGCGTGCCGCGGCCCCTGTACGCGAATAGGGCTGCGTGACCATGCTGGACTTCTTGAAAAAGTGGATCCGGCGCAACCGCCTGCTGTACGCCGTGAGCCGGGCGATCTACGGCTCTCTGGTCCTCCGCTTTGCGGACGAGAAGGGGTTCACTCGCTATCGACTGACCAAGGTGCTCAAGATGCTGTCCGCGCTGGTGACGCGAGAAGGGCTCGTCGGCGGGCTCATGACGGACGAAGGCGATTATTACTTGCGCATGCCGGACGGCATTCTGGTCTTCTACAACACCCTGCACCCACAGTACACCCCCGGCGACGGTCAGAACTTGGAGTTCAAGGCGGGAATGCCGACACTCGACCTCGAGCAGTTCGTTCGGCGCCACCTCAGCAATGAGGCGGTCTATTTCGACGTAGGGGCCAACAACGGCTACTTCTACTGTCTGAAGGTGGCCCACACCTACCCCCGTTGCAGGATCCACGCCTTCGAACCCGACGCCCGAATCCTGGGCGCCCTGCGGAGGAACATTGCCATCAACGGTGCCGCCAACGTCACCGTGGCTCCTGTAGCCCTCTCGAATTTTGCCGGCGTGGGGAGCATGCCGGCATACCTCGGGGCCAGTGGATACCTGGTTTCGGATCGTCGGGCCACGGTCTTGGTGGTGGACGTTGAGGTGACCACCCTGGACCGTTACGCTCGGCAACACGGCATCGAGCGCCTGGACGTGGTCAAGGTCGACATCGAAGGGGGCGAGTATCGCTTCCTCCAAGGTGCCCAGGAAACATTGGGGACACTCCGGCCCCTGGTCGTCATGGAGCTCAGAGACGACCTGCTCAGGAGGAGCCAAGCCTCCGAGAGAGAAGTGATCGCCTTGTGGCGGCACCTGGGCTACGTCGGGTATCGGGTGGCAGCGACCGCGGATGCGATCTTCCTCCCTGAGGAAAGGTCAGCCGGCTTGTTTGCGGCGAATCGCAGCTGGCTCCAGCCGCTGGAATCAGCTCGCCGCGAGACGATCGACGAAGGAATTGCGTGAGGAGCACGCCGAGGTTCGAGTTCGGCAAGAACTGGCAGTCCTTCATCTCGAGTTTGACCGAGGAGCGCGTGCGCGAGGCAGAGCGGTCGCTCGCCGACATGCTCCGGACGGGCAGCCTCGCCGGCGTGAGCTTCCTCGACATCGGCTCCGGGAGCGGACTCTTCAGTCTGGCCGCGCGGCGCCTCGGGGCCAGGGTCGTCTCGTTCGACTATGACCCTGTGTCCGTCGCGTGCACGCTCGAGCTGAAGTCCCGGTACTTTCCCGGCGACCTACACTGGGATGTCGCCGAGGGCTCCGTGCTGGACCGAGAATTCCTCGGATCCTTGGGCGTGTTCGATATCGTCTATTCGTGGGGTGTCCTACACCACACCGGGGAGCTGTGGAAGGCCATGGGCAACGTTCAGATCCCGGTGAGAGCAGGGGGCGTCCTCTTCATCGCCATTTACAACGACCAGGGCGCAGCCTCGGACCTTTGGGCCATGACCAAGCGCTTGTACTGCTCGAGCGTAGCGGGCAGGGTGTTGGTGAGCGCGGTGATGTTGCCCTACTTTGCGCTGCGGGGCGTTGCCGCCGGGCTGATAACGTCTGGGAGCCCCTTCAGGCACTTCACGGAGTACCGCACCAAGCGCGGCATGTCGGTCCACCACGACTGGGTAGATTGGCTCGGGGGGTATCCGTTCGAGGTGGCCCGGCCCGAACAGGTGCTGCGCTTCTACGGCGACGCCGGGTTTGTTCTCACGAACATGATCGCTACACGCGGCTCCGGCTGCAATCAATACGTGTTCCGCCGGTCACTCGCCGAGCGCCAAGCGCGGCCAGCGAGCCCTCCCGCCTAGTGGGAGCTCAGCGATCCCTGCTCGGTTCGCGACCCCGATGACCCGGCGGCTGCTGGTCATCATCTCCGATCGCCTCTCAACCCTGGTGCACAAGGGCGAGGTGACGCAGCGCTACTACAACCCCGGAAACGTGTTCGAGGAGGTTCATATCCTCGAGATCAACGACGACCGACCCGAGGCAGCCGCAGTCCAGCCAATGGTAGGAGATGCGACACTCGTCATCCACAACCTGCCTGCTGGTCTGAGGACGTTGGTGAGGTCGCTCGGGTGGCGCCCGAGGCTGCTCCGACGTTGGGCCGAGGGCGCGGTGCAGCTCGCGCGGAGCGTCCGACCGTCGTTGGTGCGGTGCTACGGCGCTCACTTGAACGCCTACGCCGCCTACCGGATCCGGAGAGTCCTGGGCACTCCGTACGTGGTGAGCCTGCACATCAATCCGGACGAGGACGTGCGCGGGCGTGCGCGAGGGTTGAAGGAGCTGATACTCACGCGCGCGATCGAGAGCGTCGAAAGGATTGCCCTGCGCAGTGCAGATCTGGTCTTGCCCGTCTACGAGCCGATCGTACCCTATCTCCAGAAGGTCGGTGTCAGCCGCTTCGAAGTGGTGCACAACGCGCTCAATCCGATGTGCCTCGGGCGGAAAGCGAGCTACCGCCTCCACGACCCCGTGCGCATGGTGTCGGTGGGCAGGCAGTTCGCGGCGAAGAACGCGACGAACCTCATCCGCGCCCTGGCGGCGCTGCCGGGGGTGCAGCTCACGTTGATCGGGGACGGTCCGTACCACACTCGGCTCGTGCGGGAGGCGGAGGTAGCGGGGGTGAGCGACCGCGTGGAGTTCCGGCGCGCCGTGGCGAACGACGAGCTGTGTCGGCGACTGCCGGAATTCGACCTGTTTGCGGTACACTCCGAGTATTGGGAGATTAGCAAAGCCGTCCTCGAGGCTCTGTTGACCGGCCTGCCGGTAGTCCTCAACCGGCGGAAGGGAGAGCCGGTCCCGGAGTTGCGCAATGACCTGGTCCTCCTGGTAGACGACACTCCTGCGGCGTATGCCGCGGCCGTGCGGCGCCTCATCCAGGACCATCCCTACCGGGAGAATCTGGGACGTCGCGCCTTTGAGTACGCCCGCGCACACTGGGCGCCGGAGCACATGGAGGCCCGTGTGGCGAAGCTGTACCGTGGTCTGCTTGATACCGCGGACCGATTACGGAGTGAGGATGTTCGCGAGGATTCGTAGGGCGATGACCGATCCGGCGCTCGTCTGGTACCGGTTGCGCGCCGGGATCCGGCCCGACGGTCTGCATCACCGCTATCAGCGGCTGGCGCGGGCACAGGGCTTTGGACGCGCCTATCTCCTGCTGTCGTTTGACTGCGACACCGACCTCGACATTGGGGTCGTCGAGCAGGTGCACGAGCGACTGCACGACATCGGGATCACGCCGGTCTACGCCGTGCCGGGAGAACTGCTGGAACGGGGCGCGGCCGTGTACCGGGCGATCGCCGCCACCGGCGCGGAGTTCCTCAATCATGGGTACCGCGAGCATACAGTGTTCGACCGAGCGAGCCATTCCTACGTCAGCACGGTGTTCTACGATCGCCTCACGCCGGACGCGGTGGCCGAGGACATCCGGCGTGGACACGACGTGATCCGGGGCATCCTGGGACGCACGCCCACGGGGTTTCGCGCGCCACACTTTGGGACCTATGGGCGGGGGAGCCGACTCGAGTACCTGCACCGCGTGCTGGCGCCGCTCGGCTACCGCTTCTCGACGTCATCGGAGCCTTCGTTGGGGCTCCGGCTGGGTCCCGCGCCGACGTTGCGCTCCGGACTACGGGAGTTGCCCGTGACCGGGTGCTACGACCAGCCTTTCCGAGTGCTCGATTCGTGGGGGTTCCGATTCGCTCCCGGCCGCCGCGTCAACCAGACGGACTACACGCAGCAGCTCGGCAGGCTCGCCCGACACTTCAGCCAGGCCGGTCGCGTGGGCCTCGTGAATCTCTACGCCGACCCGTCCCAGGTCCACGACTGGCCGGAGTTCTTCGAGGGACTTCGCCCCTTGGCGGGACTCGCTGCACCCTCGTTCCAGTACGTGCTTGGAGAGATCGATTCATGAGCAGAGTCCTTGTAACCGGGGGCGCGGGCGCCATCGGCAGCCGCCTCGTGCATGGGCTGTGCCGGGAGCACGAAGTGTTCGTGCTGGACGACTTATCGTCGGGGTGGCTGGATAACATCCGTGGCCTGCCGGTCCGGTTTTGGCGCGGGTCCGTCACGGACGAGGAGATCCTCGAGGAGGTGTTCGCAGTCAGACCGGAGATCATCTTCCACCTGGCGGCCAACTTCGCCAACCAGAACTCCGTCGACTACCCCCTGAAGGACCTGCACGTCAACGGCATCGGCACGCTCAAGCTGCTGCAGTTCGCCATGCGCTATCCGGTGCGGCGGTTCATCTACTCGTCGTCCTCGTGCGTGTACGGCAACACGGGCCCCGTCGCGAGCGAGGATTCATCCACGTATTCTCTCGATACGCCGTACGCGATCACCAAGCTGTTGGGTGAGCAATACGTCAATTTCTTCCACCGCCATCACCGCCTCCCGACGGTCATCCTGAGGTTCTTTAACAGTTTCGGGCCGGGGGAGTATCCGGGCAAATATCGCAACGTGATCCCCAATTTCATGCTCCGGGTGCTGCGGGGACAGCCGCTGGCGATCACCGGGACGGGCGAGGAAACCCGCGACTTCACCTTTGTCGACGATACGGTGCAGGCCTTGCACCTCGCCATGACACGGGACGAGGGGATCGGGATGACGTTTAACGTTGGGACGGGTCGGGAAACGTCCGTGAGAGAGCTCGCGGAGCTGATCGTGAAGACGTGCGGGCGGCGGGTGACGATCGAGCATCAGCCGCGCCGACAGTGGGACAGTGTGGAGCGAAGAAGGGCCGATGTTCAGCTGATCCGCGAGCGACTGGGGTTCCAGCCCAGCGTGGATCTCCCCACTGGTCTGGCCCTAACCCATCGGTGGTTCTTGGAGAATGGCGTCGCACAGTCCGAGCCTCGATGAAGCGACTTCTGCTCGTCTCGTACGCGTTCCCACCGTTGCGCAACCCCGAATCCCTGTTGGTGCTGGCTACGGTGCGCGCCCTCGCTCGCTCGGGCTGGGCGGTGACGGTGCTGACCATCGATCCCACGCGAACGGCGGAGCCCGTGGATCAAGACCTCCTTGGCGAGGTGCCCCCTTCAGTGGCGGTGATCCGTGCCGGCGGCTGCGAGCACTGGCTGTCCCGGTACCCGGCGTTGCGGCGTGCCTTGTGGTACGGTCTTCGAGTCCTGGGGCTCCCCGAGCAGCAATGCGCGTGGTACATCCCGGCACGGCGCGCGGCCCGCCGCCTGCTCCGCCAAGAGCGCTTCGACGTGATGCACTCCTGGGCGAGCCATCAGGTCAGCAATATCGTCGCGTTGGGGGTGCGCCGTGAATTCGGACTTCCCTGGGTTGCCCATTTCAGTGATCCCTGGACCGACAGTCCCTACTTTCGAGCTCGCGCGCCAGCGCTGCAGCGTCTCTCGTGCGCGCGGCTGGAGCGCCGGATCATCGAGGATTCCGACGCAGTCGTCTTCGTCACCGAAGAAGCCGCTCGGCTGGTCATGCGGAAATATCCGACTGCGCTCGCCGGCAAGGCACGCATCGTGCCGCATGGCTATGACCGAGGTGTGCTCGCCAGGCTGCCCGCCGTGCCGGCATCCGATGCCGGCGGCCCCAGGCCTCTGCTGCTCGCGCATGTCGGCGCGTTCTATCCCGGTTTGCGGGAGCCGGTGGCGTTGCTGCGGGCGTTGGCCACGTTGGACCGTGAGCGCCCGCTCGCTGGCCGGCTCCGGCTCCGGCTGGTGGGCCCGTTTGCGGACCGGTACCGTCCCCTGGTGCAGGCGCTCGGCCTGGACTCGATGGTCGAGATCGCCGCGCCCGTGAGCCGACGCGAGAGTCTCATTGAAGCGACGCGCGCCGACGTGCTGCTCGTGATCGACGGGCCCGCCGCCGGTGAAAGTGTGTTTCTACCCTCGAAGCTGGTCGACTATCTGATGTTGCGAAAGCCGATTCTCGGGCTTACGCCGTCGCAGGGCGCGACCGCTCGCGTGCTCTCGGAGGCTGGGTTTCCCGTCGCGGCGACGGACGACGTCGCCGCCATTGCCGACGCGGTCGGACGGCTGCTGCTCGCACACGACCGCGGGCCGTTGGCCCTGCCGGCCGGTCTCGACCGGGTGGCAGCCAGGTACGACATTGCGGTGACCACGAGAGCATTGACCTCGATCATGGAAGGCGCGTTGAATTCCGGGCGCGAGTCGTGCGCCCCGACTGGCGTGCCATGACGGACACGGCGGGTACCCGGCCGGGACGCCGCCCGTGGCTGGACTGGGGGATCGTGGCAACGTTCCTTCTCCTGCCGCAGAGCTACGTCCTGTTCTTCAGCTCCAGCGAGTTCGGGGCGTCGCTGCTCTCTCGCGCTCCCATTTTCCTCGTTCCGGCGGTTCTCGTCGCCGTGAGACTGGCTCGGCCCCATGTCAGGCAGCCGTCCGCGGTAGATCCCGTCGTGGTGTTTCTGTGGGTCGTCGTGCTGGCTCAGGGGCTCATCATGGGGCTGATCTACACCGATTATCCCACCAACGTGCTATCAGGGTACGGTCAGTACGCCTTTTGGTTCGCCCTCGTCGCTGTGTTCATCGGCTGCGTCGCGCAAGAGGCTGGGCTCTACGTCTTCGATCTGATGCGGCGCTACTTCATCGCGGTCTCGGCCATCGCTTGGGTATTCGTCGCGCTGTTCCTGGTATTCGGGACGGAGCTGCCGCATCGCACCGTGCTCATGCCCGCCGCGGGCGGCGACATTCTGCTGGCGCAGAATTACTACCTCACCGTCGCCTACTCAGGCCACTCCGTGCTGGGTGCTGACGTTCCCAGGTTCACGTTCTTCTATCGGGAGCCAAGGATCCTCGGCGTGCAGCTCGTGATGGGGCTGATGCTCGAGCTGGGCCATCTCCGCGGGCACTGGAGCGCCTGGACCGGTGGCCAGCGGTGGCGGGGTGTGGCGGCCCTGAGCCTCATGGGCGGTGCCCTCTTCTGGACCCATTCGCTGCACGGATACATCTTCGCGGCCTGCGGCGCGGTGGCGGTGGGATTGGCTTGGTCGTCGCAGACGTGGTTCTGGCGGCGCTTCAGAGCTGTGCACGTCGGTATCCTTCTCGGCGGCGTCGCGCTGCTCGTCGCGGCGTTTGTGGTGATCGGGCGTCGTAGCGACTTCCAGACGCTGGCCGAGCTGGCGGTCGCGCAGGGCTACGTGGGAGATCCGGACGTTGCGCCGGTCACGCTGTACGACATCGTCGGGAAAGGACCGGCGCTCGTGGCCGAATACCTCACCACCTACCTCAGCAGTCCGCGCGGACTGTTGCTCTTTCCGCTCGGCCGGGGAATCATGAACCTGGACAACGAGCGCTTTCTGCGTGTGTTTGGCGTCTCGACAACAGGAGGAGGCACCTTGCTCCAGGTGTTCGCCCAGAACGCGGGGTTTGTCGGCGTCCTGGCGTTTGGCGTGATCGTGTGGCGACTGCTCGGCCGTATGCAGCGGCTGGTGGTCGCCGCGCCCGAGTGGGAGGTGCGCCATGCCTGTCTGCTGGGCGGGTTCCTCCTCGTCGTCAGCACCGTATACCTGGACCTCGTCTCCATGAGCGCGTTCACGCTGCTGATCTTCGGCGCGATCATGCACTTGAGGCTCAAGACCTGACCATGGCGGGAAGGGTGGACGCACGACCCGTGCACGCTCGCACCCTGCTGTTCGTGTCGGGAAGCGCGAAGATCGGGGGGACGGAGCTGCAGACGTTCGAAATGACGCGCTGGCTGCGCTCGAGGGGTTTCGACGTGATCGCGTTGTTCGACTGCGACCCCGGGCCAGTGCTGGATCTGTACCGACAGGAGCGGCTGCCGCATCTGCATCGCCAGGACCGACTGTGGCCTTCGCGAGGCCTGCGCGCCTGGATCCGTCAGGTTGGCCCGAGGGCGGCGTTCCTGTACGGTCTCAAGGTGAACGTGAAATGGCGCGTGTGGCTCAAACTGTTTTTCCCCGCGGTGAGGCGGTGGGGCACCAACCGGGGCCTGACCAACACGCGCTCGGTCGGCTGGCACCGGATCCTACTGGATCGGCTCACGCTGCCGCTGCTCGAGGGATACATCACGAACTCGCAGTTCGTCGCGGCGTACCTGACGGCGCGCGGGTTCCCCCCATCCAAGATCATTTATCTCAAGAGCTTCGTGCGTTCACGCGAGGTTGCCGTCGACGGGGCGCCGCTCACTATCCCTCGCCGACTGGGCCGCGGCCCCGACCTCGTGCTGCCGTCCCAGGCGCCGGTCATCACCTACGTGGCAAACGTGCGACCGGTCAAGGGCCACGAGCTGCTGATCCCGGCGCTGCGCATCCTGAAGCAGAACGGGCTGCAGTTCTTCTGCCTTCTCGTAGGGGAGTTGCCCGACGACGGCAGCCTGCTCAGCCGCATCAGCGACGCGGGGCTCGAGCAGGAAGTGGTCTTTGCCGGTCTGCGCCGCGACGTGGACAAGATCCTGACGCTGAGCGACGTATTCGTGTTCCCGTCCTTGATGGAGAGCTGCCCGAACGCCGTTCTCGAGGCGATGCGAGCCAGGCTGCCGATCGTCGCGAGCCCCTGGGGCGACCAAGCCTGGCTGGTGGGGGACGGAGAGGGCGGGTTCGTGGTCGACTCGCGCGACGCCCGTCGCTTCGCCGACCGGATCGAGTTTCTCATCCGTCATCCGGAGGAGCGCCGGCGCTTCGGCGAACGCAACTACCGCAAGCTCGCGGAGACGTTCCCGCCGGCGGAGATCGAGGCGGCGACGCTCGCGCTCTTCACCCGCATGACGGACTAGCGCCTGCCATGTGCGGCATCGCCGGCATCGTCGATTCCCACGCACCCGGTGAGCGGGAAGCCATCCGGGCGCTGGTGCGCCGGATGGCGGACGCGCTGGCGCACCGCGGCCCCGACGACTCAGGCGTCTGGGCGTCGTCCGAAGGGTTGGTGTACCTCTCGCACCGGCGGTTGTCCATCCTGGACCTGTCGCCCCTCGGCCGGGGCCCGATGCACTCCGCCGATGGGCGGCTGACCATCACCTTCAACGGCGAGATCTACAATTTCCTCGAGTTGCGGAAAGAGCTGCAAGGCGCGGGCTACTGTTTCAAGTCTGATACCGACACGGAAGTCGTGCTCGCCGCCTACGCGCGCTGGGGTATCGCCTGCCTGCAGCGGTTCGTGGGGATGTTCGCCTTCGGGTTGTGGGACGCGGCGGCGCGACGCCTGGTCCTGGCGCGGGATCGCTTGGGGAAGAAGCCCCTGTATTACTCGCAGCGCCAGGGGCGGCTCGCCTTCGCCTCCGAGCTCAAAGCCCTTCTCGTGGACCCGGTGTTCCCGAGGGACGTGGACCCCGATGCGCTGTCGCTCTATCTCCGGTACGGATATGTCCCGTCCCCACACTCGATCTTCCGGGCCGCTCGGAAGCTACCGCCGGCGCATTATGCGGTGCTGGAGGGCGATCGCCTCTCGATCGCGCGGTACTGGGATCCGATCGAGATCGCGCTTGCCCCGCAGGGCCCGCGCGGCGATGGTGAGGCGAAGGAGCAGCTCATCGAGCTGCTCAAGGACTCGGTGCGGCACCGGCTCATCTCCGATGTCCCGCTCGGGCTGTTCCTGTCGGGCGGCATTGATTCGTCCCTGGTCGCGGCGCTCATGCGCGAGGTGAGCGACGATCCCGTCAAGACGTTCACGATCCGTTTTGAGAACCCCGCGTATAACGAGGCAGACCAGGCCGCCGCCGTGGCGCGCCATCTCGGCACGGTGCACCACGAGGAGACGTGCGGCGGCCTCCAGCTGCTCGATCTGGTGGACCGTCTTCCCGAGTTCCTGGACGAGCCCTTCGCGGACTCCTCGGCGCTACCGACGCACCTCGTCTCGAAGACCACTCGCGAGCATGTGACGGTCGCCCTCGGAGGCGACGGAGCCGACGAGCTGTTCTTCGGCTACCCGCGCTACCACGCGCTGGCGCAATACGGTTGGCTGTTGCGCTCGCCGCCGGTGATCCGTCACGCGGTCGCCGCCGTTGTCGGGGCCGCGCGGAGCCGGCGCTGGCGCCGAGCCGGGGAGCTGCTGCGGCAGGACTCGAGCGATGTCTACGGCCGCTTCATCACTTGGTGGATGCCCTGGGAGGTCCAGGCGCTCACCGGCCGCCCGCCGGTCGCGAGCCAGACGTATCATGAGATTGAGGACCGGGTGGCCACGCTGCCGGCCACCGAACGACCGCCCCTGCTGGATCTGGCCACCTACCTTCCCGAGGATATCCTGACCAAGGTGGATCGCGCATCCATGGCCGTGGGGCTCGAGGCCAGGGCCCCCTTCCTGGACCATCGGATCGCCGAGTTCGGCCTGCGGCTGCCGCTGCGTATGAAGTGGCGCGGCGGCACCAGCAAGTGGCTGCTGCGGCAGGTGCTCTACGACCGGGTACCACGCAGGCTGCTCGAGCGGCCGAAGATGGGGTTCGGCGTGCCGCTCGGTGACTGGTTCCTTGGGCCCCTGCGTGACCGGATGACCGCGGCGCTTTCCAGTCCGGTGCTCGAGCAGTTGGGGATTGCTCCCGCCAGGGCGCAGGAGGTGTGGCTGGCCTTCCTCGCGGGGCGCTCATCCCGGACCGACGTGCTGTGGAGCCTGTTCGCGTTGACAGCCTGGGCGAATCGTTGGGTGAGGAGGTAGGATGAGCGGCGCGGCGATCCAGGAGGAAGTGTCGTTGTGGACTTACCTCAACGTGCTGCTGCGGCGTCGGCGCTTCCTGTTCGCGCTGCCCGTGGCGCTGGCCGTGGTGGTGGGTACGTGGTCGCTCGTATGGCCGCGCGAGTACACCGCGAGCGCGAGCTTCATCCAACAGGAGAGCGGGGTGCAGCAGTCGCAGCTGGGACAGCTGGCAAGCCAATTCGGCCTGACCGTAAAAGCGGCGAGTACGAGCGCGCCCCAGTTCTACGCGGACCTGCTGCAGACCCGGGACGTGCTGCGCGAAGTCGCGACCACCACATACCACCTGTCCGGCGGCGACCCGTTCACCGGCGACTTGATCGCGTATCTCAGGATCCGCAAGCCGGACCGCGACGCCGCGATCGCCCAGGCCGTGAAGGCGCTGCGCCGCATCGTGACGGTGAGCACCGATCGGGTGACGGGGCTCGTGCGGTTCCAGGTCGACACGAGGAGCCGGGACCTGTCCGCGCAGATCGCGAATCGCCTCTTGGAGCTGTTGAACGACTACAACCTGAGGCGGCGACAAACGCAGGCGCGGGCGGAGCGCGAGTTCGTCGAGCAGCGGCTGGCGGAGGTGAAGAACGACTTGACGAGCGCGGAAGAGGCGCTGGCGGGTTTCCTTGCGCGCAACCGGCGCTACGCCGATTCCCCGCAACTCGCCGCCGAGGAGCAACGGTTACAGCGGCAGGTGAGTCTGCGGCAACAAGTCTACCTCAGCCTCGCGCAGAGCTACGAAGCGGCCAAGGTCGAGGAGGTGCGCAACACGCCGTTGATCACCGTCGTGGACCGGCCCGATGGCTTCGTGGAGCCCAAGCCCCGCGGAACAGTGCGGAACATGGTCCTGGCGTTGTTCGCGGGGATGTTCATCGCCCTCGGAGTCGCCTTCTTCCTCGAGTACGTAGCCGGACAGCGGCAGGAGGGGTCGGCCGGTTATCAGGAGTTCGTGGCGCTGCGGCAGGCACTGCTCGCCGACCTGCGCAAGGGCCCATTCCGACGCCGGGGGCGGTAGTCAACCCGCGCCGAGGCGAGCCACCAAGTCCGCTGCGATTCGCTCCGCCGCGCAGCCGTCCCACAGCTGCGGACGCGCCCCTGTTTTCCACCGACCCGAGATTGCCCGGTCGAATGCCGCGAGCGCGCGCGCAGGGTCGTCGCCGACCACTTCGTTCGTCCCCACCTCAACCGTGATGGGGCGCTCCGTCGTGGTGCGGAGGGTGATGCACGGCACCCCGAGGTAGGTCGTCTCCTCCTGTATCCCACCGGAGTCCGTCACCACTATCTGTGCCTCCGCCAGGAGACCGAGGAAGTCCAGGTAGCTGAGCGGCTCGGTGAGATGGACGCGGCGGTGCCCCGCGAGACGACCACCGAGGTTTGTATGCTCCAGCACGTTGCGGGTGCGAGGATGCACCGGGAAGACCACCGTCGCCCGCTCTGCCATCGTAATGATCATGTCCACGATGGTACCGAGGCGCCGCGCCTCATCCACGTTGCTGGGCCGATGCAGTGTGACGACGGTGTAGGCGCGAGGATCCAGCCCGAAGCGCGTTCGCGTGACGCGCTCGAGGGCACGGTCGAGATGCCGCACCAGCGAATCGATCATCACGTTGCCGACGTGGACGGCAGCGCCCTCCCCCCGGCCCTCCCGGCGGAGGTTCTCGAGCCCGGACGGCTCGGACACATACAGCGCGTCGGCGAGCGCATCGGTGACCAGCCGGTTGATCTCCTCCGGCATCGTCCGGTCGAAACTGCGGAGCCCTGCCTCCACGTGCGCCAGGGGTATCCCGAGCTTCGCAGCCACCAACGCGCACGCGAGCGTGGAGTTGACGTCGCCATAGACCGTCACGAACGCCGGGCGTTCGGCCACAACATGCCGCTCGAACGCGACCATGACCGCCGCGGTCTGCTCGGCGTGGGAGCCGGACCCGACCCCGAGGTAGACGTCGGGCGCAGGCAATTCGAGGTCTGCGAAGAAGACCTCGCTCATCACCCGGTCGTAGTGCTGGCCAGTGTGGAGAACGCGGGATTCGACGTCCGCGTACCGCGCGAGCGCACGATGAACCGGCGCAACCTTGATGAAGTTCGGGCGTGCGCCCACCACGCTCAGGATACGACGTCGCACGGTGTGGCTGGGTCCGGGGCGCCTGCCGGCGGTCAGCGCTTCGCGACCACGATAATCGTCACCAAGCTCGCCATCATCTGGGCGACCGTGGCCAACACGGGCAAGATGTCCGTTCTCGGCCCCTGCAGCTTCATCGGCACGAACACCTCCGACCCGGGCTCCGGCTTGGGGTCGCTGTGGACGAGCAACGCACGTACGCGGGTACGCACCCGCCCGTTGGCGAAGCGTACGCTTACCGTCCCCTTGTCCGCGTTGGGCGCGAACCCGCCCGCCGAATTGACGTAGTAATCGAGTCCGGCGCCCTTGCGCCACAGCACGCTCCCCGGCGAGTTGACCGCGCCTATCACCTTGACGCTCGGCAGGAACTCCGGGATCACGATCGAGTCGTCGGGTTGCAGCACCACGTTGTCCCGCGCTCCGGAATCGGCCAGCGCGTGCGCCAGGTCGATGTCCAACCGGCCCGCGGTTCCTGTCGCCCGATAGAACCGGATGCCTTGGGCGTACGCCCGCGGCGTCAGGCCCCCGGCCCGCTTGATCAGCTCGGCGAGGCGATCGCCCTTGGTGCGCAGCGAGTAGGTCCCGGGATAGCGTACTTCACCCCGCAACACCACCGTCCGCTGGAAGTTGAAATCCGGCTGCTGGAAGATCAGCACGTTGTCGTAGGGCTCGAGCGGCACCTCCGGCGTGCCCTTGCCGGGGAAGGCGAGACCGGGTGGCCCGATGTAGCGCCCGGTCGAGTCACGCTCGAACAGGTAGCTCGAGTCGAGCGGCACCCGCAGCGTCGTCGCCAGCTCGCCATGCGTGCGATCGGCCGGCAGCCGCGCGATCTCCGCCTCGCGCAGGTCCGCCCCGACCTTCGGCCCCCGCGCCAGCAGCATCAGGTCGCGCAGCGTAATCCCTTCGCGCCACGGGTACAGCCCGGGCTTGCTCACCATCCCCGCGATCGCGACGTAGTACTGCTGGTCGAGTGGCGGCACCGAGTCGACCACCACCGAGTCCCCGTCGATCACCCCCAGCGAGGGGATAGCTACCCCGCCGATCGGGTCTCCGGCGCCGCCCGCACTGCCCGGCGCCAGCGCGACATCCACCACGGCGCGCGGCGGACGGCCCGGGCCACGGCTCGGTTGGGGGAGCAGGCGGTACACCGCCAGCCGCTTGAGAGCGGCGTCGGCGCGGAATCCGCCTGCCGCATGCAGCAAATCCGCCAGCGTCTCGCCGCCCTTCAACTCGTAGATCCCGGGTC
>WNGG01002536.1_pt1 | contig 24568 bp, 22 predicted proteins | sample 5400661 | NCBI WGS metagenome assembly WNGG01 (sample SAMN13153372, study PRJNA577476) | soil metagenome | isolation source: 100 cm soil or saprolite under Garry oak tree replicate 1 | place: USA:California | collected 2016-06-15
CTAATTTAGACGGGTATAGAGGTATTCATCCGGTTGAAGAAGATAAACAAGATCAGGATTAGAAAGGCATAGTAGATTGTTGCACACCCGATAAAGGGGAATACGGCAGGTCTTCCTCTAAGTCGACAGAAGAAGCAAGACCAGATTAAATGGCAACCATACAGACAGGCATCAATAGAGAACCCAGGAAGAGACCTCTATCGTCGTCTGTTTTTCAGCAAATCAAGCTTCTGAAAACAGGGATAAAAGTCCATGTTTGTAAGATCGCAGATGAGGTTTGACATTACGGGTAAAGGCATCCCTTGAAACTCCCAGATATCTGGCGGCTTCGGCTGCTGTGTAGTATGTTTCTCCATCAATCTGTAGAGGCACTACGTTGACCTCCTCAAAATTCGTGACCGTAGTATACAACGCCTCGGCTTTTCAGTCAATCTCAGAGTTTCCAACACATATTGACAATTCGGCACTTTAGATGTTAAAATCATTAAAGACATACCAAACACTTTTCATGGAGAATTATTTCGTGTCATATCTGCGTGGTAACTATAAAAAATGCTGGCTGACGTGGGTCTAGCACGGAGCCAGCTAGAAGAGACTAGCACGTAAAGTCCAGTTTAGCCTCTCCACATCCGCAAGCATAGCGGTAGGAAAGCCAGTCGTCAAGTGAAAGGAGCGACTTTGACTATGGCAGAACAGAGCACCGTTGAAGTAGGAAATGCTACGATCCTGTTAGCAAGCCCCGATGACCCCTTTAGTGACGGGCGTACCACCGGCTATCTCGAATTTTATGACGAACGGCACCGACCAGCTTTTCCCCTGACCAGTCACATTGTTCATAGCCATCTTCAGGCCATGATGCATGAGCCATCTATGCCTGCTCTCTGGAAAGCCGGACGCATCACCGGCTGGATGGAAGCCCTGATGGAGAACGCTCCACAGACGTTCAAGAGCTTCGTCTTAGCGGAACGGATAGCCGCTTTGTAAGCCACGTAAAAGAAGAGATATTGTAGAGAAGAGAGAAGAGGAGACACGAGAACCGAGATGAACAACAGGGAGCAGGAAAGCGATGAAGAAGCGCAAGAAGCGGGCGAAAAAAGGTGAGCCGCAGCGCGTCACCCACGCCGTGACCCACATCTGCCTAGGAGAAACCAATGCGGGCAAGCTCAGCGCGCTCGACGCTCTAGTACCGGTCTATCTCGCGCTTTGTCAGCAGTACGTCACGCTCTTTTGTACAGAGGAGCTACCGGACAGCTTTCATGCTCCTTGCTTTGAGACCTCCCTTTCCGAACGCTGGCATCGTGTCGCTATTCAACAGGGAGCAGGTACCGCCAAATCCTGGCGCACCAATCGGGAAGCCGCCTATCAAGATTATCTGGACACGCTTGCAGAATACAAAGAGCAAGAAGCAGACGGTCAGCTTCCAGAAGGTGCCAAAGAAGCAGAGTGGCGCGAGTGGAATGTTCCTCTTCTGCGCGAAATCTGCATTCAGGCCAACTGCAATGTCGTCAAGCTGGAACCGTCAACAGAGAGTAGCTTCGACTACTGGCTCAAGATCAGCACGCTGGACAAAGGCGCGCCTCTGCTGATGCCAGTCCGGTTGGCTGACTATCACAAAGAAGCACTCACGGACCCCAAGACAGGAGAGCGTCGCAAGATCAATAGCAGTGTGACGCTTAATCGATGGAATGGCGCGTGGTGGCTCACGCTCTCTTACGACGAGCTGATCACCCCCCAAACAGCACCCGAGGCACCCGTCATCGGCATTGATGTCGGCATTGCCAACTTCATCACCACCTCCGATGGCAAACACTACGGCAGCGTCAACCGGAGGTTGCGCCAGCGGCAAAAGCGCGACCGGGAAAAACGGCGCAGGAAAGCTAAGCTCAGAAAATGCTTGGAAAAGAAAGGCGTCCCAAAGGAAAAACTCCCATCGACTGCAAGCGTGACCGGGCAACGGCTCAGCCGTCATGTGCGGCAAGAGATCAACCGAGCAGTCAATCTCTGCTACGAGGAGCACGGAATAGTGTCAAGCGTGGGGTGCAAGCAACAAAGGTCAAGAGTGCCTACTCCTCGCAGGAGTGCTCGGTGTGCCATTATGTGGATCGCAAGAACCGACCAAACCAGCAAACGTTTTGCTGCCTGGTCTGTGGTTACACGACGCACGCCGATCTCAATGCTGCGCAGAATATTGCCAGTCGCTTGCATGATGTGGAATTGCGCGCTTGCCGTGACCGATCAGAGGTCAAAGCCTTGCTCATGCGCCATCATGCGCTCTGGAAGCAGAAATATGGGTTGGTCGTAGTCCAACCCGCCGTCCAGTTGGGTTTGTGGGATCTTCCACCGACTTCAACGGACGTAGCTTAAAGCTGGTTTTGTGGGCAATGGAATATTTGTCCATAAAATTGGCAACTATCCACTCATCCATGTCATACGTATAAGAACTGGGAGGCACAGGTACCTGGGCAAACAGGTGTCACACGTGTTAGTGACCTTGACAGGGTTACCGACGTATTTCAGACGCTTTCTGCGATCTCTGACCATGAGCCTTCCTCACGCTTCACCTTGCCGAAGCCGGGCACGAACGTGTATACTCTTTGAAGAGGCATTTTCCCTAATGCAAAGTCAAGGGACCTATTAGGAAGGGGGGTGCAGGGGGCGAAGCCTCCTGCCGGGGCGCGGGGTGTCCCCGCTTTTTCTCCTTTTCCCAAAGGGTGGGGTGATGATACACCAGGGAAGGAAGGACCAGACCACACATGACACTCACACCGCAAAAGACGCAGACACGTTCCGATCCTGCTGAAGCAGGAAGATCCCAGCTTGCATCGCCCATGAGCTGGAATGATATGAGTCCATCAGAGCACCTGGTGCAGTTCTACGAGACCGATGACTTCCTTCTGGACGCGCTCAGCGACTTCATCGGTGCAGGTTTGGGCTCTGGTGCTGCCTGCATCGTGATCGCCACCCAGGCCCACAGGGAAGGGCTCTCGCATCGCTTGCAGATCAACGGACTCGATCCCACCTCTGCCCATACACAGGGGAAGTACTTGGCACTGGATGCTGCCGAGACGCTCTCGCAGTTCCTGGTGGAGGGATCGCCCGATCCGCAGCGCTTCACCCAGGTCGTGGGCGGTCTGATCGAGCGAGCGGGGAAGGGGCAGCGACGGGTGCGCATCTTTGGGGAAATGGTTACCCTGCTGTGGGAGCAAGGGAATCAGGCGGCTGCGCTGCGTCTGGAAACCCTCTGGAACGAGCTACGCAGCACCTCCCATCCCCTTTCGCTCTTGTGTGCCTATCCGATGTCCCTCTTCGTCGGGCCAGAGCACGCTGAACTGTTCGCCCGGATGTGCGAGCTGCACTCCCAGGTCATCCCTGATGAGAGCTACACGCGACTGGCCAGCCAGGACGAGCGGCTGCGTGCGGTGAGCCTGTTCCAACAGAAGGCCCTCTCCCTCGAAGCTGAGATCGCCGAACGCCAGGCAGCGGAGGAGCGCCTGCGCATCTCTGAGAGCCGTTACCGCCGTCTGTTTGAAGCCTCCACTGACGGCATTCTGATGATCGATCCACGCAGTGGCCTCATCACGGACGCCAATCCCTCCTTCCTCCACCTGTTGGGCTCCACCCGCGAACAGGTCGTGGATCGGGAACTGTGGCAGGTGGGACTGCTGCCAGACCGGCCAACGCAGCAAGCGTTTTTACGACAGGTGCAGCAGGATCGGCTGCTGCGTTATGAGATGATGGAGCTAGCCACCAAAGGCGACGATCCCTGCTACGTCGAGTGGGTGAGTACCCTGTTTCAGGCCAATGGACACGAAGTGCTTCAATGCAACATACGCGACATCACCGACCGCAGGCGGACAGAGGAGGCGCGTCTTCACCTGGCCGCCATTGTCTCCTCTTCGGATGATGCCATTCTGAGTAAAGATCTGGACGGCATGATCACCAGTTGGAATGCCGCGGCAGAACGCATGTACGGCTATAACCGTTTCCCCCATCAAGAAGAGCAGCGGCACCATTATCGGGGCATCGGCGATTGCCCGTGATATCAGCAAGCGCAAAGAACTCGAACAGCAGCGCGAAGCCTTCGTGAGCCTGGTCACCCATGAACTCAAGAACCCGCTAACGGCCCTGCAAGGCAATATACAAGTCGCCCAGCGTCTGCTGATCCGCCTGCTGAGCCAGGCAGAGCAGTTTGAAGAAGAGCAGCAACGGATGCTGGAAGACGTGCTGACCATGCTGGGTCGCAGTCAACAACCCTTGCGGGTCCAGCAGCGACTGATCAATGATTTGCTGGATCTCTCCCACATCCAGGAAGACAAGGTGGAGTTGCGCCTGGCGGCCTGTAATCTGGTCGGGCTGGTGTATGAAACCGTCCAGGATCATCAGGCTGCTCATCCTTCCCGCCTCATCACGTTGGACCTGCCCGAACAAGATCCCATCCTCGTCTACGCGGATCGGGATCGCCTCCAGCAGGTCCTCAGCAACTATCTGACCAATGCCCTCAAATTTTCCCCGGCCACCGAGCCGGTGCAGGTCGGCATGTGCCTTCAGGCAGAGACCGTTCGGGTCCGGGTACGGGATCATGGACCGGGCCTCTCGGCTGAGCAGCAAGAGCACATCTGGAAGCGGTTTTACCAGGCCCCTCGGACCCCTGTCCAGAGCGGGTGGAAGGTAGGCCTGGGCCTGGGACTCTACATTTGTCAGCAATTAATCCGCCGACAGCAGGGAGAGGTGGGCGTCGAGAGCCTCCCAGGACAAGGAGCGACCTTCTGGTTCACGCTTCCCGTGCAGTCCTCTTCATCCCTGCAGCCAGTTCCTCCTCCTTCTTGAGCCAGAGAATCACGCCAATAATAAGGAAGGCATATGGAGCATCGAGATTTAGGTCGGACCGGTTTGCGGGTACCAGTTGTCGGGATGGGGACATGGCATACGTTTAATGTGCGAGGGGAGGCGGCCAGGCAGAATGCTCGTGCGGTTGTGGATATGGCGTTCAATGTGGGAATAAACTTCTTTGATTCCTCACCAATGTATGGAGAAGCTGAGCGCGTCCTGGGGGAGACACTACAAGGCCGGCGCGAACGCGCCCTGGTCGCTACAAAAGTATGGGCATCGACAAGGAGCGAGGCAAAGTCACAGGTAAAGCGCGCTCTCGCCTTTTTTGGAGACTACATCGATCTCTATCAGATCCATAACCTCCTCAATTGGCGAGGGCATTTACTTATGCTGGAGCGACTGCGAAATGCCGGGCAGGTGCGTGCGATTGGTGCGACACATTACAGCAGCGCCGCCTTCGCAGAGTTACGCCAGGTGATGCAAACGGGTCGCATCACGGCCATCCAGATCCCCTATAATCCGCTGGAGCGGGAGGTTGAGCGTGAGATCTTGCCGCTGGCCTCCGATCTTGGTTTAGGTGTCGTTGTTATGCGGCCATTTGCAGAGGGGGAACTAATGAGTCGTATCCCATCTGAAGTTGAACTGGCACCACTGCAACCATTTGAAGTCACTACCTGGTCTCAAGCTCTCCTCAAATGGATTCTCAGTGATCCACGTTGTCACGTTACGATTCCTGCTACAAGGCACCCTGATCACATCGCCGAGAATGCTGCCGCCGGAGAACCTCCGTGGTTCGGCGCGGAAGAGCGAGCGTTTGTTGCTCGTCTCGCTAAGCGCCACTCGTAGAGTTGAGGCGAGCTTTAGATGGGGGCGCATCAGGATGCCAGGAACGCCCGCACTGTCTCCCAGGTTCCCTCAATCTGTGGTGGTGGAGGAAAGAGACTGCTCATGGCCAGGCTATTTTTCAAGCCGTGACTGGTTAGAATACCAACAATACCACGCTGGCTGACTTCTTCTGGTCCGAGAAAGCCCAAAGTCAGGGCACGGCGTATTCCGGCAAGTGCGGCTGCACTGGCTGCCTCACAGTAGATGCCTTCGTAAGAGGCCAGGTCTTTCACCGCCGCAAGCATTTCCGCGTCAGAAACCGCCACCGCACCACCATTAGATTCCAGGATCGCTTTGTAGGCGTGGTAGCCACTGACCCGATGGCTGATTGGTGGTGCCAGGTTTGGTTCAATCTGCTCCAGCAGAGCAGGAACTTCCTGGTGGGCCTGACAGGCAGTTACCAGGGGAGCTGCTCCCGTTGGTTGCACAGCGAACATGCGAGGAATCGTGTCAATAAATCCCAGTTCTTTAAAAAGCGCAAATCCCTGCCAGATGCCAAACAGATTCGTGCCTGTGCCAGTTGGCACAAAGATAGCAGCGGGTGCTTGCCAGCCGAGTTGCTCACAGATTTCAAAGGCCGTTGTTTTGTCTCCATCGCTCTGGTATGCCTGCACATTATGCATAAAGGACCAGCCCAGCTCAGCCTCAATGCGGTCAGCCAGGGCGTAAAGTTGCCCCAGATCACCGACAGGAGTGATGATTCTGGCTCCGTAGGCACTGATTTGTACATGCTTTTCCACGTTGACCGCTGCACCCTGATTGGCCAAGCCAGCAGCGCCAAGCAAAAACACTAGAGACGGCACACCAGCCTTCGCTGCAACAGCAGCCATAGCCGACCCGATGTTACCGGAGGTCAGACAGGCCAGGCCACGAGCACCCCATTCCAGCGCTAGACTGGCTGCAATGCCGATGGGTCGATCTTTGAACGAGCCAGTGGGATTGGATCCCTCAACCTTCACATAGAGTAAATTGCCTGCTGCAACCTCCGGCAGACGGGTGAGGGGGGCCAGACGGGTACCACCTGCTCCCAGGTCGATGCGGAAAGCAGGATCGATCACTGGCAGCAACTCACGGTAGCGCCACAGGCCAGCCGGGCGACGGGCCAGCTCTTCCCGATCAAGCAGCCGTTTGAGAGCAGCCAGGTCATACTTCACGCCGAGCGTTTCATTCAAAGCACTCTCCTGACCCGACCGAGCGCAGATGGGGCAGGAACCGAGGTTGGTCAAAGGGAAGTCTGCGCCGCAGAAAAAGCAGTGAAGGGTTGTGGCGTACATGGCTCACCTCTCTTCTAAATATCAAATCTGTTTAAAGAGTGAGGACGCAATGATGGCTGAAATCCACTCAGAACTTGCCTCCTGCGGAGGCAAACCTAAGGAGAGAGAAGGTTTCTGGGGACACCCCAGACCCCGGCAGGAGGGCTTCGCCCCCTGCACCCCCTGTTATGGTACCGTTGGCAGATACTGCGGTGGACGGCGAACCTTGGTGCCCTGCTCGAAAGCGTAGGCAAGTTTGATAAGCGTTGGCTCACTAAAGGCTCGTCCCATGAAGGTGATGCCGACGGGAAGCCCAAAGACATAGCCAGCGGGGACGTTGATAGCCGGGTACCCGGCTAGCGCGGCGGGTTGCGAACTGCTTCCCATAGAGTGATCGCCGTTGATCAGATCAATCCGCCAGGGTGGACTCGCGGTTGGCATGAACAGCGCATCCAGCTGGTGCTGCTCCATGACCGCGTCAATACCTTCTTCTCGTGAAAGACGGTGGTTTTCAGCGAGTGCTGCCAGGTACTGAGGATCATCGAGTGAAGTCGTCGCTTCTGCCTTTAGAAAGAGTTCTTGACCGAAGTACTCTAGCTCCTCCCTGGCGTGGGCATCGTTGAATGCGATAATCTCGGCAAGCGTATGCACTGCTGTGTTCGCCAGTTGGGCCAGGTACGTATTGAGATCGGCTTTAAATTCAAACAAGAGCACAGTCAGTTCGGCCTCAGATGACGTCATCTGCTTTGCTGTTGGAATTTCCACAGGGTCAATGATCACTGCTCCGAGGTCTCGCATTTGTTCGATAGCCCTGTTCGCAATCGCATCCGTTTTGGCACTGTAGCCAAAATAGACCTGTCGAGCGATCCCGATGTGTGCTCCGCGCAAGCCATTGGGATCGAGGAACTGTGTGTAGTCGGTGTAGAACTTTGCCATGCTCTGCTGTGTTGTAGAATCGTCTGGATCAACACCGGCTATCGCTCCGAGCAGAGCGGCGACGTCGGCAACGGTGCGACCGAACGGACCGATGGTGTCCTGGCTGTGTGCGATGGGGATAACACCAGCCCGACTGGTGAGGCCAACCGTTGGCTTGATCCCGACGATTGAGTTAGCCGAGGCGGGACAAAGGATCGAGCCGTCCGTCTCTGTTCCCAACGATGCTGTTGCCAGGTTTGCTGCAACGGCTATTGCTGAGCCTGAACTTGAGCCGCAGGGAGTGCGGTCCAGGACATAGGGGTTCCGTCCCTGTCCTCCGCGAACACTCCAGCCGCTCGATGAGGCAGTTGAGCGAAAGTTGGCCCATTCGCTGAGATTCGCCTTGCCCAGGATTACTGCTCCCGCTTCGCGCAATTTGCGTGCCACAAAGGCATCTCCAGGAGGACGTGATCCCAGCAGGGCGAGTGAGCCTGCTGTGGTCTGCATCCGGTCTGCAGTTGCGATGTTATCTTTGAGGAGAATCGGAATACCGTGGAGGGGACCTCGTGGACCATTGGCAGAGCGCTCCTGGTCGAGTGCCCTGGCAATCTCCCTGGCATCAGGGTTGATCTCCAGGATAGAGTGGAGTTCAGGGCCATGTTGATCAAGCGCGTCGATGCGTTCAAGATACATCTCAACAAGTTGGTGAGCAGTGAGCTGTCCATTATTCATTGCTGCTTGCAACTCAACGATGGTTGCTTCTTCCAACTGAGTGAACTGACCTCCGGGTTCCTCGCTCATTGGGGCTCCTTCCCTTTCATCGGTGCAGTTCAACTTCAGATGTCGAACGCTTGATCACCGAGTAGGCTCTGCCATCATCCATATCATATCCTCACGGCCAGGGCGACCGCAAGGGTCGCCCAAGAGGCATCAACCGAACGAAACAGGGTTGGATCCTCCGTAGGGGCGAGGGTGGTTGGGCTGGGTTGGGAGGGCCTTTATGGTCGCCCGCGTAGCCGGTCGGGTTGATGACAAGGGGGGTGAACGTCGCACAAAGGGAGGGCGGGCGACCATAAAGGCCCTCCCCGCCGCTCCACACCGCCCTCGCCCCTACAGACATTGATGGGCTTTTCGTTCGGTTGATGCCTCTTGGGCGACCGCAAGGGTCGCCCCTACCCAGGTACGGCTTCATATGACCATCCGTGATATGATAGGAATGCCTGATTTTTGGTGAAACTATGGTTGACGGTGAAAAATATCGCAGATGAATGGTATGATGTTGATATGGGGGAGAGGAGAAACGTAAAGAAAAGCAGAGGAGAGCATCTATTGAACGAACCACAAAAAACTGGATCTCAAACAGAACCAATCAAGGACCTCTCACAGGGATCTCGTGGGGCGGTCACGCTCGATATTATCCTGGAGATGCGCTCTCCAGACGATATCAATATTTCACCTGACGGGAAACGGGTGGCCTTCGTGGTCTGGGAAATTGTTCCTGATGAACCGAAACGGCGCGGGCGCATCTGGATAGCGGATACCGCGGGTGGTGAAGCACGTCCCTTTACCAAAGGGAAACGTGGAGAGAGTTGCCCCCGCTGGTCACCAGATGGGAAACAACTGGCCTTTATCTCAAAGGCCGAGGGAGAGAAAGAGAAGCCACAATTATACCTGATGCCCGCAGAAGGTGGTGAGGCCAGGCAGGTCTCTAAGATGCCAAATGGAGTAAGCGACCTGGCCTGGGCACCGGATGGGAGTCGGATCGCTTTCCTCTCACTGGAAGGGGAGGAACCGAAGAGCGACCCCAAGGTGATCGGCCCTGGTCGCCATCGTCGCATGTGGACGGTGCGTCCGGACCATGATATCCCGGAACCAGTCATACCCGCTGGCATCACTGTCTGGGAGTATAGCTGGTCACCCGACAGCAAACAACTGGCCCTCTACTACTCCACAGGTCCAGATGATACCGACTGGTATCGCGGCCAGGTAGGTGTGGTTGCGGCAGGTGGGGGAGCAGTGCGCCAGGTAACACATCTGACATGGCAGGCCAGGGCACTTGCCTGGTCCCCCGATGGCAAACAGATCGCCTATATCTCTGGCAGATGGAGCGACCCTGGGCGCGGCAGCGGTGAGATCTTCACCGTTTCTCTTGAGAGCGGCGAGACGCGCAACCTGACGCCAGGGATCACCTTCAGCCCAACCTGGTGCTGCTGGTTCCCTGATGGTCGTCACCTGCTCTACACGGCCTGTAAGGATGTGACACACCAGGTTGGTATGCTCGACAGTAGCGTTGGCACGATTACGCTGCTCGAAGAGGATTTTGTCATGCAGTGGGATCAGCCAACTCTCTCGACAACCCCTGACCGTCGCTGCTTTGCAACCATCCACTCAGATTCCCGGCATCCGCAAGATGCCTGGTTTGGTGAATTGACCTACCTCCTTTCAGACCGCCTGAGCGGAGCTAGAACGAAGTTCGTTGGCGGTCTGAGTATCACCGCCGAAGGAGACAAGCCAGGGGGCATACAGTGGCGTCGCCTCTCACGCCTGAATCCTATTGCTGAAGAAACCCTGGCACTTTCAGCGACCGAGCGGATCAGCTACGAAAGCGTTGATGGCTGGCGGATCGATGGTCTCTTTACTCCTCCACTCACACGTAAAAACGATGCTCTTCCACCACTTTACGTTGATGTACATGGCGGGCCTTCAGGAGCAGAGTGCGATTTTTGGGATGGCGTCACGCAGTTATTCGCCGCAGCGGGCTATGCGGTGTTTAAACCGAATATGCGTGGAAGCTGGGGGCATGGGATGGCCTTTGCTGATGCAGTGCTTGGCGATATGGGTGGCAAAGATTTCCAGGACATCCTGAATGGCGTCGAAAACCTGGTCAAACAGGGTCTGGTGGATGGCAACCGGGTGGGGATCGGTGGTTGGAGCAATGGAGGCTATCTGACGGCGTGGGCGGTCACTCAGACCAACCGCTTCAAGGCTGCTATGATGGGTGCGGGTATTTCGGACTGGCATAACATGCACGCTCAGTCGAATATTGCCGATGCTGATGTCCTGCTACTCGCCGCTGATCCATTGGAGGATTCTGAGGTCTATCGGAAACATTCTCCCATCACCTATGCGGGCCGTGTGACCACACCGACGCTTATTCTCCATGGCGAGGATGATCCATTTGTGCCAGTCGCCCAGGCACATGCCTTTTATCGCGCCCTGCGAGAGCGAAACGTTCCGGTCGAATTAGTCGTCTACCCACGTGAGGGGCATGGCTTGAGCGAACGAGCACATTTCCGCGATGCCATAGAGCGTCATCTCCGCTGGCTTGAGCGATACCTATCTGGAACACACGAAGTCTAAAATGTGTAACGTCTACCTTGGATGATAGCACATTATGGATGTTGACAAAAGAATCGGACTCCCATTGGCCGATCATGAACAGGAACAAAGGAAGTGCGACTGAGGACGAGATCCTTCGCTTCGCTCAGGATGACAGTGAGCCAAGGATGACAGGGCGGCAGCGCAGCCCATCAAAGGACGAGATCCTTCGCTTCGCTCAGGATGACAGTGAGCCAAGGATGACAGGGCGGCAGCGCAGCCCATCACCAGAGCGGATGGGACACACATTTGTTCCTGTTCATAATCGGGCCCGACTGGCCGATCAATCGGCGGTGGGCGCGATAAATCGGCCCCTACGGGATTGCCAGAGTATTTTGTTAATGATCATAATCGGGCCCGTACAGGAGGGTCGTGGTATTTTGTTAATCTGCATAATGTGTGAACAAACGTTATCTTCTGAGACAAGAAAGGAACTTAGTATGGAACTTGGATTGATTGGACTTGGCCGTATGGGGGCCAACATGGCACGGAGACTGCTGCGTGCAGGGCATACTGTCGTCGGCTATGCACGCCACGCGGAAACGGTACAGCGATATCTGAATGATGGGTCTATCACGATGGGGGCAACGTCGCTGCCTGACCTCGTCAGTAAACTTCCTCAGCCGCGCGCTATCTGGTTGATGGTGCCAGCGGCCTCAGTGGATGCGACGTTGGAGAGCCTCATCCCTCTCCTTGCTGTCAGCGATATGGTGATTGATGGCGGCAACTCCTACTACCATGACGATATTCGACGTGCTGCCGAGCTCAAACCCCACGGTATCCATTACCTGGATGTGGGAACGAGCGGTGGCATCTGGGGACTCGAACGCGGCTACTGCCTGATGATCGGTGGCGAGGACGAGACCGTAAAGCGTCTTGATCCTATTTTTTCGGCCCTGGCACCAGGCGTCGGTGCTACTTCACATACACCCGGGCGAGAGATGGTCAGCGGCACTGCTGAACAAGGCTACCTCCATTGCGGGCCGATCGGTGCTGGCCATTTCGTCAAGATGGTGCACAACGGAATCGAGTATGGCATCATGGCGGCCTATGCTGAGGGGTTGAACATCCTTCACCACGCCAACATCGGGAAGGAGCAGCAAACTATCAATGCCGAGACAGCGCCGCTGAGCAATCCAGAGTACTACCACTACGATTTTAGTATGGCCGATGTCGCCGAAGTCTGGCGGCGCGGGAGCGTCATTGCCTCCTGGCTGCTGGACCTGACCGCCAGTGCGCTGCTCAAGAGCCCTGACCTTGCCAACTTCTCAGGCCGCGTCTCGGATTCAGGAGAAGGTCGTTGGACGATTGCCGCCGCGATCGATGAGGCAGTTCCCGCACATGTGCTGACTGCAGCGCTCTACGAGCGGTTCAGCTCGCGTGGTGAGGCTGATTTCGCCGACAAGCTGATGTCCGCCATGCGGTTCGAGTTTGGCGGCCACCTGGAAAAGGAAGGGATGAGCTAGGACAGAAGGTACATCATGTATGACCCAACAGATATCCATTCAGATGCGCTTGTCTTCTTTGGCGTCACCGGCGACCTCGCGTATAAGCAGATCTTCCCGACCCTGCAGTCGATGATCCGGCATGGTCGCCTCGACCTGCCGATCATCGGAGTTGCCGGGAGACCATGGACTATCGAACAGCTGCAAGCTCAAGTCCGCGCCAGTCTTGAGGCGTACGGAGGGGTGGACAAAACGGCATTTGCGAAACTATGCTCACTGCTCCAGTATGTCTCTGGCGACTATCATGACGCACAGACATACACGAAACTGCGTAAAGCGCTCGGCGATGCGAAGCGGCCCCTGCACTACCTGGCGATTCCACCCAGCATGTTTGAGCCTGTCGTTGAAGGACTGGCAAAATCGGGAAGCGCCGATGGGGCTCGCGTGGTGCTCGAGAAGCCTTTCGGACGTGACCTTGCCTCGGCCCAGGAATTGAACCGGATTCTCCACTCTGTCTTTCCCGAGTCGGCCATCTTCCGCATCGACCATTACCTGGGGAAGGAACCGGTTCAGAACATCCTTTACTTTCGCTTCGCCAACTTGTTTCTCGAACCAGTTTGGAACCACAACTACGTTAAGAGCGTGCAGATCACTATGGCTGAGAATTTCGGTGTATCGGGCCGTGGGAAATTCTACGAAGAGGCGGGCGCGATTCGCGATGTGATACAGAACCACCTGCTGCAGCTGGTTGCGATCCTCACGATGGAAGCACCTTCAGTGGAAAATTCTGATGCCATTCGCGATGAGAAGGCCAGGATCCTCAAGGCTATGCGGCCACTTGATCCTTCAAACGTTGTGCGAGGTCAATACCGCGGCTATCGCCAGGAGGATGGTGTGGCCCCCGATTCGCAGGTTGAGACGTTCGCTGCGGTCAGACTCTTTATCGATACGTGGCGTTGGGCCAATGTGCCGTTTTACATTCGCGCCGGTAAGTGTCTGCCCGTGACGGCTACGGAGATAGAGGTTGAACTCAAGCGTCCACCTCAAGCGGTGTTTGGGGAGGTCGAGCCGCCCCAATCTAATTGTTACCTCTTCCGTATCAGTCCTATCGTAAAGATCTCAGTTTCTGCCCGGGCCAAGGTTCCGGGAGAGGTCATGCGGGGTGAAGATGTTGAGCTGGTCGCCGTCCACCAGTCTCCCGACGAGCTGCCACCATATGAGCGGCTGCTCGCAGATGCCATGCGGGGTGAGGAAACGCTCTTCGTACGTGAGGACTCCATCGAGGCGCAGTGGAGAGTAGTAGACCCGGTGCTGGGGAACACCACTCCTGTCCTGGAGTACGCACAGAACACCTGGGGTCCGCCTGAGGCAGACCGCATCATCGTCGGTGATGAGCACTGGCACAACCCGGAGCCGAGTGTGTCTTCGGGAGCTTAGGGGCCACAACCAGCTAAAGAGGAAACTTGAAGGAGAAAAACTGACATGCCTACAAATCAGACACCACTGACACAGCACCCGGCCTGGAAGGCTCTCGAGAAGCATTACCATAAGGTGCGGGACGTTCACCTGCGAACGCTCTTCGCCCAGGACCCTCGGCGGGGAGAGCGTTTCGCACTTGAAGCCGCCGACATCTACCTGGACATCTCTAAGAACCGCATTACCGACGAGACAATCAAACTGCTCTGGGAACTGGCCAGGGCTTCGGGCCTGCGCGAGCGCATCGACGCCATGTTCCGGGGTGAGAAGATTAATGTCACAGAGAAGCGAGCTGTCCTGCATGTGGCTCTACGTGCTCCAAAGGATGAGACAATCATTGTTGATGGGGAGAACGTAGTGCCGCAGGTCCATGCGGTGCTGGACAAGATGGCAGACTTCTCCAACCGCGTTCGGAGCGGCGCATGGAAGGGATACACCGGCAAACGCATCCGCAATATCGTCAACATCGGAATTGGCGGTTCCGACCTTGGTCCGTCCATGGCCTACGAGGCGCTGAAGCACTACAGTGATCGTGATCTGACTGTGCGCTTCGTCTCCAACGTTGACGGCAGCGAATTTGTCGAATTGACCCGCGACCTCGACCCGGCAGAGACACTCTTCATCGTCTCCTCCAAGACCTTCACGACGCTGGAGACCCTGACCAACGCACGCTCTGCCCGCGACTGGTGTGTGCGTGCTCTGGGCAGCGAGCAGGCGGTAGCCAGGCATTTTGTCGCCGTCTCAACCAACGCCCAGGAGGTGGAGAAGTTCGGTATCGATACAGCGAACATGTTCGAGTTCTGGGATTGGGTCGGTGGCCGCTACTCCTATGACTCAGCGATCGGCCTTTCCCTGATGATCGCTATTGGCCCGGAGCAATTTCGCGAGATGCTCGCTGGCTTCCACGCAATGGATGAACATTTCCGCACCGCTCCTTTTGAGCGCAACCTGCCGGTCTTCCTGGGGCTGATTGGCATCTGGTATAACAACTTCTTCGGTGCTGAAACCGTGGCGATCCTGCCCTATGACTATTACCTTGGACGTCTGCCTGCCTACTTCCAGCAGCTCGATATGGAGAGCGATGGGAAGAGCGTCGACCTGGAGGGCAGGCGGGTGAACTACCAGACGGGGCCGATTATCTGGGGGCAGCCCGGAACCAACGGCCAGCATGCGTTCTACCAACTCATCCACCAGGGGACCAAGCTGATCCCGTGCGATTTCATCGGGTTCTGTCAGACCCTCAACCCGCTTGGGCGGCACCACGATCTGCTGATGGCTAACTTCTTCGCTCAGACCGAGGCCCTGGCCTTCGGGAAGACAGCAGAGGAAGTCGCCGCAGAAGGAGTCCCGGCATTCCAGGTTCCACACCGTACCTTCGAGGGTAATCGCCCGACGAACACGATTCTCGCAACGCGCCTGACACCGGAGACGCTGGGCAAAATAATTGCGCTCTACGAGCACAAAGTCTTCGTTCAGGGTACCATCTGGAATATCGACTCGTTCGATCAGTGGGGCGTCGAACTTGGGAAAGTGCTGGCTAACAGGATCATTCCTGAGCTTGAGAGCGCCGACGAACCGAAGCTTGCGCATGATAGCTCGACCAATACGCTTATCCGCCGGTACCGGAAGTTTCGGGTAGAATAATGGCAAAACAGCACCCGTTCCGTTTTGGCGTAGTAACAGAGAGCGCCCCATCGCGTGAACAATGGATCAGGTTGGCGCGCAGGGTCGAGGACCTTGGTTATGCAACCTTCCTGCTGGCGGATCACTATGTCAATGAGTTCCCACCGCTCACGGCTCTCATGGCAGCAGCAGATGCCACGAGCAGCCTGCGGGTGGGCAGTATTGTGTTCAACAACGACCTCCGCCACCCGGCAATGCTTGCCAAGGAAGTCGCAACTCTCGACCTGCTCTCAGACGGGCGCTTTGAGCTGGGCATCGGAGCAGGATGGCACCGACCTGAGTACGAGCAGGTAGGAATCCCATTTGATCCGGCCGGTGTGCGTATCAGCCGCCTGGAAGAGGCGCTGCAGATCATCAAGAAGTTCTTCACAGAAGAATCGATCACGTTCTCTGGCGGGCACTACACGGTGACCGATCTCAAAGCATTCCCTAAGCCGTCTCAGCGTCCCCACCCACCGATCTTCATTGGTGGAGGCGGTAAAAGGCTCCTTGCACTCGCCGGACGAGAGGCAGATATCGTTGGTTTGCACCGCAAAGTAAACGATGATGGGACCGTGGATGCATCCGAGCGCACAGAGGCAGCAATCGCTCGGAAGGTGGAGTGGGTCCGCCAGGCGGCAGGGGAACGTTTCGAGAGCCTGGAGTTGAACATCCTCATCGGTGACATAGTGATCACTGAGGATCGGCAGCAAGCAGCAGAGCAGTACATTCGTGAAAGGGCACGACCAGGGGCGACGGCGGAACGGCTGTTGGCGAGTCCGTATTTGTTCTTTGGAACTGTGGATCAGATAGCAGAGCAGATACAGCGGTTGCGGGAGCAGTTCGGCATCTCGTACTTCGTGGTGGGGGACGAAAGTATGGAGATGTTGGCACCGGTGGTTGCTCGTCTTGCCGGTACGTGATACTCACGCCCCTGCAACGATCATGGACAGTATCGATGCATTCGGTATGATGCCTGAAAGGCCGAGTAGCTACCTCACTCCTTTCAGACCGCCTGAGCGGAGCTAGAACGAAGTTCGTTGGCGGTCTGAGTATCACCGCTTAATGAGTCTGTACACAAATCTACAGACTCGAATTATTACATGCTGCTTGAGATTCTCCCACTGCTGAAAGGACTTCATGACGAACTGCAAACCGGTGACCTTACACGCACACTTCACAAAGAAACCTGTCGCATAGGTCGGATTGCTCACCGGTCCAAGGGGCTCAATCCCTAACACGATGATCTGACTGGGCGCCTCTTTCCTAATGACCTCTGCAAGCTGTTCTGCTTCCTCCCGGTTCATAACTTTCGCCCTGTCTGAAAAGTGACATGAGTCCAGCAATGTGTGCGTTCCAGTGGTGGAAGAGGAGATAGCCGGTACACTCTCTTCCAGGCGATATTATCGTATACTGCACCGCTTGAATATGCAACAAACAAGCGGTGTTGATTTTGTCCGTCAATTGACGGCCTCGGAGCTTTATGGTAGTGTTGAGCGATGCATTGGCAAGATGTGGTCTTAACCATTGGACAGATCATCTTTATTGTGGCCTTATTCCCATCCATCCTCAGTAAAGATAAACCGGCGTTACAAACGAGTCTTTTAACTTCTGCGGTCTCGTTGAGTATTGCTGTGGTCTATCTTTCACTAGCAGTACCGTTTGCCGCCATTTCTGCTGCAATGAATGGCACTTTATGGCTTGTTCTGGCTGTCCAGAAATGGAGAAGCAAGGGCTGATGGGACTTAACTTTCTGGCGAAAGTTGAGAAGCTAAACAACTAGAAGCTACTGGGTCTGCCGGTCGCACAACCAAGAACAGCCTATAAGCCGCTAAAGGTCTCATTTTGGGGAATATGCTCGCTGTGGCCGTCCTTTGCCATGTCGAGGTTTCTGCATTCTGCAACGCGGGAACGGGGGATTATGGGATAGAATGTGCGACCTAACAATTGATAAATTTTCCCGAAGGGAATACAATGAGTGTCGCAAAACTGCTCACATAATATAAAATTTGATGATAACTCTCAGAAAGAGAACAACGAGGATGATACCGAAAAGTCTTACAGAGTGGAGTATCCCGGCTATCACGAACCTGCTCATCCAGGGGTACTATGAAACGGAGTTTTTTGATTTCAAGGAAATGCTGCCTCACAGTAAAGATGAGGCTGGTAGAATACGACTTTCTAAAAGTTGCTGCGCGTTTGCAAATAGTTCCGGTGGTTTCCTGATTTTTGGAGTCAAGAATGGCGTGTCTTTATCTATCACCGATCGGCTCGTTGGCATTGATCCTGCACATGATTTTCTAGAGCATTTCGGCAGCTATCCAAGAACTTGCAATCCAAGTATCCCTTGGAGTTTTCAAAACGATGCCATAGCGAAAGTTGTGTAAAGAGAAGAAAGCTGCTCATCACTTCGTGGACAGTGACTCATGCCTTTGGACGAAAAACCTTGCGTTGCTCACCGAGGCTCGCGTACTATAGAGATATGACCGCTTTCCACCTAGAAAGTGAAGACATGTTCCTTTGAAGAGCACTGAAAGAAAAACAGGATGGGATGAGCAGAGCTATGCGGGAACCACCCAGGATTGCAGAGGAGCCCCTTCGCGCCTGTTTGCAGGACCAGTATGATCTGAGCCTCGTCACGCTTGTGTTTCTTCCGCTGGGACATGATTACAACGCCGGGGTGTATCGTGCGGTGAGCGAGCGGGGAACGGCCTATTTGCTCAAAGTCACATCGAGACCGCTCTACGAACCACGCTGTCTGGTTCCTCGCTATCTCAACGATCAGGGGATTGCATCCGTTGTAGCTCCCATTCGTAGCAGCAGTGGGGCTTTGTGGACCGTGCTCTCGGAGTGGACCGTGATCGTCTACCCGTGGATCTCTGGGGAGAGCAGCTTGACGGGGATGACGGACGAGCAGTGGAAGCAGGTGGGAACCATCTTTCAACGGATTCACCAGGTCATGCTGCCATCGAGAGGCTTTGAGTCACTGCGAAAGGAGACCTTTGATCCCAGGCAATACACTCGATGGGTTCGTGCCTTTGAGACCCAACACGCCCACACTGAAGGCAGAGATGCTGTTGAGCGTGCGCTGCGCTCCTCTTGGGTGGCCCATCAGTCCACGATCCACACGGTGCTGACCTCCCTGGAAACGCTGGCAGGGGTCCTCCAGTCGCGCACCTTCCCCTCCGTCATCTGTCACGGCGACCTGCATGCAAGAAATCTGATCCGTGATCGAGCGGGCCAGGTGTTTGTGATCGATTGGGATGAGGTGATGCTGGCCCCCAAAGAGCGCGATTTCCTCTTTGTCAGGCACCCACACGCCGAGGCGTTTTTTCAGGGCTATGGACAGGCGGAGATCGACTGGGTGGCCCTCACCTACTTCCTCTGGGAACGGGTCGTGCAAGATCTGATCGAGTGTACCCACAACGTGTGGTTCAAGGAGGATTGGGGAGAAGAAAGCCGGGTGGAGGCCGTCCAGTTGCTTGATGTGATCTTGGCGGAGGACAGGGGCCACATCGCTGCCGCCTATCAAGCCTCGGCCCATCTGCCAGCAGACCTCATCGTTCACCGCAGGAAGAGCACTTGAGGAGAGAGAACTGGTGAACGAAGACCATCTGTTGCGTGATCAAACTCAGCTCCATCTGACTGATCCTGATGCCATCGTAGCATCTTCGCGCGATTTGGGATGAATCACCTCTGTCCGACATCCGTGTGGAGCAGGTTTCAAGAGAAGGTAGGAAAAGAGCCTCGGGAGAACAGAGAATACAGGCATAGACTGTTCCTTTGGAAGAGATCGTCCCTTTTATTCAAATCCTAACAAGGAGGGAACTATGCCTGTACCCAAGAAAAAGCGTACCACACCAGAGAATGCCCCTTCAATGTCGGAGCAGCCATCCCTACAGATGCCAGAGCAGCAAGAATTTCATCAGCATTTGCGTGCCCTGGCTCAAAGTGCCGTTCGGACGGTATTAGAAATAGTTATGCACGAGGAACTGGATGCGTTTATTGGAGTCGCTTGGGGAGAATGTAGCCCGAAACGCAAAGGCTATCGCAACGGTTCCTACACCCGCGACCACCGGTCGGCTCGAGAACATCACCGTCCCCAGAGACCGCGCGGGTCAGTTCCACACGCAGGCCTTTGAGCGCTATAGCCGCTATGAACCGCACATCGCCGAAGGACTGACGCAGATGTTCGTGGCCGGGACAAGTACCCAGAAGGTGGGAGAAGTGGCCCAAACGCTTCTGGGGGTTGCTGGAAGTCGCGAGTACCATCAGTCGGCTCAACCAAACCCTCGCGCAACAATTTGAGGCGTGGCGTGAGCGTTCTCTGCAAGCGCATTGGCGTATCCTCTACCTGGATGGGGTACACTTCAGTATTCGTCATGGGGACAAAGCCGATTCCACGCTCATCTTGACGGCGTTAGGGGTGGATCTGGAAGGCCACAAAGAGGTCTTAGCCCTGCGCGCCTGCGCCGAGGAGGATAAAGATGGATGGGCTTGCCTGCTGCAAGATCTGCGCAGACGAGGAGCCACCGACATCGATCTGATCGTCACCGATGGCCATGACGGACTGCTCGCAGCCGTCTCGCACCTGTTTTCGGCCACCCCTCGTCAACGCTGTTTGGTGCATAAACAACGCAATGTGTTGAATGCCATCCCCAGACGCGAGCGTGCTCTTGTGCAGGCCGAACTCGCTGGCATCTGGGACCAACCCAGCAAACAGGAAGCCATGACCCAATTAACGGCCTTCAAAGCCAAATACAGCAAACGCTATCCAGAGGCGGTGCGAAGTCTGGCTGAAGATGAAGAGCACTTGTTGACCTTTTACGAGTTTCCTGCGTCCATGCACCACTCTATCCAGACGACCAATGCCATTGAGAGTCTGTAGAGTCTTGTGCGGCAACGCACCGATCAGATCGACGTGTTCACCACCGAGACCAGTTGCCTGACGATCGTCTGGGCGACGATTCAGGATATCCGTTTGCACAAACTCTCGCTGGAATGAGGCGTGAGAACTGAGCACTACTGGGCGGAAGAAAGCAGCCAGCCAGAAAGGGTGCTGTGGGAGGGGGTGTTTTTTGTCGGCGGTCCAGGGGAGCACTGCAACGCAAGGTCTCTTGTGCTGATCTCACGGCCTTTTCTGGAGACACTTTGTGGAGGTCAGTGGGGCTTTTGTCTATCCTGATCCGTTCATGTGGACCGGACACACATGTTTCTCATCTCTGCCTGCTTACTTACGGGACATCCTTACACAACATTCGGCATGGCATCGTCTGTGTTGGCTTTGCCCATTGTTCAAGCGTTCGCAGGGGAATATCGTCAACAATACCTAGCATCAACCATTCATTAGCTCCAAGTTGTCTGCCTAAGTTATTTGCTAGGGCCGACCCTAAGTACCACCGACTAGCAATGCATTCCATCATACAGCGCTTGCTGCGTGATCTGCGATGCTTGTGCATCAAAGCTGGAAGCTTGTGACTGCGCACTCTGCATATTTGCTTTGGCCTGATTGATCGCGTTATTTCCGTTCTGTACAGCCTTGCTTACATCGTTTGCCGTCACCCCTGAGAACGGCTGTTGACCGAGATTATCCCAATGTTGCTGTATCTTTTGCACGAAGTCCTGGACGTTTGCGATATCACTCTGAACCGAGGATATCTGAGCCTGTAACTGACCATCATCAGCCTCAATCTGGCCGTGGTCAGCCTCTACCTGCCCATTATCGGCTCCCACCTGTCCATAATTGGTACAGCCGTCGCTAGCATCAACTTGCTCTGTATGATAGTCCGATTGCATTGAACCGATATCATGGCTATAGCCATTGAGTAGAGAGCTAAAATCCGCATCAGCAGTCGATTGATTGATAGCCCCGCCAATATTGTTGAGATCATATGTAAGCCTCTGCTGCTCATCGGAGATTGCAGTAACAGTTGCATCCGCTACTTGTTGCTGATATGCAACTGCCGTAGCGGTTGCTGCCGCATTCTCATATGCCTGCACTTGCTGCACGGCATTGTTATAACCATCTGTTGAAGCTGGCTGATACTCAACGCTTTGCAGATATCCGCTTTGATCTGGCACAGTCAGCGTCAGCGCATTGCTCCCATATGTTCCCGCGTATGTTCTTACTGGAAAGCCATAGATTGAAAAGGTGAGCGTAACTTGCGAACCATTGAATGTGCCTGAAACTGTTGAACTACTTTGTCGCAGGTATGGCGGCGTATCATTCGTTGCATATTCCTCTTGCTCTTGCCCAGTCACCTGACTTCCATTTACCGTGAGTTGGAAAAACTCCACCGCGTTGCTATAGCTATGCAGCCATCCACCGGATAACGAGCCTGTAGAGCCTGTCGATGTCCCTGCTGCTGCACAGGCAGCAAGTGAAAGAGATAACGCAAGAATTACGATAAGCTTTTTCCCCACAATGTTTCTCTCTCTCAGTATCCTTCTTCACGGGTAATCTGACGCAGGCTCTTCTTCTCATCGCTGGAGCGAGTACTTGTCTACCTCAACAGTACCATCAAACAGGAGAAAGGGCAAGGTTTTGGATGAGCAAAATGCACAAACTATGCCATCCGTACAATATTTGTTGGTTGGCCTGAAGTGCTCCTGTTTCCTGTTCTATCTACTAAATCATGAATTTGCTTCTACTGATCTCGGCAGAGGGAAGTAAATTGTGATAGAATAGGAGGATGGGAGCACCAAAGAAAGCCGATTGGCGAGAAGAACGGCGCAAACGCGCCTGGAAGCTCAAAGAACAAGGATGGAGACAAAAAGACATTGCGGCCGCCTTAGGGGTGAGTGAAGGCGCGGTGAGTCAATGGCTCAAACGAGGGCGAGCAGGAGGTCTCGAAGCCCTCAAAGCGCACCCTCCCCAGGGCGTGAAGCCGCGGCTGAGCGCGGAGCAAAAGGCGCAGATCCTGGCGTTGTTAGCGCAGGGGGCTGAAGCCTATGGCTTTCGCGGGGATGTGTGGACCGCCAGCCGAGTCGCAGTCGTCATCGAGCGGAACTTCGGCGTGCGTTATCACCGCGATCACGTGGGGCGACTGTTGCGTGAGGCCGGCTGGAGTCGGCAACAGCCCATCGAGCGAGCCACGCAGCGCAATGAAGCGGCCATCAAGCAGTGGTCCGAGCAGCGCTGGCCAGCCATTAAAAAAAAGCCGAGCAGGACCAGGCGACGATCCTCTGGGTAGATGAAGCAGGCTTTTATCTGCTGCCGATGGCGGTGCGCACCTGGGCTCCATGTGGCCAGACGCCAGTGCTACGGGTGCCGTTGACACGCGATCATCTGATCTTTCATCAGTGGCATTACCTTTGATGGGCGATTGTTTCTGCAAGTCCGTCCGGCCTCTTATGATAGCGCAGCCGTGGTGGGCGCGCCTCGCGTGTGCTCCTCCGCAAGCTATCGGGCAAGATTGTGGTGATCTGGGATGGCGCGCCGATCCATCGCGGGCACGAGATCAAAGACTTTCTCAAGCGAGGAGCAGCCAAACGCTTGCATCTGGAGCAACTTCCAGGCTACGCACCTGATCTCAACCCGGATGAGGGCATTTGGAATTACCTCAAGCGAGTGGAGTTGGGCAATGTTTGCTGCGCCGATCTGGATCAGTTGCAGCGCAAGCTCATTCAAGCCAAAGAACGTTTGCGGCACAAACAGGAGATTATCAAAAGCTGCTCTCGTCAGTGTGGCTACTCGCTTTAGTTCCTTAGCGCGAGATCAGTAATAAAAAGGTTAACCCATGCCAACTTGAGACAATATCTGGTCGGTAGGTTCCATTCATTACGCTGATAAGGTCAAAGGCAAATAGTGAGAAATTGGATTCTGCCCAATCAAGCATACAAACAGTATGTTCACCTGGGGACATCTCTACGTTATCGGACCATATTTCTCCGTCTTCAAATAAGAGCGTCCCTTCCATTTGAGTCAGAGACAGTGGCATCGCTCCAACTGGCAGATACCTAAACCGACCTGTTTTTCTTGGATTTAATCCGTCGGCAGATAGGATGATTCCCCCATGAAAACCCCTCAAGAAGGTGGTTGGCATGAGTTTGTTTAGTAGCTCAAGTTTTTTCTGTTCTTTCTTCGGCAAGTTAAAAAATATCATCCCCATGTAAAAATTAGCCGGTACGTAGTATTTATACGGTTCGTTTGGGTCGTCAAGCTTGAGAAGCGGGGCTAATTCATTAAGTTTCTTAAAAGCGTCTTCTACGTGCTTTGCGTTGAAGGTAGATTTAACTTCCAGTACTGCATGAATATACTCGGCTGGAATTGCCCTTACTCTTCCTGACATTGAGCGATCTGGGCTAATTTCAGTCCATAATACCGGAGAGTCCAGCTTGTTATAAATGATGACATCATAATGACGCAACTTTCCCTTTAGAGCATGTCTTGGTAATATTGAATCCTTCTGGCAGATAATATAGCCGGACGTGACACCGTACTTTGCTGGAAGAAAGTGCTCTAACCATTCTCTGAATAATGCCTCTGCATATCTTCCTTTATCGGTTTCAGTTGGCCGATTCTCTGACATTTCTGTGAATATCCTAAAATCGCTTACCATCTTGCTTTTTTGCGTAGTAAATTGGGCTCTTCCGCGCATTTGGTGAAGGATGAGCTTGTTTGGGAGGAGGGGTGATATACGGAGAAGGAGTGCGTCTCTCGTGAGCCATTTCTAGCCTGGAGTCCCTACAAGCATGTCCTCATCACCCTTTCTTCCTCTTCCA